>Ga0209498_1001302_pt1 | contig 15337 bp, 13 predicted proteins | sample WalLakDeSediment_FD_184131 | JGI IMG/M metagenome (GOLD analysis project Ga0209498, IMG submission 184131) | Lake sediment microbial communities from Walker lake, Nevada to study Microbial Dark Matter (Phase II) - Walker Lake 11/02/13 Deep... | ecosystem: Environmental > Aquatic > Freshwater >... | reverse complement strand
CAGCGCCAATGGGTGGAACCATGTAGACGCCCATCGGCGGGCCGGTGGGGCCGGCCAGGGGCACACAAGGCACAGCCCAACTGGAGGGCACAGGACCTAACACATCAGGCACGATCACTAACAAGCGTCCCATAAACATGGGGTCTACATTGTTGACCACTGTGCCACGATATTTGCCGTAGAATTTCTGTGTATTGTTTGTTTCACTCATGGCAGAACCCTGGGCGTCAAAGAAATCAGACCATCTCTGGATAGGCTGAAGTTTTGTTTATATTCGCCGCGCTTGATATTGTGCGTTACGCTGTTGACGTAATACATCCCGTCGTAGGCCATCCCCACTCCACGCACACCTACCAGTTGCCGCGAGCGCAAGACACGGCCGTAGCGCAATACGTCAAGTGTGCCTGACCCGCTGATCGCATCTGAGGCGCGAAACGTCATCCCCAATATCTCGTTGGCTGCTTTCAGCGGCGAGCGGTTAGAGCCATAACCGGGGAATTCAACTTTGGCTGGCGGTGTGAGGCGCGCACCTAACGGGGGACGCAGAATGCTGAGATTAGGTACCGGAATAGGGACCGGGATTTTCTCCGTTGCGGGATCGTAAATCATATAAACCATGATTTTCTTGGCCAGGCCATCTAAGCTGAGACTGAGCGATTCCACATTCGTATGGGCATCCATGTTTATATTCAGTGCCGGTTGCGGGACGGGCAGGCGAATGTCCGGCCCAAAATAAGCGATGCTGACGCCGGGGGCTGGCCCTGGCTCGACATAAAAAATGTACCCTGTCTGATAACTGAGCGACCGGATGTAAGAGAGATCGGTGCCGGTCTGCGTGGGAATTTCCTTTATCGGTACAGCAAACTCCGGCGGAATTTCAGGGAGCACGATGGGGACGATGCCAAAGACCAGATACTTTGCCAGAATTGCCAATACACGCACACTTACCGACTGCGCCGGATAACGCATGAACGGCATTTCGACGATGTCCATCAAGACGCTCAAATCTTCGCCGGTGACGGTCAGGGTAGATTGCCCCGGTTCGTTACTGGGGGCCAGTTCCTGGCGCGTGATGATGCCGTCCATCAACACATTAGGCATACCACCCAGCGTGACGACAATAATGACACGGGTAATGATGGGGTCGAAGTAACCGGCGGGCAGCATCGTCGTCAACAAGGGAGAATTTTTGCCCACGCTGAAAGTCAGTTGGAAGCCGCTGCGCTCTTTGTCGCTATTGACCTGCACGGCCGTCAGCGATTCCACCACTATCTGTGGCACGGGCAGGGGGACGGCCGGCCCAATCAGCAGCGTCAGGTGAATTCCCTTAAGCATTGGGAATCCCCGGAATGCCTTCGGGCAAGGTAATGCGCAGGCGACGGCCGATTGTCCCTGTTAGCTCCTCCGGGTGCATGGCGGTATTGGCATCACACACGCGCCAGAACTGCTCCGGATCGCCCAGGTAATGGGCGGTGATATTGTCCAATCGCTCGCCTTCGCTCACTTCGTGTTCTTGCAGCAGGGCAAAGCGTTCCGGCCCGGGGACAAAGCGGCGGCGCAGGTAGATGAGGGGACGGCCGTCGTCATGCTCCATGACTGCCAGTTCCAGACCGTAATAACGACTGGTTGGTGGGAACGGCGTAAGATTAAGCCCACTGCGCTGCAAAAGCGACTGTAGATGCTGTGCAGGGTCAATCATGGAATACCTCCAATGCCCAGCGCGCCCAGCGTACCACCGGCGTTCGATTGGGCTAACTGCTCTTTATCCTGTAGATAACGCATAAACAGGCTGCCTCCTTTGTGGTTAAAGCCCAGGTCATCTACACTCAACACCCGCATCCCCAGGCTTATTTTGGCGCGAATGGGGTTCAGGGATATATCAAACGCTTCCTCAGTGATACTGAACTCGGTCAACCGTACCGGTAGGATACGTTTGGCCCCAAAAATGAAGAGGGTGAGCGGCGCTTCCATCGGCGCAATTTCCAATGTACCGGCCGATGCCAGACTGTTATTGGCCTGAAGCTGGCTGCTCAAGGGATAAACAATGGTTTCCAGCGCCGCCAGTTGGGGATGAATACCTGGTGTGGTGGTCGTTTCATCGAGGACAGCCTGGCTCATCTGGTCAATCAGGTCAATTTCGGCGTCTAGTTTGATGGTTTCGGTCGGCGGGCCTTTCAGCCGCAGCGCCTCTGAGCGGTCACCGCTCTCGCCGCCCACGCCCTTAATCTGTAGGGTACGGCTGAGGGTGTCCGGGTTGTATTGCAGGGCGATGATGCGCTGCACCGCGCCCGTTTCGGCGTTAATCAGGACGATACCCCCTTTGAGCAGGCGAGGGGAGCCGGGAAAAGTGGTCATAAGTCTTCTACCTTTCGATTATGGAAACTTTATTATTAATCCGACATCTGCTGTTGGTTCCGCCTTAGCCGGCCCACCAAGCGGAACTTTCACCTTATAGCCGATGCTGCCCTGTAAAAAGATGGGTGTTTTGCCAATCTGATACTCTGCGCCAACACCTGCCTTGGCTGAAAAGTCTGGTTTTAGAGTTGCGGGATCGAAATTAGCTTCAACCTTCACACTGGGACCGAATTCAGTCAGGCCGGGAATAGGCTTGCGGAAGCTTTTCAAATCCAGTGTGAAGGCTTTGATGGCTATAGATGCGGCAACATCAACTGATAGAGGGGTAGGCGCATCCTTATTGAGTGCCTCCTTATTTGGCCCCATACTCAATTCCAGATTTAACCCTTTGCCAATAGCAAAGGGCTGCCCCAATATATAACCTTTTGCAAGGGGTTTAACTGGAATCGCAATTTCCAGATTTGTTGTGACCTCTCGATCTTTCAGGCTCGCTTGTAGGCTAGCTTCTGGTTTCTCTGCCTCTTTGTCGTCAGTACTTTTACCCGCGGATGTCGCTGCGCTAGCCTTATCTGGCAGTCCGGTCGGCGAAATTTCGGAGATAGGAATTGTTTTTGGTGTTGGTGTGAGCTTTATCTCTTCATCTTTAGCAGCGGTTGGTGTATTCGCCGGCTGGCGCTGGATGCCAGCTTGTGCAGGGTATGTACGAACCAAAGGCTGCATTCCCAACATGACCTGGTTCGCAGTATCCACCGCCTCATGTTCGGCCGCGTTGTGTGGATTATCTATCTCTAGTGATTGAACTGTAGAAGCGCCTTTTTGCTGTACAACATGGGCTAGCTCATGCGCCAGCAACTGTTTGCCCGCGCTCGTCCCCGGTGCGTACTGACTGGCTCCAAAGACCGTATTCTGTCCTACGGTGTAAGCCCGCGCATTGACTGCTTGGGCGGATTCGGCCGCTTTCGCATCCGTATGCACCCTTACGCCGCTAAAATCATAGCCAAAGCGCGGTTCCATAAAAGCGCGGGTGGCCGGGTCAAGGGATTGGCCTGATGAACGCAATACGTCATGAACGATGGGGGGCACTTGATGTAGGGGTGATGGATTCACCGCTGTACGCTGCAATATACTTTTATTCGGTAGCACCGTTGTTGACGTCATAGCCTTTTGAGCCTGCATTTTGGTGAGTTCGTTCATTTTTGCTTACTAACCTTTTCTGATACCACTTGCATTTAAAGCATATCCATGTTGGGCGGCACACTCATGGCGTGGCTTTTCTAAAGGTAGACGTCGCGTAGAACCGCGGGTCGCTTTCAGGTCTATCGAACGGTGTGCGCGGTGTCATACGTAGACTGCGGTGGTGCAGATAGGCTATCACCCGTTCGGCCACGGCCGTTGATCGGGTTAAGCCGTCTTTGCCGTGAGTGCGCTCGACCCGCCAGGCGTAACGATCGGGGTTGCCGAGCTTCTCGCGACTGGTTCGGATTAACTCTTTATCCGAAGTGAGCGGGGCAGATGTGGATGTGAAAACATCGCTCACCGGGTCCTTCTGGCCTGCGATCTGGAAAAGGCCCTCGATCTTGACCACAATTTTCTCGCCAGCGTCAGTTTTCTCACGAACGAGCGGCAACAACTTCTTCGGTGTGAATTTCTGCTGCGCGAAATCCTTAGCCAATTGAGCTGTCGCCTCTGCCAGACTAGATGGCTCGAAGTAGCGCTCAGAGTCCAATCGCTTGCGATCAAGCCTTTGGCCGTGTTGATTGTACGTGCCCTGGAACTGAGCGATACTTGTCGGGCGACGATCCGGAGATGAGATCTTTGACAAGTGCAATACGCTGCTTGGCATCCAGGTGTGGGTAGAAGGTATCTACTTCGGGTGCTAATTCGGCGGCAGTGTACAGTTTGGTACCTGGTCGCTGAAACATTGGACCGCTGAATTCCTGGATGACTGCCGCGCGATCCATCACCTGCTGTTCTTCGTCCGCACGGGCCTTGATTTCGGCATTGATCTCCTTCTGGCGTTCGGCTTTCGCTTTCTGGTGGTCTGCACGCGCCTTAGCCGGATTCTTTTTCTTGAGTGCCTTGTCGATCTCCGGCTCCGGATGAGCTTTCACGATCTCGTCTCGGAACGCTTTGCTGGCACTTTTTGCGCTTGCGCTGTCGTAGTCGTAGCGCTGCTCATGGGTTGGTGCGGTCACCGTCCCTTCTCCACCGAACGCTTCGTCGAGCAGTTCGACCATCTGCTGCGTCCGTCCGATGTCGCAGCCCTTGATTCGCACTTTGCTATAGACATCGACTTTGCCGCTTACTTTCGGCAGTTTGCTGCCGCCCTTGGCTGGATGTAAGAGCGTACGCAGTTCGGCGACGCTGGTCTTATTGTCTTTGTCGGCCGAGTTGAGTGGGAACGATAGGGTCCCGTCCTCGTTGGCGTGCGACACCAGGTACAGGCTGCCGATTGGCTCCGCAACCGTGTTCGCCACATACTCAAGCACGGTCTCCAGATTCCGGCGATCCTTGATCATGGTAGCTTTCGGCAGCTTGGCTTTATAGTATGTTTCCGCCGCCAAGTAGAACTGGTTGGGCTGGCCCTTGCGATCCTCACCCATCAGGAAGACATAGTCCTCGCGTGGTTTCGCGCCGACCTTAGCGAAAGCGGCACCGATCTGTGCTGCACGCACCGCCAGGTTGGTCGCGGTCACACCTGTGATGAAATCCTTGCCCAGAGAGAGGGAAAAGCTGCCACCCCCACCCTTGGTGGCAACGACTCCGCTGACTTTCCCATCAAATCCGATGCCGCTGATCAGTGCAGTGTAGTTCTCGAGAAATTTGGAGATCAATAGATACGCGATTTCAGAGCCAGCAATATTAAGCTGGGTCGCCGTACTAGCGATCTTTGCCCGCCCTGCCGCACGCACAATGGCATCAATGTCCGGGTCTTCGTCTTGAGGGTCTCGGCGCAAATATGGAGTACTAGCTGGTGCTGGTGTGACGCGGACAACGTGCTCTCCGGTGGATGCTGTGTCGTAAACCATCAAGGACAGATCACTATCTCCTTTGCTTGGATCAATCCGGGGACTATCTGAGCCTGATTGCTGTACCACATGTGTCAACTCATGGGCAATCAACCACCGTCCCTCATGCGTCCCTGGCGCGAACCGACCCGCACCAAACACAATATTGTAACCCATAGTGTAGGCATTGGCGTTCACCTCTCGCGCCGATTGCTCAGCGGCTGCGCCTGAATATACACGCACCCGCGAAAAGTCGTGGCCGAAACGCTGTTCCATATCATGTTGTAGCACCGGTTCTAGCGGCCTGCCGGGACTGGCAAGAACGCGATCTACACTAGCGGGAGCTGTGTCTATCTGTCCATTTGTTCGCCCGCTGAAGCGTTGAATGCGTGGTGGTGTGTTGCTAACTTTGGGATGCGTTGGGGCTGCCAGCACTTGGGCGGCAACCCGTTCGGCTTCCCGTTCCAGTGGGTCATTGCTTGCGCCAATGGCAAGTTTCCGTTGTAAACTATGCTTTTTCTTGGCACACTCGGCGCATTCCCCACCGGCAACCGTGTGGTTGCCGCAGGCGCATTGGCGCTGGAGGGTGCCGCTGGTAGGCGTGTTCGTGGTTTGAACCGGCTGCGGCATCTGGATGGCTGTTCGCTGACTCATCGGCCGTTTCCCCCATACACCGCCTGCGCAATTTGCTGCCCTAACCGGGCCGGGCTGTTGTCGTTGCCCAACTGAATGGCCCCAGCCGGAATCGAAGGCACAATGCCACTGGCGGGCAAGCTGGCGGGTAGGCCACCTTCGTGGATCAGGCGGGTGAGTTCGGTGGTCACGGCCGTGCCCAACACCGCTCGCTCCCGTACCGAAAGCGTAATCCCGTCTAATACCAGCCGTTCAATGTGCAAAATTACGTCCATGTTGTTCATTGAAAATCCACCTCCCGCAACGGCCGTCCCAACTTGCGAAATTCCGAGCGCGCCGCCGACAGGATGAGGGACATAGTAACCGGCGTACCGGCCTGCGCCGCCAGGAAAGCAGCGTTCAGGGCCACGTTGTGAATGTTGCCGCCGGTCAGGTTCAGCCGCGCCAGCCGCGCCAGATCTACCTTCTCCTGCGCCAGCTTTTCTAAGGCTTCTGGTTCCAATTCGCCCCGTTCCACCTTGGCGGCCGTTGCTGCCAGGTACTCGTCGTTGACCACCTGCGTCTGCGGCGGGTAGACTTTGGCCCACATCGCCTGCCGTTCCACCGGGCCGGGGAAAGGAAAGTTGACGATGAAACGCAGGCGGCGCATAAAGGCGTTATCCAGGGCGTTTTTCATGTTGGTGGCCAGGATGGCCAGGCCGCGATATGACTCTATGCGCTGCAACAGATAGTTGATCTCGATGTTAGCGTAGCGATCGTGGCTGTCTTTCACCTCGCTGCGTTTGCCAAACAGGGCGTCCGCCTCGTCGAAGAAGAGGATGGCCCCGCCATCCTCGGCGGCGTCAAAGAGGCGGCGCAAATTTTTCTCCGTCTCGCCGATATATTTGCTGACGACGGCCGATAAATCGATGCGATACAGATTCAGCCGCAGATCGTTGGCGATAACCTCGGCGGCCATCGTTTTGCCGGTGCCGCTCTCCCCGGCAAAAAGAGCGTTGATGCCCAAGCCCCGGTTCATCTTCGCCCGGAAACCCCACTCGTCGTAAACCAGGCTGCGCTGCTGCACCTGGCCCGCAATACGGTGCAGGATGGTCAACTCTTCATCAGGCAGCACAATATCATCCCAGGTGGCTTTGGCGTCTAGCCGCTGCGCCAGCATATCCAGGCGGGGGCGGGTGGTGAGCAGGCTGGCGTCCCATAACTGAAGGCTGAGGGGTGAAGGCTGAGAGGTGAAGGCTGAGGCTTCGGTGTTACCCTCTACCCTTTGGCCCATCACGCGGCTCACAATCTGCCGGATCGTCACGCCATTCAAATTAAACTGCCCCGCCAGCAAAGCCGGCTCCTCCACCACATCCTGCTCACTGCCCACTGCATCCTGCTCACCGGCTAAAGCGTGCGCCCAAATTGCCTGCTGCTCGGCCGGCGTGGGTTTGTCTACTTCTACGGCCGTTGTCACCGCCCCCAACCCCGGCCGAATATCTCGTGTGCCTAACAAAAATGGCCCCTGGCTACGGGCCAGAAAGCGGTGCAGGGTGGAAATGGCCGGTGAAGTGGGCGCTTCTGGTTGGGTTGGGCCATCCACATCTTGCGCGTCCAGGAAGAGGGCTATCGGCAGCAAAAGGCTCTCGCGCTGCCACAGACGGGCCAACGTCTCTAATTCACCTGCCTGGGTGGGCAGCAGCTCCACCGGCAGGCGGTAGAGATGCAGGCCCAATTCGGCCGACGCTGCCTGGGCCACCATCTGCTGGCTGAGGGGGTCCGTCCCCACCAATTGCACGGGGGAAGCGCCTTGTTGCAGGTGTTGTATGACCAGGTGCGCGGCCGTTGCCTGCGATTCCGGCAGCTCTTCTACGCTAACGGCCGTATCAAACGGCACCAGCAGCGGCCCCAGGCGATCATCCAGATAGTTCAGCCCCTTCAAATAGTTGACGATCCGTTCGTCAGCGCGCAGGGCGCTGGTGGTGAGCGGCTGCGCCCCCGGCTGGTTGATTTCAATGAGCCGCCAGTAACGCAACGGCCGTTCCGGTGACATGGCCTCCCAGGCCGGATCATCAAATAGGGCCAGCGCCAGGGCAAAGGTGGGGTACGGCCGTGCTGGATCATCCTGCGCCTGGGCGCACAACCCGGCGATGCGGGTATCCAATTCCAGCGCCGCGCACAGCAGCAGCAGGTCACGCTCAAAAGGGGACAACCCCAAACGCTGGCTCAAAATGTGCAGCGCGGGTGGTGGTTCCATTGTGGCGGCAGCATCCGTCGCGGCGGCGGCTTGCGCTACCTGCTCCGCCGCGACCCCGTTGGCTGACGTTGAAGGTGGTTCGGTTTCGGCGGTTGGTTCGGCGGCGGGCCGCCGCAGACGCCAGCGGGCCGCCGTTTTCATCGGGGCTGATGGTGCGGGAGTGACCATGACGGGCGCTGGTGCGGCAAACGTATGCTGCCGCAGACGCAGGCGCAGCCAGGCCAGCGCCGCCGCCAGGAAATCATCGTTGCCTTGCTGCCACTCTTCCAACCTGGTCATGGGAGCGTCACCTTTTGGTTAGGGTCAAACTGCGGCGGCTGCGCCAGGTAGTCAACCAACAGGCTGTCTACGCCATCTACACGCAGCCGCATGAAAAACTCCGCGCCGGCCGGAAATTTGCCCGGTGGGTCATCAACGGCCAGGAACGTCAAGGTATCAGTCGCTGCGGGGTGCGGCTGGGCGGGAATCTCGTGTGGCCCCAACAGCAAGGCGGCGCGCTGCTCCCGCCGGATCGTGGGTGTGGTGGTGACGGTTAAGGTGATGGTGTTGCCATTGCGCACGGCCGTTGCCAGCATCATCTGCGGCGACAAAGCAAACGGCAGCTCGTTGCTGGTGCGGCTGAACGTTTCATCGGGCCGGGTAAGCTGGACGGCTAACGTGTAAATACCCGCCGGAAAATCATCAGGCTGGTTGGGTATGGTCACTTGTATTTCGGTGGCCGTGCTGCCCGCCGCTGGCGGAACGGCAATGGGATCATCCAGCAGCGGATGGCGAAACAAAATGGCGATATTCGTACCATCCAGGTGATGGCCGGTCAGGATAAGCGTTTCAGTGAGCCGGGCCGCCGGTTGTTTGTCAGGGAGGGTGACGGCCATGAGCGTGGGATAGGGTGGAATCAGGTCGGGCTGGCTGGTAACGCCCCGGTCTTCTTCGCCCCGCCGCAGCACCGGCAGCGGCGTCCGCGCCGGTCGGTTGCTTTCAATCAACACCACCGAAGCCTCATAAGCGGCCGAAAGCCGGTACTGCGTCTGAAACGCCGTCCACATCTTGGATATCTCCTCTAACGAGAAGGGTTGCAGGGTCAGCCGCACCCGTTCCACCTGGTTATGCAGGTCATTCCCGACCAGGGCATTCTCGATTTCGGACGGCCCCAGCAGCGGGTGATCGTGCAAAATGCTCATAGCTCGGCCTAACAGGCGATGGCCGATGAAAGCGGCGTCCTCTTCGTTGTCCCGCACATAAGCCGTGAGCAGGTAATGGAGGGTCAGGGGTAATGGGGGCTGCCCCGTTTCGCCCGGCCGTACCTGGCGCGGCAACTCTTTATTCCGCCAGGCGGCGTTGGGACTGACCTGGTAGAGAAACAGATTGACCTGCCGGGCAAAACTCTGGTTGGCGGCTTCGTCTGGCGGGCGGGCGGTCACTTCCGTGCCCGCCAGGGCGGGATCGCTGCTGGGGTCTACCAACGGGCTGGCGTTGATGCGGGTATCCAGCAGGCTGCGCAGCGTGGCGGTGACGGCAGCAATGGCTAAAGAGTTGCTCATGACCGGCCTCCATTGCGCTGGCGCAAATAGTCGTCCAGGCTCATCACCGGCGGGCGCGGCTGTTTTTGCTCCGCTTTGGCCGGGGGCGGCGGCGTAGCCCGCACCTCAATCCGGCCGATGGTGATCTGGACGGTAGGCGCCGGTTCTGGCGGCGGTGTGACTGGTGGTTGGTGATTGGCTGAACGGCCATTTGCCGGGATGAATGGTTTAATTTGCTCCGGGCGAATGGCTGCCGGGGCTGCCGTTACCAATGGCAGCGGCTGGATGGGCTGCTCACGGACAATTTCGACGAGCATGGGTGTTGATGAGGCAGACATTTCGGTCATACTCTTTGGCAGCGAAATTTGTTCCCGGATGATGAAAGGTGTAGGGGTTTCCTTTGCCGGTTGTGGCGCTGCCTGGTGATGGGAAGACGCGGGGGTGATGTTCACCGGAGTAGCTGGAGTAAGAGCCGGTTGGCGAGGCAGCGCGGGCTGGGTAGCTGCCGGGGCGTCGTTTACAGGCGGCTGCCTTCGTGGCTGCCGCGCCGTTTCGGGAGACGCTGGCCTCGGCGTGGGCGTGTGGAGGAGCGGTGGCGGCAACGCTGTTTGCGGGGCTGGCGGTGTTAACGTTGGCGATGCTGGTTGTTGTACTGCTCGCATGGTGGGTGATGGTATGGGCGGCGTCTGTGACCTGGGCAGCGGATGTACAGCAGGGGAGGAAACGGCCGTCTCTTCTTCGCCAGTGACCGGCGCCGGGAAAAGGGGAGCCGTTCCCGGCCAGGGTTCAAACAGCGAAACGGGGCGGGGTTGGATCACGGCCGTTTCCGGCATGTTCCGCGCCACCAGATTGTCCAGATAACTAAGCGTTTTCATGGGCGCACCATTTCCAGATAAAAGCGCCGCCGCCAGGGCGTCAGCGCCAGGATGTCGGCTTCTGACCAACCATACGCGGCCGCCAACAGGTGGACTTCGTGCATGACCCGGTAAGCCCAGGTATTGATCTCCGTCCAAAAGAAGGCCACGATGTCAAAGGGGGCCAGCCAGTGATGGCCGCACGCCGGGCAATCCAGCGCCAGTTGCACATCCGCCTGGGGATCGGCGGCGGCCATCTGGGTGATGATCGCTTCTACCACCGGTTTTGGCAGGGCCTCGGCGGCGATGGTTTTGCCCTTGCGCCGGGCGTCGAGCAGGCAGCGTTGAAACAGTAAGCGCCGGTTCTCGGTGGGGTCGCGGTCGCCGGTCACGGCCGTGACATCCACACTATTGGGCAGGCGAAAGCGCACCTCATAGCCGTCTTGAGTTAGCGTAAGCGCGGTCGTTTCTGCAGGCGGCAAGGCGCGAATCTCGTTTACCCGGAAAGTGAGTTCCAGCTTATCGGTGCAGGCAGGGCAGGTTGCCAGACAGGTCAGATTGGGGCCAAACGCCCACTCGCGCAGGGTCAGGATACGGCCGTCGCGCGCGCCAACGCTCAGTTCAGCCAGGCGCTCCGCCGGCGTTTCCGGACAGGCCGCCGCCCAATACCAGCAGCGCCCACTGCGCCAGCGGCTGCGCCAGCCCTTGCTCCCACAGGTTCAAAAGTTGCGTAGTGGATAATGGACGCATGGTTCAACAACCGGTCAGCAGTGAACGGTAAGCGGGGGAAACCGGTCACCGGTTACGGATAATGGAATATGGATCAGGCCGGTTCAGTAAACGACTCTTCGGCCGGCTCGGCGACCTCGTAATCCCGTTCCCAGCCTTCGTTTTCCAGCTTGAGCGTTTGGATGAGGACGGCATTGGCGTTGGCGTCCAGGTCAGCCTGCGCCTGGAATTCAGACACCCAACAGCGGTACACCTTGTAGCGCAGCGCCAACTGGCCCGCTTCGTTGTACACCTCGATGATGATGTCTTTGCGAAAATCTTTGAGCGCCACCTCAGCGCCCAGGCCGGCGCCATAGTTCCAGACCTTGTTGGCCCACTGCTCAAACTCTTTGTCGTGGGTGACACCGCGTTCCAGGGTGATGGCCTCATACTCGGTGCGGCCGGGCGACTTGCGGCTGCTGCTGGGGTCGCCCCCTTCGCGGTGTTTGACCACCTCAGTGGTGCGTTTGAGGGCGCCCACTTTGCTAATGCCCGCCACCGGGGTCGTGCTGCCCACCCAAAAAACGCGGAATTTGAAGTTCTTGTACGGATCGAACCGTTCGGTATTCACTGTAAACTGAGCCATGAGTTCCTCCCTACGCCTGAATCTGGCCGGCCATCTGCTGCAGCTTGATGACCACAAATTCGGCCGGTTTGAGCGGCGCGAAGCCAACGATGATGTTGACGATACCCAGGTTAATGTCATTCTGGGTCGTCGTTTCCTTGTCACACTTCACAAAATAGGCCTCACGCGGCGAACTGCCCTGGAAGGCGCCCTGGCGGAACAGGTTGTGCATAAAGGCGCCCACGTTGAGGCGAATCTGCCCCCATAATGGCTCATCATTCGGCTCAAACACGACCCAGTGAGTGCCCCGGTAGAGGCTTTCTTCAATAAACAAGGCCAGGCGGCGCACGGGGATATATTTCCATTCCGAGGCCAACCGGTCATCCCCTTGCAGCGTGCGGGCGCCCCATACGACGCGGCCGGCAGCGGGCATGGCGCGCAGGCAGTTGACGCCCAGGGGGTTGAGTTCGCCATTTTCAGCGTCGGTCAGGGATACGCTGAGCTGCGGCACGCCAACCAGGGTGGCTTCCAGGCCGGCGGGCGCTTTCCAGACGCCGCGCTGGGCATCAGTGCGGGCAAAAATGCCGGCCACCGCGCCACAGGCGGCAAAACTCTCCACCTGATCATCGTGCAGGGGATTGGGTTGGCGCAGGCGTGGGAAGAACAGGGCGGCGTTTTTGCTGCGCGTGCCTACGTGGTCCTGGTTGGGGTCTTTAAATTTGGTCACGGCCGTCGCCTTGTCATTCCAGTTCTTGGGCGCATCCACAATGAGCATGGCGCGCCGCTTTTCACTATACGCGGCGGCGTCGCCCATAAGCGTCACGTCCACGTCCAGGGCTTCGGTGGGGTTCCGGTAGGGGGGAATGCAGAGCAAATTGAAGAGGTCGGCCTGTTCCAGGGCGTACATCCCCTTTTTGTTTTGCTCGCCATTGGCGGGCGTGAAGTTCGCTTTGGTCAGGTAAATGCCATCGGATACGGCATTCAGCCGGGCGTCTTTGGCCGTTTGCAAGGCGGTTTTAGCCGCATCAACCGCCTGCTGCGCCGCATCAATAGTCGCCTGAACTGGCGGTACAGCCTGCTGGACCGCCGCCAGCGCTTTTTTCTTCTCGGCCAGGTCCTTTTCGGCGGCCGTTACCGTGTCAGCGCCGGCAGCGATGGCGGGCGGATTTGTGGGATCGAGGGCAACGGTGCGGTTCCAGCGCGCGAGTTTTGACTCTTTGAGAACATTGTCGATACGGCGGGGGCTGTTTTTGAAGGTGAGATTGGCATACCGTTCGGTCGCGCCGCCCGGGCCAGCATCGCTGACGGTGAGGTTGAAGAGGTCGGCCGTTGTCAGCCCCATGGCCTGAGCGGCGCTTTCGCTGACATCGGTGTCCACGCTGGCGCACAGGTAGGCGCCCCACTTCCCTTCATTGGCCGCTTCTAGCTGCACTGTACCGGCGTCAAATGTAGCCAGAGAGGGGGTAGCGCCATTGCCTGTTTCTGCATTGAAGAGACGGACGATGACGGCCTGGCTGCCGCCATTCAGATAAAAATCGCGCACGGCGTAACCCAGGTTGCTCTCCACCCACAGGCCGCCAAAGATGCGCTCAAAATCACCATAACTGTTGATCACGACCGCTTCATCGGTGGGGCCGCGCCGGGTGCGGCCGATGAAAGCAGTGATGGACGTGGCCACGCCGGTAATGGTGCGCACGCCGCTGGGAACTTCTTCGATATAAACACCGGGATAAGTTGGCGTTATTGCCATGAGAAAACCTCCTTATGCTTCGTCTACACGTTTTCTGGGGCTAATTGTCTGCTGAATACCCTCAAAATCGCGCGCGTGGCGGCGGCGCTGGCTGGGTATATGCGTGATGGGGCAGGTTGTGCACAGCGTTGCCCAGGCAGTGTAGCAAACGGCCGTATCTCGCAGCGTTACTCGAAGCGTCTCCCGGCGCGATCTTTGGCGCTCAAAAGCGTCTGGAACGAGAACTGCATGCGGCGTAGACAGCTCTCCATCTGCCGAATCTCCGCGTGCATGCGGGCCATCTGGGGATCGGTGGAGGGATAAAGGGAAACGGCCGTCGGTAATGCCCCGTTTCTGGCGCCATTGTCCCTTAAAACCGAGATGGGTTTGTCGCTCATGATGCGATCGCGCAGCGCGACGGTCTGCCGGCCGGGCGTGACCTGCAGCTCGCGCTCTAAAGTGGCGGCGCAAACGTCAAACTGGCGCAGCGCCTGGGTGCGGTTACCGGACAGGTAGTACAACTGCATCAGGTAGCGGTGCGTACGCTCATGAGCAATGTCGATTTGCAGTATGCGAAAGCAGTGGGCAATGCCGTTGTCATACTGCGCGTGCACCAGGCAGTAATCAATCAGCTTGTCGAGAACCAGCAAATACATCTGCTGCAGCCGTTCACGAGTATAGAGGCACCAATCCTGAAACCAGCCTTCGAGCAAATCGGCCGTGTAAACGGAAGCGGCCGTTTGCAGCAGCGCCGCCTCGGCGGCGCTCAACTGGCGCCCCGTTTTGCCCTGGCCGCGGGCAAAGGCGTTTTCTAGCTGCGAAACGTCGAGGGTGATGTCAGCCGCTGCGTTGATCTGAATCCACTCCCCCTGCACGTTGAGGATTTGGGGCGCCTCAGCGGAAATCAACCCGCTGAAAGGCGTCTGAAGCTGCCACAGGACTTTGCGCAGATAGCGCTTGGATTGCTCAAAAGGCAACTCCTCCCACAGCAGCGTGGCCAGCGCTTCACGATGGTGGGGGTGCTGACGATGGAGGAGGAGGTAGCTAAATAATTCCTGTACTTTCGCTTTATTGAGCTCTTGAATGACCTGTTCTTGATAGGAAACCCGAAATTGACCAAAAAGCGACACGGCAATTGGGGACATTATGCTCCTGTTGGGTTAGCAGCAACCTGCCATGCGGTGGATCTTGGATGGGGGCTATCGGCGGTGAGGCGAATCCCGTTGCTGAATGCTAGCAGACGATACTGCTGCGGCGCCGCCTGAATAGGGCAATTTACCCGCCATTCAGTATGTAGTTGGCCCGCATTCCTTAACCATTACTGACGCACAGCATAGATGAAAGGCGAGACAATGTCAATTTTGGGAATTTCGTCACAATCCAAAGAAAACAGGGGCCGCAATGCTTGCCGCCCCTGATCGTGTTTGCCATCTGGTTCGTTTGTAAGCCAGAAGGATGCGCTTGCTGCGACCCCATTCTAGCCGCCCTGGCTATGTTTGTTAACCAATCTTGCGCGCCAGGTACGCCTGCGTCAACTCCTTGACCGGCTGCGCAAAGAACATCTCCGCCGGGCCATGCTCCACCAGTTCACCCAACCACATAAAGGCCACGTAATCGGCCAGGCGGCGGGCCTGGTCAATGTCGTGCGTGACCATGATTACGGTATACC
>Ga0209498_1001301_pt1 | contig 15352 bp, 13 predicted proteins | sample WalLakDeSediment_FD_184131 | JGI IMG/M metagenome (GOLD analysis project Ga0209498, IMG submission 184131) | Lake sediment microbial communities from Walker lake, Nevada to study Microbial Dark Matter (Phase II) - Walker Lake 11/02/13 Deep... | ecosystem: Environmental > Aquatic > Freshwater >... | reverse complement strand
TAAGGGGATAACCGCTCGGGGATGAACCACCCGCTTTAATTCGTACGAGGTATTCTTGATAAAAAGTAATATTCTCATAATCTTTATGCCTCCGGCCGTTGACCCCGACATCCCTCCGAAAAACATAAATATTAGAAGTAAGAACTGTACTGCCGGTGCCCAGAGTTGATAATCGTACGACCCGTATCCGGTCGTGGTAATAATAGAAACAACCTGGAACGCGGAATGCTTCAACGCTACCCAGACGGAATCGAATGTGGTATGCATCGTGCTGATCGTGACAAAGATAATCGCAACGGTTGTAATGCCGGCATACCACCGGAACTCGGTACTCTGCAGAATCGGACTATAATCGCCTTTCATCAATCTGTAATGCAGAACAAAGTTCGCACCCGCAAGAAACATGAAGATGGTTGCAACGACTGTAATGTAACTTGATGCAAAGCCGCCAATCGAAGCATTTCGCGTTGAATACCCCCCCGTCGCCATTGTCGTCAAGGCATGGCACACGGATTCAAACCACGTCATACCCCCGGCAAAATAGAGGATTCCGACGGCAGCGGTTAATACGACGTATACTTTCCAGAGTGTCATAGCGGTATCGCGCACTCTCGGTTTCACCTTATCGATGGTGGGTCCCGGCACCTCGGCTTTCATGAGCTGCATCCCTCCTACCCCCAATAACGGCAATAAAGCAATTGAGAGAACGATAAATCCCATGCCTCCGATCCACTGGATCAAACTTCGCCAGAGGAGTAAATCGTGCGGCAGTACTTCTATATCTTCGAGTATCGTCGATCCGGTGGTGGTAAATCCCGAGGCCGACTCAAACCAGGCATCGACTGCTCGCGGTATTTCTCCGCTCATCCAGAACGGTAACGCTCCGAACAACGACATGAGGATCCACCCGAGCGACACGATAAAAAATCCGTCGCGCACATTCAATTCGATTCCGGAATCGAAAAAGAATTTCCCGATAAGGAATCCCGCACCGATCGAAATCGAGGCGGACAGCAGTAACATAAGAAGTTCACCCTCGCCGTAGAAAAGTGCAACGCATGCGGGAAAAAGCATGGCACATCCCATAAACATAATCAGATAACCGATAACTCCTATTGAACAGCGAAAGTGCATAGGTTATTTCTTCCAGAATGTTGGCGAAAGAATGAGGAGTAAAGTAAAAAATTCAAGCCGTCCGAGAACCATACAAAATGCAAGCACCCATTTACCGGCCATCGGGATATGACCGTACGCGTTCGAGATACCGTCACCCGCAAAACCAAGGCCGATATTGCCGAGCATCGCGGCAACTGCTCCGAACGCATCATACATAGTAAGTCCGAGGAGCATCATTATAAATGATGCGACAACGAACGAAGCGAGGTATACCATAAAAAAGGCAAATATTCTGCCGATGACATCAGGCGGGAGTGCACGCTTATTTACACGGACGGGAATAACCGCCCGCGGATGTACCAGGCGCTTAAGCTCGGCGAAGCTGGCTTTGAATAAAACCAGCACCCGTATACTTTTCATCGCCCCGCTTGTGGAGCCGGCACACGCGCCGGTAAACATCAGCATAAAAAACACAAACACCATCATCGATCCCCACGCACTGAAATCCGAATTTACATATGCGGAAGTGGTGGCTATCGAAACGACATGAAAAACCGAATCGGAGATCATTGTTCCGGTTATTCCGGCCCCCGTAAGCGATCGGTACGAAACGACAACGATACTGACGATGAGTAACATCCCGAAATAAAATCGTATCTCGCTGCCGGTCCATAAGAGTGATACTTCACCCCGCAAAATACGGTATTGTACAGCTATATTCATGCCGGCAATGATCATGAAAAGGGTAACAACTATATTAATGTACTCGGAACTGTAGTATGCCAGCCCGGCATCACGGGTAGAGCATCCTCCGGTTCCCATCGTACCGAACGTATGGCAGAGCGAATCGAAAAGATTCATCCCTCCCAGCACAAGAAGAAGTGTCAATACGCCGCTGATGACAGCGTAGACCGTCCATAATAACGCTGCTGTTTGTTTTATACGCGGACTAAGCTTATCGGGCGTGGGACCGGGTACTTCGGCGTGATACATTTGCATACCACCTATACCGAGCATCGGTAGAATGGCAAGGGAAAGTACTATCATACCCATACCGCCGATCCAGTGGGCAATGCTGCGCCAGAACAGCAATCCGTGGGGAAGCGCCTCGATGCTGTCAAGCGTTGTCGCACTGGTGGTGGTAAATCCGGATATCATTTCGAAGAAAGCATCGGTAAAATTATCGATGACTCCGACCAACAGGAACGGGATTGCACCGATCGAAGAGAGTATAATCCAACCGGTTGCCACGACGAACACGCCTTCACGGAGTTTCATATCATGACGATGTTTTCGGAAAGTGCTATAGAGGAATAAGCCTGCCAGAAATGACCCTGCGGCGGTTGAACCGAGAGCATAAGCGTCACCGGATTTATAATACAGCGAGAACGGGATACCGAGCGACATTGCAACACCGCAAAATATCAAAAGGAATCCGATGACAGCGCCGATTGCCCGAAAATTCATTTAGCTTAGCCGGTCCTGGTTTCGAAGAATTGATTTCATAACTGCATTATCGTGCACCGAAGAATTTTTCCACATCCCTTATTGCCCGCGGCAATGTAAAGACGACAACGGTATCGTCCGGCGATATCTGAGTTTCTCCCGTCGGTATGCTAACGCTGCCGTTATGCGTCACACAGCCGATCAGAGCACCTTCGGGAAAATGTAATTCGGAGAGCTTCTTCCTGGTAACCGGTGATTTTTCCTGTACCACCATTTCGATAACCTCCGCATCAACCCCGTGCAACGTTGCTACCGAAATAACAAGTCCTTTCCGGATAAACTTTAGAATAAGATTGGCGGCTGAAAGTTTTTTGTTGATTGCCACGTCAAGGCCGATCGTACCCGCAAGCGGTATGTAATCAAGCTTATCAACAAGCGCTATCGTTTTCGCGACGCCGAGATGTTTCGCCATGAGACAGGAAATAATATTCGTCTCTTCGTCATCGGTCACGGCGATAAAAGCATCCATATCCATAATGCCTTCGGTCGCCAGCAGATCGATATCGGTTCCGTCTCCCTCGATTACAAGCGCGTTTGTTAATTCATCCGCGAGAAATAAGGATTTATCGTGATTCGATTCGATCATCTTAATACGTACGTCTTTTTGTAAAAGCCCCGCGGTATAGCGGCCGATTTTCCCTCCCCCGAGCACCATAATGTCATCAAATGATTTATCGTGCTTACCGGCGAGACGCAGCACTTCCGGTATATGTTCCGTCATAGTGATCACAAAAACCTGATCCCCCCGTTTGAACACGTCATTTCCGGACGGGACGATCGTGCGTAAACCCCGGCTTATTGCTACCGCCCGGAATGTTATGTGTTGATGATCTTTGACAAGATCTTTAAGCTTCCGGTTCACGAGCGGACTATTGGCTTCGAGCCGGATACCGAGTAATTGCACTTTTCCACCGGCGAATTCAAGCACGTCTGTCGCTTCGGACCGTTTGATCAGGCGGACAATCTCCTGAGCCGCGACCAGTTCCGGGTTTAAGACATAGTCGACATGGAATGTATCCGGCCCGAGGACAGTCTCATCCTTTGCATATTCGGGGTTACTCAGCCGCGCAACGGTTCTCTGTGCACCCATTCGATGAGCCAGCAGGCACGTGATCAGATTCACCTCATCGGATGTCGTTACTGCTATACAAATATCAGCATTATGAACGCCGACTTTCTTCATACATTGCGGACTTGTGCCGCTCCCTTCGACGGCAAGGACATCGAGCTGCTCGTTTATTTTTGCTATGACACGGGCATCTTTGTCGACAATAATAATATCGTGATTCTCCTTAGCGAGTACACGGCCGAGATGCATCCCGACCTCACCGCCGCCGACAATTACTATTTTCACGTTTCTGACTCCAAATTATTTTTCAATCCCTGATTACATACACTGCCATGAGTAAAGCCGCGGTTTCGGCGCGATAACGCCGCGTTCCGAGCGATACGATATGTCCGCCGCTTTCCTCACACAGGTTTATTTCTTGTTCCGAAAATCCGCCTTCAGGACCGGCAAGCAATAATACCCGCTGACCGGAAATATTTCCGGCTGTATCTTTAAGTGATGCTGCCCGGGGTGCGGTCTCATGTCCAATGAATATTTTATTATAAACTCCGTCTGCCGTACGCAGCAGGGTTTCAAAATCCTTTCCCTCATCGATGACCGGCAGAAAGGAACGTCGGCACTGTTTCATTGCGGCAAAAGCTATTTTCTGCAGACGTTCATATCGTATTCTGTGAGGTATCGTCCTCTCGGTATGAACGGGGACAAACCGGGTCACACCGAGTTCCGTACCTTTCTCAACGATCCACTCGATGCGTGAATGATTTTTTAATACGGGCAGCATCAACGTGACCGACACGGCCGGTTCGTTATACCGGTTATATACTTCTTGTATCGTACAGATTGCTTCATCGCGGCTTATTTGGTTAATAACACAACCATAAGCCGTTCCCAGTCCATTCACGACCAGAATCTCATCCCCGTTTTTTTTTCTCATTACCTGCACCAGGTGATGGAATTCACTACCTCTGATACTGATCTCGGACCCGCCGATATTCTCGGGAGATGAAAAGAAAGATTCCATACGAAATAAAATTTTAGAACATGACAAAGAGATCCATTATGAATTCTCCCTGTAACGATTCATTAAAGGCGTACTCGAGCCGCAGAACACCGCTGTACGGTAAGAGCAGGTGGATACCGGCACCAAACCCTTTTACCGGTTTAAATTCTCTGAAAGTATCGTCACGGAACCATGCTCTCCCCATATCACCGAACAATGCGAGATTTACGCCGTAACGGAAGACGGAAAATTCCGGTAGCATTGCACTTTTCCATTCGTAGTATGTGGGTCCGAGAAGTCTGAATCGCGCCTCAACTGACGACAGGAAAATATTCTCTCCCTCAAACACCTCGCGATAATGTCCTCTCACTTTTTCCTCATATCCTATAAACATATGACTATAGCGTGGAAGTCGTGTCCCTCCGGCGATACTCGCGTGCAATCTGCCGGCAATTGATAATCTTTCCGATAAGGGAACATACTGACGGAGGTCTGTCAGGGTTCGGAAATGATCGACGTTACTTACGCCAAAGCCCGATTTCGAGATGGATGCACGTACATACGTGCCGTACATAGGATACTCACTAATATCCCGCGTATCGTATCTGAACACCAGTGAGCTAAATAAGAACGAATCGGATCCGTCGGGAGATTTTGTGTGACCCGGAATACTCTCTGAGAGACTTATTGCTCTATAACCGAGGGTGAAGGATACGGTGGTAAAGAGTGTTAGACGTACACCCGGTGTTATATTAAACAGGTACCAGGTCTCTTTGAAATCCTGCAGTTCCTGTTCATAGACAATGCTGCGGTTTTTCGTATTGGTGTATGTGAATTGTGTTTCAAAGAAAAACGATCTTTCCCCGAAGAGAGCAGGGCTGCTATACATCGCCGTAAACCATGGATCATAGCCGAGTGCAAAAGCTCCCAATACTTTTTCGTTGCGCCCGCGGAAATTATTATGAACGACACCCAATCCGAAGTAGAACTTTTTCCAATCCCTGTCTTTTATTCCGAGTACCGGCACCGGGAATATATACCAGCGTTCGTGGACATCCACAAATATGGTAGCGCTACCTTCCAGGACTGCGTGGAAAATTTCAACCCGGTTAAATAATCCCAGGCTATATATCCGGTCCCGCTCATACGTAAGAAGCTCGGCATGAAAACTCCCACCGACGCGGTGCTGCATCTCACGGAGTATGACGTCGGAATCGGTTGTCTTGTTGCCGGAGACAACAATCTTTTCTACAACCACTCCGTCGACTGATGCAAACAGCACTAGCGGTGACAATGTAAGCATTATCGCAACCAGTATATAATATCGTGCGCACATACCATTCCAAAAAAACAGCCCCAGGTTCTCATTGCTGAGTGGGGCTGACAGATTCGTTTTTAATTTAGATTAACAATATCAGGATTCTTCATACAATAGTCAAGATGCGTCCGCATCCCGGCTACTCTCTATAGCACAGATTCATTTCTTTTGCCGCCCGCACGTCATCAAGACGTTTCACCGGCGTGTTATGCGGTGCCTGTAACACCAGATCCTGATCCGATTTCACTTCTTCATTAATTTTAATCAATGCATCTGCAAAAGCATCGAGTGTCTCTTTTGTCTCCGTTTCAGTCGGTTCGATCATCAATGCCTCTTTTACAATAAGAGGGAAATAAACTGTCGGAGAATGGAATCCGTAATCGAGTAACCGCTTTGCTATATCCATTGCACGGACTCCCATGGCTCTCTGCCGCGAAGCCGATAATACGAATTCATGCATAACCGGGGCATCATACTTCAGTTCATAATGATCACGCAATCTGGCTAACAGGTAATTCGCATTAATGATGGCATTCTCGCTGATACCGCGTAATCCTTCGGGGCCATGCATAAGCATATAGGTATATGCCCGTACCAGCATGCCGAAATTACCGAAAAATGTATGTACTTTCCCTATCGAATCGGGGTAATTATAATCGAGCCGGTACCGACCGTCGGCTTTTATAACACGGGGAACCGGCAAGAACGGTTCAAGGCGTTCACTCACTGCGACCGGTCCTGAACCCGGACCGCCGCCGCCGTGCGGTGTCGAAAAAGTTTTATGCAGATTAATATGAACGCAATCGAATCCCATATCGCCCGGCCGGGTTATACCGAGGAGGGCGTTGAGGTTTGCGCCGTCCATATAGAGAAGGGCGCCCACATCCCGCATCATTTTTTCTATCTGAATAATCTGGCTCTCAAATATACCGAGTGTGTTCGGATTCGTGAGCATTATTCCGGCGACATCTTCGTCAACAACCCTGCCGAGGTCTTCAAGGTCAACCGTACCGCTTTCGTTGGACTTTACGTTCACCGATTCATAACCCGCGAGGGTAACGCTTGCAGGATTGGTGCCGTGTGCCGAGTCGGGAACGATGATCTTTTTGCGCGGATTGCCCTGTTTATCATGATACGCACGTATCATCAGGAGTCCGGTTAATTCTCCCTGTGCGCCGGCGGCAGGTTGTAAGCTCGCGGCTTTCAAGCCGGATATCTCGGTAAGCATTCCGGCGAGTTCATACATAAGTTCGAGCGCGCCCTGTGAATGCTGTTCGGGTGTATGCGGATGGGTATTGCGGAATCCTGGCATCGAAGATGTAACTTCATTGACTTTCGGGTTATACTTCATCGTACACGAACCGAGCGGATAGAAACCTTTGTCGATATGATGGTTCTTTGTCGATATATTGACATAATGACGGACGACCTGGTTCTCACTTGTTTCCGGTAAGTTTGCCGGAACCTTTCTGAGAAATTTTTCCGGTATCAAATCTGTGACATCTTTGGGCGGCACGTCATTTGGCGGCAGCGTATATCCTTTGCGACCGGGTTTGCTGATTTCAAATATTAGTTTATCGTACTTAGGTATAGTCATAGCATCTCTCATTTTGCATTCATTCGTTTCTATGATTTTCGCGGTGCATCCGGTGCCGGTTTGACGAACCGCGCATAGGCCACACCGGCGGCCTTTTGTTCCGCTTCTTTCTTACTCTTTCCGATCCCCGTACCGTATGAGACTTTTTCGATCTTTACTTCCACCGTAAACACCTGGTCATGATCGGGTCCTTCCTTTTTAATAACATCATATCGCGGTGTACCAAGTCCCATTCCCTGAGTATATTCAATCAATAAGCTTTTATAATTGTCATCAATCAGCAATTCGATTTCTTTATTTTCCAATGCTCCATACAGATGTTTCCGGACAAATTGCACAACGACATCATATCCCTGATCGATATACATCGCGGCAATAATTGCCTCATAGGCGTCTGCAACAAGTGAATGATACCCCTGTTTGATCGACTGACGTGCACTCGGACTCAGATAAATAAAATCGAGTAAATCAATCTGGTCGGCAAAATATGCAAGTGCATTTTTGTTGATGAGACGTGACCGTAACTTTGTCAGGTGACCCTCATCCGAATGAGGGAATTTTTCGTAGAGATACTCGGATACAATCATACTGAGAATTGCATCTCCGAAAAACTCGAGACGCTCATTGGACTTATAGCCATTGATCGTCTTACCATTCGCTACATACGACCGGTGAAGTAAAGCCTGAACATAGACAGACGGATCGTTGATGGTCACGCCTAAATTCTTTGAAAGTCTTGTAACATCAACTTTGAGATCTTCGATACGAATGCGATCGTCACGTCGTATGAATTGCCGTACAACATTCCATATTTGTTTTAAGAACAACATCGGTACAGAATAATTTTTCTAAGCTACTTTTGATGTATCGAGCCATACAGGATCGATGTGTTGTGACCTCCAAATCCGAATGCATTGCTGATTGCGTACCGCACATCACGCTCCACCGGTTTGTTCGGTACATAATTCAAATCGCAATCGGGATCGGGTGTTTCATAATTGATAGTGGGAGGAACAATACCTTTCGAGATAGAAAGTATGGTTGCAATACTTTCAACAGCTCCGGCCGCACCGAGTAAATGACCGATCATCGACTTCGTCGAACTTACTAATAATGTATAGGCATGATCCCCGAACACGGTTTTTATCGCTTGGGATTCTGCTTTATCATTGTAAGGAGTCGATGTACCGTGTGCATTAATATAATCTACTTCATCCGGGCGGATACCTGCTTCCTGGATGCACAGTCGCATCGAGCGGACCGCTCCTTCGCCGCCCGGGGCGGGTGCAGTAATATGATATGCATCTGCCGTAAGGCCGATGCCGAGTACCTCTGCATAGATAGGTGCATTCCGGTTACGTGCATGCTCGTATTCTTCGAGCACTAACGTACCCGCTCCCTCGCCGATCACAAATCCGTCGCGATTTGCATCGAACGGACGGCTTGCTTTTTCGGGTTGATCGTTCCTTGTTGAGAGTGCCCGCATTGCACAGAACCCGCCCAGTCCCATCGGGCAGATAGCAGATTCCGTTCCTCCGGTTACTATGATATCCGCGCTGCCGCGCTGAATGAGCATAAATGCATCGGCTATCGAATGAGCTGAGGTTGCACATGCAGATGTTGTTGCGTAGTTAGGTCCTTTATATCCGTATCTTATGGATAACGTCCCGGCGGCGATATCGGGTATCATCATAGGGACAAAAAACGGACCGATGGTTTTTGGACCACCCTCTTTAAAAAATGATTCCGATTGGTGATGATATGTCCACATACCGCCGATACCCGACCCATAGACTACACCGACACGGGTCGGGTCGACATTTCCATTCACCAACTGTGCATCTTTCAATGCCATATCGGAAGCGGCAACGGCGAATTGTGTAAAAACATCCATTCGCCGGGCAGCTTTCTTGTCCATGTAGTTATGCGGATCGAAATTTTTCACTTCGCCCGCAATTCTGGACGTATATTCTGTGGTGTCAAAATATGATATAGGTGCGACCCCGCTCTTACCCTCCATCATTGAATTCCAGAATTCATCGACAGAAAGACCGATGGGAGTTACCGCACCTAATCCGGTAACAACAACACGTCGTATTTCATGAGCATGCATAATAAATTACAATCGAACAGTTTACATAAACCGGCGTACGATTCCGGGCTTTTTACCCATGTACTTTTAATGTACGGAAAAAAAGTAATATATGCAGCCGGTCAAAACTGCCGTTTATGATATTTTTTCCGTCAAATACCTGACTGCATCGCCGACGCTGGCGATTTTTTCCGCATCCTCATCGGGAATTTGAATATTGAATGCTTTCTCAAATTCCATTACCAGTTCGACGGTGTCAAGCGAATCCGCGCCAAGATCATTCGTAAAAGATGCTTCGGGTGTTACCTGATCCTGATCAACACCAAGTTTATTAACGATGATGTCTTTTACCTTGTTTAAAATATCGTCTGACATATTGAGACCTCCTCAAATGAGTGTTTGGTTTGTTAATGTAAGTATATATGTTTGTTGATTCGATTGATTGCTTTCATTATGACATTACCATACCGCCGTCTACACAGAGTACCTGTCCCGTTATATAATCCGCATCTGCCGAGCACAGGAAACAAACAACGGGTGCAATATCAGATGCTTTTCCCAACCGCTTGAGCGGTATTTGCTGGTATAATATTTTTTTCTGCTCGTCGGTTAAGCCGCCGGTCATATCGGTATCGATAAACCCGGGTGCGATGGCATTCACACATATATTCCTCGATGCTATCTCACGGGCCAGTGACTTTGTAAAGCCGAGGATGCCCGCTTTTGCGGCTGCATAGTTCGTCTGTCCGGCATTGCCGACAACACCGACAACCGACGACATATTCACTATCTTTCCATACCGTTTGTTCATCATAGGGCGGAGAACAGCCTTTGATAGATTATACACACTTTTTAAATTATTTGCGATGACAGTATCCCAATCTTCTTCGCTCATGCGCATCAATAACTGATCACGTGTTATTCCGGCATTATTGACAAGTATGTCAACTCCACCATAGGTTTGAACGGTATGGTCGACAAGACTGGCTGCACCCACGGCATCCGATGCATCGTGTCTGTAGGCTTCGACCCTTTTTCCTTGTGCCTGAAGATCAGCGGAAAATTTTCCGGCGACTTCTCCGGAGCTTTTATAGGTAAATACCACCGTCGCACCCTCCCCGGCAAATGCCTGGACAATTGCTTTCCCGATACCGCGTGATCCACCGGTCACGATAGCGACTTTATCCTTAAACCGCATATTTTTTCACCGTTGAATTATTCTGATAATACTCTTTATATAGATTATAATGATCCATCAGTTGCTGATAACCATCTTCTCCCAGAGCGTATATCAGCTCTTCCTTGCACGCTGCAAACATAGGCGTTTGGTATTTTGTGAAAATATTGCAACATGAGGCCTCTTCATCCTCCATATGCTCATCAAACGTTAGCGTTTTTTCATCAACGGATACCGGAAACATAACACAATAAAAAGGCTTTATATCCCAGCGGTCACGGCCTTCCAAAGTTGTTGCTACCTGTATGACGCACCGACCCTCTTTGTTGAGAAAGACACAGTTTTTATTCTGAATCGTTGTCCCGACGGCTTCCCCTGACGGAAAATCCTCATTCTCCCAGTACTCGGCAAACCACTCTTCGTCGTTCTTGTTCTGTGTTTCATCCATATATTTTTTAATGAGTTCTTTTTCCTCAAGGATCCGGTCTCTTTCTTTAATATCAACCCACACTCCGTCACAGCAGCAGGCCCCGTCACATTGGTACGGACCGCATCCTTTCGGAAATCCATGGGAAAAAAGAATTGGATCTACATCGAATCCTTTGACATGCAATACAGGTGGTTTATTCATAATCTCCTTATAATTAATCTGAAGTAGGTTCTTCTCAATGTTTTAGCCGGTCAATGTCGGACCATTTGTCGATGCCTTGTACTATAACAGAAGGATCTATTCGTTTGAACAAACCCTGCAACACACTACCGGGGCCGACCTCAAGATAATGCCTGAAACCGTCTTTAACCATATTTGTCATACCTAATTGCCAGCGCACCGGTGTTACAAGCTGATCGCAGAGCAGCGACCGTATATCATCCGGGGCCGTGGCCGCGTTTCCGGTAACGTTCGTATACACCGGAATATCTGCATCACGTATGGTCGTTTGCTTTAATGATTCACCCAGATCGCCCTTTGCGGTCTGCATCAGGGGTGAATGGAAAGCGCCGCTGACTACCAGTTCTTTTACGAGGCGGGCACCCATGGTTTTGGCCTCTTCCATTGCCTCGGTAACACCTTCGATGGACCCGGAAATAACAACTTGACCGGGTGCATTAAAGTTTGCCGCTTGTAAAATTCCGGCCTGCCTCGCGATATTACAAATCTTAACAACAGTTTCTTCATCGAGACCGATAATTGCCGCCATTGTTCCGGGTTGATCCTCGCCTGCTTTTTGCATAAGCTGACCTCGCAGTCGAACCAAACGTAATCCGTCCTCGAAACTTAGTGCCTGTGCTGCTACAAGTGCGGTATATTCGCCCAGGGAGTGACCGGCGGCCGCAACGGGCCGGATACCGAGTTCGCGTAATAATTCCAGAAGCACATAGCTATGCAAAAAAATTCCGGGTTGGGTATTCTCCGTCTGCTGTAATTCATTTGCCGGACCTTCAAAACACACCTTGCTTAGTCTGTATCCCAGTATATCGTCGGCACGTTCGATAATACCCCGGGCTTTCGGCGATTCGGCGTATAAATCCTTCATCATACCGACATATTGCGAGCCCTGACCGGGAAATAAGAAAGCAAATGAGTTGTTCATAGGATCGGTTATTTTGCGTTATTCATAGACCATTTAATGTACATCGCACCCCAGGTATAACCGGCACCGAAAGCAGACAAAACAATATTTTGATCTTTTTTAAGCTGACCGCTCAGCCACCACTCGGATAAACACATCGGAATAGTTGCTGCAGTCGTATTACCGTAACGGTCGATGTTAAGCATAACCTTTGACATATCGAGATTCATTCTATCGGCACAGGCGGAAATGATTCTCAAATTTGCCTGATGCGGGACCAGCCAATCGACATCGTCACCCGTTAGCTTATTTCGCTCCATAATTTCGGCGGATACATCTGCCATACCGACAACGGCGACTTTGAATACAGCTTTCCCGTCCTGAAAAATATAATGATATTTTTTATCGACTGTTTCGTGTGTAGCCGGATTCAAGCTTCCTCCGCCTTTCATATAGAGAAACTCTCCTCCGGAACCGTCGCAGTACATAACGTGATCCAACAGACCGGTTTCATACTCTGCCGACGGCTCAAGGAGCACCGCTCCAGCCGCGTCCCCGAACAATATACATGTGTTGCGGTCAGTATAATCCGTGATAGAGCTCATTTTATCCGCACCCACGACAAGAACTTTTTTATGCGTCCCGCTTTCGATAAACTGTGCCCCCACAACAAGACCGTATAAAAACCCGGAACAGGCCGCGGAAAGATCGAAACCCCATGCGTTTTTCAATTTTAATTTTTCCTGAAGGATACATGCCGTCGGAGGGAAGAACATATCGGGTGTAACCGTACAGACAAGTATGACGTCAATTTCATCCGGACCGATGCCCCGCTGATGTAAAAGTTTTTGGATTGCCGGGGCGGCAAGATCGGAGGTCCCTCCATTTTTAAGAATTCTGCGCTCTGTTATGCCGGTACGTGTACGTATCCACTCATCATTGGTATCCACCATTTTTTCGAGATCCGAATTGGAAAGCACATCATCGGGTGCATAATGGCTTACAGCGGTAATCTCGGCACGTATGGGAGGTTTTCTCATGCAGTTGACCTTCTTATTTATGAAATCCCGGAAGAGGGAACTGTTTGTACCGTTTGCATCGCAGATTCGATACGTTCATTGATATTATGATTGATCATTTCCTCGGCTTTGAGGATCATATTTTTTATGGCTTTCGGGGTTGAACCGCCATGCCCGATAATCGTAATTCCTTTTACACCGAGCAGCGGTACTCCGCCGTATTCCTGGTAATCGAATTCTCTGAGTATTTTTCTCAGCGTTCCGCGCATCATTGCCATCCACAATTTTTCCAGAAAACCGCGCTCAGCATACAATGTAAATTTACTTTTTAACACACCGATGACGCTTTCAGCGAATTTAAGGATAGCATTACCGGTGAATCCGTCACATACCACGACATCGGCTTTCCCCTGTAAAATATCCCGTCCCTCGATATTCCCGACAAAGTTTACATTACTATTTCGGAGCAATTTATACGCAGCTTTTGTACGCTCGTCTCCCTTACTGTCTTCTTCACCGATATTCAGCAGCCCTATTTTGGGATTATCACGCTTGAACATCAGTTGCGCATATATACTTCCCATGATCGCAAACTCATGTAAAAAATGAGGCTTGCAGTCGGTAACCGCTCCCGCATCGAGTAACAACGTCACACCCCTCTCCGACGGAAAGAATGCGCCGATGGTCGGGCGGCTAACATTTTGTAACCTGCCTAACATAAGGGTCGATGCAGAGACCACCGCTCCGGTATTTCCGGCGCTGACAAAAGCATCAACCTCCCGGTCTTTGTGAAGACGCAATCCGACGGCTATAGTAGAATCTTTCTTTTCCCGCATAGCACTCACGGGAGAATCCTGCATCCCGATTACCTGTGAAGCGTTAACGATCGAGTAATTTAGTCCTTTCGGGTTGTGCTCCCAAAGGATCTGCTCGATTTCAGGCTTACGACCGATAAAAACCACTTCGAACCTGTTGTTAGCTTCACGAAGCGCTTCAAGTGCACCCTCGATTTCATTTCGGGGGGCAAAATCTCCCCCCATCGCATCGAGGGAAATTCTTTTTATCTTTTTCCCCTGTGTGCCTGCATGATCCATATAAAAAGGTCGAATATGTTTATTTCAGTAAGTAAAGCACGCTACGGTATGAACCCCGTGTTGAGGGGTATTCCATTATTCTTTTGGTGTGACGATTGAACGTCCGCTATAGTACCCGCAATTTGGACAGGCACGATGAGTCAACTTTTGTTCGTGGCATTGCGGACACTCGGCCATTTGTGGTGCCGATGCTTTATAATGAGTTCTTCTCTTATCGCGCCGCGTCTTTGAATGTTTTCGTTTTGGATTTGGCATAGAATACCTGTTCTCCGTTATTATATTAATTCTGTTTTAAAAGTTTCTTCAGTTGCTCCCACCGGGGATCAATGGACGACTCGACACATGAACAAGGATTCATATTCAGGTCGGATCCGCATATTCGACATAACCCTTTGCACTCTTTGTCGCATAACACCTTAAGCGGTATTGTTAATTGCGAGTATTGTCTGACATCGTCGCTTATGTCGATCACTGTATTTTCAGAAGGGAGTATCGTAATTTCTTCTTCAGGATAGCCGCCGGTGTCATGTTCGTGGAAGAAATAGATCATCCGGTATTTTACATTCATTTCTTTCTCGAATCCCTTGGCACACCGGTCACAAACAAGTTTTCCCAGAGCACGAATCGTCGCTTTTAATTCTATCATTTTCGGAGATTTTTCAACCCGGGCCAAAACGGCCACATCTCCTATAAACCGATCGTCAAGTCCTGCTGTACCGGCGTCCGCGACAAAGGAATACTCCCTGACACCTATCGGCAAACTACCCGTATTAAATTTCATTTTCTTGAAATA
>Ga0209498_1001300_pt1 | contig 15358 bp, 15 predicted proteins | sample WalLakDeSediment_FD_184131 | JGI IMG/M metagenome (GOLD analysis project Ga0209498, IMG submission 184131) | Lake sediment microbial communities from Walker lake, Nevada to study Microbial Dark Matter (Phase II) - Walker Lake 11/02/13 Deep... | ecosystem: Environmental > Aquatic > Freshwater >... | reverse complement strand
ACCCGACATCACCCCGCCGACGCTCACGTGGATCAACCCCGTAGCCGATGGGGAGGTCTACACGGTCGACGGAGAGGCGGTGCAGCTTGAGGTCAGCGCAACGGACGACACGGCCGTCGCCGAGGTCCAGTTCCACCGCTGGGACGCCACTACCGCCAGCTGGGTCTTGATTGCGGCCGAACGGAGCGCCCCCTATCGCGCCGCGCTCGCCGCCGACCAGTTAACCACGGCGTGGGTCCAGGTCGTCGCCCGCGCCTACGATACCAGCGGCAACCCCTCCGACCTGGTCCACATCTGGCTGCGGCGCGCCGACAGCCCGGAGCTGACGCCCACGCCGCCGCCGACCGCGACCTCCACCATGACGCCGACGGCCACCCAGACCGCCACGGCTACCCAAGCCGCCACGGCCACCCCAACGCCCGCTCCAGTCGTGCACCGCGCATTCTTTCCATTCGCTGCGCAACAGTAGCCACGGCGCGCCACGCGGTTTCCCTGACCGATAAACGCCTGCGAATTGATGAATTCGCAGGCGTTTTTACTTGATGAATTCGGCCAAACCCTTTAGGATTAGCAGTGACGCAGCGCAGTTAAGCAGCTGAAGCCGTCACGACAAACCCGCGTTGGGTTCGTAGCAACCGCTTTAGCGGTGCAACGGAGGAAAAACATTGCAACAACGTTTGAGCGATAGCCGGTTGGCCAACGTGGGCGCCAAAACGATCCACTCCGCCTTCCTGACCTATCAAGAGCAATTCAAGCAGATCACCCGGCGGGCCAAAAGGCGTTTTGAACAGCGCGACTGGCGTGGTCTACAAAACGACGCGGCCGAACGGCTGGGTCTATATCGCCGCATCATCGACCTGGTTGAAGCTGCCATTCGCGACCTGCTAGGCGACAGGCTGCTGGACAAACTCATCTGGGCCAGTATGAAAGCAGTTTATTCCGGGCGCATCATCGACCATGACGACTGGGAGCTGGGCGAGACCTTTTTCAACTCCGTCACGCGCCGCATCTTCACCACCGTCGGCGTGGACCCGCAGATCGAATTCGTGGCTACAGATTTCGAGACGCCGCCGACGCAGCCCAAGAGCTCCATTTACCGCACCTACGGCCGTTCCGAATCAACGGCCGTGCTCGTGCGCCGGATCCTGGAAGATTACGCCTTTGAAGCGCCGTTCGAAGAGCTGGCGCGCGATGCCCAGCTCGTCGCCCATGAAATCGAAGCTCACCTGCGCCAGATTGGCGCCCTGCGCAGCGCGGACCGGGTCGAAATGATCAAATCCGGCTTCTTCCGCGGCATGGGCGCGTACCTGGTCGGCCGGATCTTCAGCGGCTCACACCTCAGCCCTTTCGTGCTGGCCCTGCTGCACCAGCCGGAAGGCATCGTCGTCGATGGCGTACTGTTTGACGAAGACGACGCCAGCGTCCTCTTCAGCTTTGCGCGCTCCTACTTCCACGTCGAGGTGGACCGCCCATACGATCTGGTCCAATTCCTGCGCACCATCATGCCGCGCAAGCGGGTCGCCGAACTGTACATTTCCAGCGGCTACAACAAGCACGGCAAAACCGAGCTGTATCGCGATTTACTGCACCACCTGGCCTACTCGGACGACAAGTTCGAAATCGCGCGCGGCCAGCGGGGCATGGTCATGATTGTGTTCACCATGCCCACCTACGACATGGTCTTCAAGCTGATCAAAGACAGCTTCAACTACCCCAAAGATTCCACCCGCAAGGACGTCATGGCCAAATATGACCTGGTCTTTCGCCATGACCGCGCCGGGCGGCTGGTGGACGCGCAGGTCTTTGAACACCTGGAATTTGAGCGCAGCCGCTTCACCGACGAACTGCTGGAAGAGCTGCTGCGCGTGGCCTCCCAAATCGTGCGCGTTGAGGGGGATTCCGTCATCATTAAGCACGCCTACATTGAGCGGCGCGTCATTCCGCTGGACATTTACGTGCAGGAAGCGGATCCCCGCGCGGCCGAGCTGGCCGTGCTTGATTACGGGCAGTCGATCAAGGATCTGGCTATCAGCAACATCTTCCCCGGCGACATGCTGCTGAAAAATTTTGGCGTCACGCGTCACGGCCGTCTCGTCTTCTACGACTACGACGAGCTGTGCCTCTTAACCGAATGCAATTTCCGCCGCATTCCGCCCGCCTACAGCTACGACGACGAGCTCGCTTCCGAACCCTGGTTCCACGTCGCCGCGGGCGACATCTTCCCCGAAGAGTTCGAGCATTTTCTGGGGCTGCCGGACCATCTGCGCCAGACGCTGCGCGCGCACCACGGCGATTTGTTTACCGTCAACTTCTGGCATACAACCCAAAAGCGGCTGGCGGCCGGGGAGTTGGTGCATATTTTCCCCTACCGGCGCCGCCAGCGCATTCAAGCAACGTAGCTGCTCAAAATTCCGGGGCTGCGGCCGGTCTCCGGCCGGGCCGCCCCAGGTGATTGAGAAGCAACCAAGTAAAAGGAGTTTAATCATGGAATACCGTCGTTTAGGAAAATCCGGTCTGAAGGTCAGCGCTTTATCCTTTGGTTCGTGGGTAACTTTTGGCAACCAGATGGACGTGGATGCGGCGCTGGCCACCATGGCCGCCGCCTACGACGTCGGCGTCAATTTCTTTGACAACGCCGAAGTCTACGCCCAGGGCAAATCCGAAATTATCATGGGCCAGGCGCTGCAAAAGGCGGGCTGGCCGCGCGACAGCTACATCCTCTCCAGCAAGGTGATGTTTGGCGCCGTGCCGGATCCCAAGCCCACCCAGCGCGGCCTCAGCCGCAAACACGTCTACGAGGCGTGCCGCCAGGCGCTACAGCGGCTGCAGGTGGATTACCTGGACCTCTACTTCTGTCACCGGCCCGATCCCGAAGTCCCCATGGAAGAGACGGTGCGCGCCATGACGGAGCTGATTCAGCAGGGCAAGGTGCTCTACTGGGGCACGTCGGAATGGTCGGCGCAGCAGCTTATGGAAGCGCACAGCGCGGCGCGGCAGTACAACCTGATTCCACCCACGATGGAGCAGCCGCAGTACCACATGTTCCACCGCGAACGGATGGAGGTGGAATACGGCCGTCTCTACGACGCCATTGGCCTGGGGACCACCATCTGGTCGCCGCTGGCCTCCGGATTGCTCACGGGCAAGTATAACCAAGGCATCCCCGCCGATTCGCGCCTGAACCTGGAGGGCTACGCCTGGCTGCGCAAGATGGTGGAGAGTGAAGAAGGCCAGCGCCGCATCGCCAAGGTGCGTGAGCTTAGCGAAATTGCGGAAGAGTTGGGCACCAATATGGCGCGCCTGGCCATCGCCTGGTGCCTAAAGAACCCCAACGTGAGCACCGTCATTACCGGCGCCTCGCGCGTTGAGCAGGTACACGACAACATGCAGGCCATGGACGTGGCAGCCCAGCTCACCGACGACGTGATGGGGCGCATTGAAGAAATATTGGACAACAAACCGGAACCGATGGCGTTCCAGTAACTGGCACAGGACGGGGATTTCACGGATAAACGTCTGTGAAATCCCCGTCCAGCCATACCTGCATCAAAAATGACAACGATTGTTCTACCCATCACCAGCTTACCCGCGGGCGGCGTAAGCCCGTCCGTATTGGTGTGCGGCGACCCGGCGCGGGCGGCCCAAATTGCGGCGCAGTTAGACGACGCCGCGCTTTTGAGCGAGAAGCGGGCCTATCGCGCCTACCAGGGCGCCTATCAAGGAACGCCGGTAACGGTCTGCGCGCACGGCGTGGGCGCGCCGGGCGCGGCCGTCGCCTTTGAAGAGCTGATTGCCGCCGGCGCGCGGCGCATCATCCGCGTGGGCACGTGCGGCGCTTTGCAGCCCCACATCGCTACCGGCGACCTGGTGATTGCCCACGCCGCGGTGCAAAACAGCGGCTACGGCCGTGAAGTCGCGCCCGCCGGCTATCCGGCCGTGGCCGACCCGGCCTTGACGCTGGCGCTTCAGGCGGCGGCGGCAGCCCACGGCCACCCCTGCCACAGCGGCATCGTGCTCACGCGCGACGCCTTCTACGCCGGCGTACCAACGCCCGCCACGCCCGATTACAGCGCCATGTCGGAAGCCAACGTACTGGCGGTCGAGATGGAGTGCGCCGCGCTCTTTCTCGTGGGCAGCCTGCGCGGCGTCGCCACGGCCGCGATTCTGGCCGTGGACGGCAACGTGCTGCGCAGCGCCGAGAGCATGCAGGGTTACAAGCCGGACGCGGGGTTGGTGCAAACGGCCGTGACGGCCGAAATCAGCATCGCGCTGGCGGCGCTGCGCGCTGCCGACGCGGATCCAAGCGACTCATGAGCCTTAGCGATGCGCGGCGGGCCATACGCCCCCTACTTAATGAACGCCAACCGGCCGATGCAATGGCGGCCTACTACGCCTTCTACCATCCGGCCGGGAAAACGCAGTTGCACCTCTATCCGCCGCAGGCGCAGCGCGCCCAGGGCTACCTGGCGCTGGCGCGCACGGGCATCGACCTCTTCCGCCCGCTGCTGACGCTGCGCCTGCCGCCCGACGATCACGCCGCCGTCGAAATGCTGCACCAGACGCTGGCGCCGGGAACGACCGTCATTCTGCACAGCAGTCAGGCAGATTTACCGCTGCTCAAGGCGCTCTTTGACGTACAAACTGAAGAGCATCTGCACCTGTACAGGCTCGACCCCGCCCGCTTTGAGCCGATCATCAACGTATTGGTCACGCAAAGCCAGGGGCCAAACGGCCTGCCGCGCTTCGCGATCCGGCGCACGCAGCAGGACAACGAGGTTGTGGCGGCCGCCGGTCTCAATTGGCAGACGGACTTCTTTGGCGACATCACCGTCTACACGGCAGCCAACAGCCGGCGCCAGGGTTGGGGGCGCAGCGTGGTGGCGGCGATGGCGCATTATTTGCTGGAAAACGGCCGTGTTCCCCTCTATGCCGTTGCCGGGCAAAACATAGCCTCCATGCAGTTGGCCGAGCACGTCGGCTTTGTAGACAGCGGCGTACGCCAGGTCATCATGCAAGCCACGCTCAAGCCGCGCCTTTTTATGCCGTGAAGGTGGTGTGAAATTTCCCGCCAGGCAATTGACACCTGAACCTCAGACATGTTACCTTTTATCTGCCAAGATTAAGCGTCGTATTGGTAATTTTTGTGGAGTGAACGTATTGGTAGGCAGTGCAGATAAAAGCACCATTCGAACTGAAAGGGCGGATGGTGCTTTGATTCTGTCCATTGCTCAGTTGGCATGGGTTTAGCCCTAAGTAACCAGCCTGACAGAGACGTGGAGGTAATAATGTCCAAGGCAACCGGTATTGTAAAGTGGTTTAGTCGTTTAAAGGGTTATGGGTTTATCTGTCCCGACAATGGCGAGCAGGAAATCTTCGTCCACTATTCGGCCATTGACGGTGAGGGGTATCGCAACCTATACGAGGGTGACCGGGTGGAGTTTGAACTGGTCGACCGTGGTAAAGGGCCGCAAGCGCAACACGTCAGCACGCGGCGCCTGACTTGAGTTCCAGTGATTCAGTTTGAACCCATTCCCGGCACATCAATAAGCACAAGCCCGCTTAACGCGGGCTTGTTTGATGGCAACGTCAACGGGCCCGCCCCTGCCGGGGCCGCCGCTCATCATCGTCCGGGATAAACATGCTGATAATCCCGCTCACAATGCTGATGACCAGCGCGCCCAAGAAGGTAAACCAGATATTCACGGAAGAAAGGCCGAGATTCAAGACGTTGGGCCCTGATAGCCAGATTGTGAGCGAAAACAGCAGCGTGTTAATAACCAACACGAACAGCCCCAGGGTCAGAACGATCAACGGGCAGGTCAAGAGGGTCAGCAACGGCCGTATCAGCGCGTTGACCACACCAAAAATCAACGCAATGATCAGCAGCGACGTGCCATCACCTTCATAGCTCAGTCCAGGGACAAGCTGAACCGCTGCCCACAGCGCAATGGCATTAATGCCCAGGCGCACAAGCAAACGTAACATAGCCAACTCCTTTTCAATCTATAGCTCTTTTGGCCTATTGCCAGCAAGATAAGTATACCTCTAGAATCAGGGTATGAAGCAGCCACAGAAAATCCTCATCGTTGACGACAACGCTTCGCTGGTACATCTCTACCAGGTCGTATTCGAGCGCGCCGGTTTTGCCGTGCAGGGCGCAACCAGCGCGCAAGAGGCGCTAGATCTGATCGACGCCGAGATGCCCGACCTGATTTTGCTGGACATTATGATGCCTGAAATTGACGGGCTTGAACTGTGCCGCATGATTCGGGCGCAGTACCAAAGCGCCGCGCCGCTAATCCTCATCTACACGGCCGATTCCCGCCAAGAAGTGTATCAAGAAAGCCTGGCAGCCGGCGCCAACGGGTTTCTGACCAAAAACAGCTCGATTTTCGCGCTGCCGACGGCCGTACAGTCCTACCTCAAACAACAAGCATCATAACCGGCGGCGCGGCTAAAGCTTGGTTAAAAAGATCTTGGCCAGGGCGCTGTTGGCCTGCATGCGCCTCACCAAAAAATCCACCAGAAACGGAAAACGCAACAGCGAGCGCTGAATAAAAAACGAACGCCGCATGCTATCCCACAAAGCAGCGTGACAGCGCGTCTCGTACGCCTGCATGGCGTGGCGTGACGCATCTCCGCTCTGCAGCGCGCCGGCCACCGTTTCGCCCGCAATCTGGGCCGAAACCAACGCGTTGTGGATGCCGCCGCCGGTCAGCGGATTAATGAAGCCGGCTGCGTCGCCCACCAGCAGCGCGCCGTCGTAGACGTGCTGCAATTTTTTCTGCGAGCCGAAGTTAAGCTGCCAGGTCGCCACGTCACGCAGTTGGCCGCCGGCCTTCAGCCGCCGCTTCACCTCCGGCATCTCGAGGAATCGCTTGAGCATCTGCTTCAGGTCGGCCTTTCGCTGGCGAAAATGGTCCAGGCGCATGCCCAGGCCTATGTTGGCTTTGTGCCTGCCGATGGGGAAAATCCAGGCGTAGCCGGGCAGGATCTCGTCGTAAAAGTAAAATTCAACCTCGTGCGGGTACTCCTCTAAATCCTCGATGTAAGCCCTTAACGCCACCGCGCGATGTTTGTCCACGTGCTGGGCCTCCTTAGGCCGCAGCGCGCGCGTAATGGCCGAAGTCACGCCGTCCGCGCCGACGATGACCCGGCTGCGCAAGGTTTCAAGACGGCCGTTGACGCGCGCCTGAACGCCCACAACACGGCCGTTTTCCAGCAGCGGCGCCTTCACCTCGGCCTGCACAAAGGTCGCGCCGGAATCGACGGCGTGCTGCTGAATAACCGCATCGAAATACAGCCGGGGCGCCACGTAGGAGTCGCTGCCGCGGGCGCCTTGATGAAACTGGGCAATCAGCTTGTGGCCTTTAGGCGAGACGAGACGCATTTGCTGCAGGGGGTAGAACTCGCCGCGGGCCACGGCCGCATCAATCTTGGCCTCCATGCCCAGCCCCAGCAAAATCTCAATTGCCCCCGCCGGAACCGCGTCACCGCAGGTTTTATCACGCGGAAAGGTCTGCCGGTCCAGCAGCAGCACGTCATACCCTTTTTGGGCCAACACCGTAGCCGTTGTGGCGCCTGCCGGCCCCGCCCCCACCACAATGACGTCCCAGTTACGTTCCGGTTCCATGCGGTCACTCCTTTGCGATTTGCGATTGACGATTGACGATTGACGATTTGCGATTGACGATTTGCGATTGACGATTTGCGTAATCTTGGTGTTATAACCCCGCTTCCCGGCGGATAGTTGCTAACAAGCCGCGACAGCCGTCGCGCACCAACTGGTAAACGGTTTCAAAGTTGTTTTCGTAGTACGGATCGGGCACGTCCCGCTCCCTGGTTTGGGTCGCAAAATCTAGCAGGCGATAGAGGCGCGGGTGATCGCCAAAATGGCGCTGCAGGTCGCGCAGATTGCTGGCGTCCATGGCGACAATGTAGCGCCCGTTAGCGGACAAATCATGCGGGCGCACCTGGCGGGCACGGCCGTCGTAGGCAATGCCATGCTCCTGCAAGATACGCCGCGTGCCAGGATGGGCGCGCTCACCGACGTGCCAGGAGCCGGTGCCGGCCGAATCGACCTCAATCCGGTCCGCAAGCCCGGCCTCGTCGACCATCTGCTGGAAGATGGCTTCCGCCATGGGTGAACGACAAATATTCCCTAAACAAACAAATAAAACGCTGACGGTCATATGCTCTCCAAAAAAGAGGGGGATACGTTCAGTCCCAGAGGTGCCAGGCACTTCACGAATAGCATCTTTCGCCGACCACCTCTGGAGAAAGTGCCTGGCACCTGAACGGCTAAAAAGAGGACTGAGAAAGACAGCCGGTCGCTGCTCGCTCAGTCCCCCTGACGTTAATGGGCCAAGTTGGCCTGTAAGCCGCATTCTGTTGCCGCAACGGCCGTAGCCGTCGCGGCCGATGATCATCTATCTGGGGCTGCCATTACTGGCAGCCTCTTGCAACCTACCCGGGCGTCAACCGGAACGAGCCGCTCCGTAGGGGCTGGCAAGCCAGACCCTTTCGCCCTGCTTGGTCTTGCTCCCGGCGGGGTTTGCCTGGCCAGCGACATTACTGACGCTGCCGGTGGTCTCTTACACCACCGTTTCACCCTCGCTGCCCGGCGCTAACCGGGTTAGCAATACACCTCTCTGTGGCGCTTTCCGTCGGGTCACCCCGCCCGGCCGTTAGCCGGCGCCGTGCTCTATGGAGTGCGGACTTTCCTCAGCCGATTGCTCAGCCGCGATCATCCGGCCAACTTGGTACCTTGATCGTAGCATTAAGTGGGGTGAGTAGGCAAGTCGGTCGTGGACCGACTTGCCTACTCACCCAAAACCCTCCGCGTCAGCACGGCCGCCATGGCGGCGCGGTAGGCGGCGTCGCCGCGGAAGTCGCCGGGGTGGCGGCTGGCGGCCTGGGCGGCCGCGGCGGCGGCTTCGACGTTGGATGGGTCGCCAGCCAGGATGGCTTCGGCGGCGCCCAGGCGCAACGGCCGTTGCGCCAAACCGGTAGCCGCCAGGCGGGGTGTTCCCTCCGGCGGGTTCCAGAGCGTCACGGAGACAATCGGCGCGTCGGCCGGGGTGCGGGCCACGCGCGCGCTGTGGCCGCGGCCGGGGGCCAGCGGAATCGAAAGCGCGGTAATGAGGCCCGACGGCCGTTCCGCCGCCGCCAGATAATCGGCCAACGCCATTAATTCCAGGTCCGGCGCGCGCAGGGTCAATTCCGCCTCCAGCGCCAGCAGCGCGGCCAGCAATTCACTGTCCGGCAGGCGCGTGGCAACCACGCCGCCCAGCGTGGCGGCGTTGCGGTAGGTGTTGGGGCCCGCCTGCCGCAGCGCCTGCAGCAGCAAAGGCGTCACGTCCGCGTCGGCAAGCTCCGCGGCCAGGAACTCAGACAGCGCGGACAGCGTCGCGGTCGCGCCGACGGCCAGGCGGCCGGCATGCAGTTTAATCTGGTTTAGCCCCAGCGCCTGCAAGTCAACGACGCCGGCCAGATCAACGCCGGCCTCACCAGCCAATAAATGGGTACCGCCGGCAAGCGGGGCTACGTCCGGTGTGGATAACAAAGCCAGCGCCTCATCCAGGCTCTCCGGTCGATAATAGGTAGCGGGTCGTTTGGGCATAGCGCCTCCTTCGTATTCATGTAGAACAAGTTGCTTACTTGTTCGGGCAGCGGGCAAGAAGGATCTTGCCCTACAGGGTATTGTAGAACAAGTTGCTTACTTGTTCGGGCAATGGGCAAGAAGGATCTTGCCCTACAGGGTATTGTAGAACAAGTTGCTTACTTGTTCGGGCAATGGGCAAGAAGGATCTTGCCCTACAGGGTATTGTAGAACAAGTTGCCTACTTGTTCGGGCAGCGGGCAAGAAGGATCTTGCCCTACAGGGTATTGTAGAACAAGTTGCCTACTTGTTCGGGCAGCGGGCAAGAAGGATCTTGCCCTACAGGGTATTGTAGAACAAGTTGCTTACCTGTTCAGGTAGTGGGCAAGAAGGATCTTGCCCTACAGCGTGCAGCTTGATCCTATCCTGCTAGCGGAAATTTGCCAAAAGGTTTTTAGGCAGGTTGCCTGGCGTTGTAAAAGCTGCTAAGGTAGTAAACGCTACAACCCGCTGAACCTGAATCATTTATCAGGCATTTCCCAGGCCGGGCGCGCATCTGGCGCCGGCATAAAAACGAATCCACCAGCGCCGCCAACGTCAACTATGCAGAAAGAGGCCGCACACGAAGCTCAACAAATATCTGTCGTCTTGGCGCGCGCGTTATGGCAACGACGGCGCCGCACGATCGCGCTGCTGGCCGTATTGGGCGCGCTGCTCGTGATGGGCTTCTACACCGTGACCGACGCGCAGCGCCTGGCGACGAGCCTGCCGCTCAACGGCGCCGATTGGGCCGGCTATGCCCTCTGCCACCGCCTGCCAGGCCATTCGCTGACGATTAACGGCCGTCAACTCCCCCTCTGCGCGCGCTGCACCGGCATGTACCTGGGCGCGGCCGTCGCGCTGGGCGTGCTGGGGCTGAGCGGGCGGCTGCGCCGCGCCGACCTGCCCCCCTGGCCGGTTCTGCTGCTGCTCGTCAGCCTGATCGGCATGATGGGAATCGACGGGCTGAACTCCTTCAGCCACTTTTTACCCAACGGACCGCGCCTGTACGAACCGCGTAACTGGCTGCGCCTGGTAACCGGCATGGGAACCGGGGTGGCCATGGGGTTGATCCTGGCGCCGGCCGTGGCGCAAACGCTGTGGCGCGCGCCTGAGTTCACGCCCGTGCTGGGCGGCCTGCGCGAACTGGCCGACCTGCTCGTGCTGGCGCTGGTGGTCATCCTGCTGGCTTTGAGCAACCAGCCGGCGATTCTCTACGTATTGTCTTTGGTGAGCACCGCCGGCCTAATGGCGATTGTGATAGCGCTCAACACGGTCGTGCTGCTGATTGCCACGCGCCGTGACGGCCGGGCGACGCGCTGGCGTGAAACGGCCGTGCCGCTGGCGCTGGGCCTGCTCCTGGCCATCATCGAACTAGGCGCGATCAGCTACGCGCGCTTTAGCCTGACCGGAACCATGACCGGCTTTCCCGGTCTGTAACAGTCTATCGAATTAAGGAATGCAGAGCGCACCGATTTTCACTCCGCAATCCGCACTCCGCATTCCACATTCCACATTCCGTAATCCGAGGGAGGTTGTATGCTTCAGGCAATTGCCGGTATGAGCGCAGCTTTTGGGTTAGCCAGCAGCGCGGGGCTTAACGCCTACATTCCGCTGTTAATTGTGGCGTTGGCGGCGCGCTTCCCGCTGGAGACGCCCCTGCTGCGGCTGTCCGCGCCCTACGACATTTTGGGCAGCTGGTGGGCGATCGGCCTGCTGGCTGTGCTGCTGGCCGTGGAAGTTTTGGTGGATAAGATTCCGGCCGTGGACACGGTCAACGACCTGGTTCAAACCTTTGTGCGGCCGGCCGCGGGGGCGGTGCTCTTCGCCGCCAACGCCGAGGTCATCACCGACATTCATCCGGCGCTGGCGCTGGGCGCGGGGCTGCTGGTGGCCGGCGGCGTACACGTCGCCAAGGGGACGGTGCGGCCCGCCATCACGGCCACAACCGCGGGTACCGGCAACTGGCTCGTCAGCACGCTGGAGGATATTCTGGCGATCTTCATGTCGATTATGGCGGTTGTCCTGCCCATCGTGGCCGGGCTGGCGTTTATCGGCCTGGCAACGCTGCTGTTTGTGCTCTACCGCCGCCGCAGGCGGCGTAAGCAACAGCGCCTGGTTGTTTGAGTGTAAGCGCTCACTCCCAGGAGATGCCAGGCACTTAAAACGGACAAGTTTTGCCCAACAATCACTGGTGAAAAGTGCCTGGCATCTGAACGGTTATGTTTGAGTTACGGGCATATTGACAATAAGGAGGGCATAGTTCTTGATGGGATAATTATCAACAATGACTCAAAACGCGGCATAATCAACTCAAAATGAAACCAGACAACAACTATTTAGGAGGAACAACATGTTACAGCGAATCATCGGCGTCTTCAAACTGGACGTCAACACCTTTGAAGAAATCGAAGCCGACACCAGCGCCACCGGGCAAGCGGCTTTGGTGGTGCTCATCGTGGCGCTTGTAGGCGCGCTGGGCAGCGGAATCGGCGCGGCAATCACGGATACCGGCTTTTTTATGAGCTTTTTGAGTACGTTGATCACCACGATGGTCGGCTGGGTGGTCTGGTCGGCAATCACCTTCTTTGTCGGCACCTCGCTCTTTGGCGGCAAAGCCGATTTGGGCGAAATGCTGCGCGTGATTGGGTTTGCCTATGCGCCCCAGGTCCTGGGCATCATCCCCTGCATCGGCTGGCTAATCGGCGCCATCTGGACGCTGGTCGCCGGGTTCATCGCCGTGCGCCAGGGTCTGGACATCGATAACACCAAAGCGCTGCTGACAATTGTGATCGGGTTTATTGGGTATATGCTCCTTGCGGCAATCGTGGGGACTATTTTCGGCGTTGGGGCGGCCGGTTTGGGCGCCATCACCGGCGCGCTGAGCGGCTAAGCTAGCGCGAGAAGTATGCAAAAAAAGCCCTCTCCGGCAAGCGGGGAGGGCTTTTTGATTGATCAGGTGGGGAGTTGGTTGGCGGCGGCCAGGTGGAGCAGCGTCTGGAGGGCCTCACGGCCGTTTCTGCGTTCCGCCGCGCTCAAATCCAGCGCCTCAAATTCGTCCTCGTCCAGCACCAGCGGGGGACCTGTGGGCGGCGCCCACAGGTCGAGGGCCAGGTCCGCGCAGCGCACGGCCGTTTCCGTCAGCTCCGCCGGGCGGCAGACGTTACAGTACCAGCCCTTGAAGGCCGGGCCGGGCCCGTCGTAGACGGCGAAGACGTTGTACCAGCGGTCGCTGTAGAAATGTTCCACAAAGCGATCCCCGCGCCGGAAGACGGCATAGCCCAGGTCAACCCGGTCACGGTTGAAGGCCGCTTCCAGGCGCACGGCGTGAGGGCGGCGGTCCAGCACCGTGGCCGGATATTGCCAGACGACACGGCCGTTTGCGTCCAGTTTGTAGACGGTAATTTCCGGAACCATGCGCAAACTCAAGCTGCTGGAAGGCTCAAACGCTGGATAACTCTTGTTCACCCAGGAAACGCTGCAGGCCGATGATGTGCGCCTCCAGTTCGTCCAGCTCCACCTGCCGCGCGCTCAGCTTGGACTCCTCGGCGTGCACAAAGCGAGTGAAGGGCGCGATCGTATCCTCGATGCGCTGCGCGCCGCGCCGCATTTCGCGCTCAAACTGCTCCGTCAGGCCGCTGACGAGCTTCGACCGTAATTCGGCCAGTTTGGCGGACAACTCCAGCTTGGCCTTGCGCTTGCGGGCCGGCAAAATCAGCAGGCCGAGCGCCGCGGCGGCCACGCCGGCAAAAATGCCGGTAAAATCCAGAAAGGCCGTGTGGGCGACGACGGCAATCACCACGCCCAGCCCAACGCCCACGCCGGCCAGCCCGGTGTTGACCACGGCCTGGCGGGCGGAGTGGGCCAACTCGGCCGCCTCGCGCTCCTTGTCGTAGGCGGCTACGGCCAGGCGCGTGGCGCGGCCGATAGAATCGATCAGCCGCCCGCGGTCATAGGCCAGCGTGCCTTCGCGCGGCCCGCCCTCGCCCACAATGCGGTCAATGCGCGCGGTACTGCGGCGGGTGAGGTGTTCGGAAACGGCCGTCCACTGGCGCAAATCCTGCTCTACCAGCCAATCAATCAGCTCGTCCACGCGGCGCTCAATCTCCTCCGGCGTATTCGCAACCACCTCCCGCTCAAAATCCTGCTCAAGCTGCTTTGAGCGAATCAAATCCGCCACGCGCGCCAGCCGCAGGCGGTCGTCAAAGAAGGCGTTGCCGCGCTGCTCCATGTTGTAGAGGTCGTTGTCGATTTCGCTCAGGCGCGCCTGGAAGTTGCGCTGCATATCGGCGTTGTAGACCACCATCTGGCGCTTAATGTCGTCCAACAGGGCGCTGTCGTCCTGCAGCACGCTCAGGTCGGCCTCCACGGCCTCTAATTGGCGCGTGACCAGACGGCGCCCGACGCCGAGGGGGTTGAGCAGTTTAAGGCGGAAGCGCTGCCCGTCGTCCAACGTGTCGCGAATGTAGGCCTCCAGCGGCGCAAAGCGGCCGGCCGGATCGCCGCGCTGGGCATGCTTGGCCGAAACGGCAAAGATAGCCGGAATGCTGCCGATGAGCTTGCGCGCGGCGGTGGTCACAAACTCCGTCACCTGGGCCAGTTCCTTTTCATCGGCGAGAATGTCGACTTTGTTGATGACAAGCACAATCTTTTTACCCCAGTCGCGGATTTGTGAGAGAAAATTGCGCTCGCTCTCGGTAAACGGCCGATCCGCCGACGTAATAAACAAGACCAGGTCGCTGCGCGGGATGAATTCGGCCGTGAGCGCCTCGTGCTCGCGCATGATGGCGTTCGTACCCGGCGTGTCGACGATGCTGATTTTGCGCAGCAGCTCCACGGGCGCCGTCTGAGTCCAAACGCCGCGCTCGCCGGGTAGCTGCTGGCGCGTCTCGCCGAACTTAATCAGGTGAATCTGGTCTGTCGTCGGCGTCACGCCTTCCCTTTGCAGCGGTTCGCCCAGCAGCGCGTTGATGAAGGCCGACTTGCCGGAATTAAACTCCCCGGCCACGACCAGCAGGAACAGTTCGTCAAGCTGGCGAATCGAATCGGTCAGCGCTTTGCGCTCCGTGGGCGAGGCCCCCGTGGCCGCCAGCGCCTCGCGCAGGTTGCCCAACACCGCGCGCGTGCGTTTGAGCAGCTCCTCCTGTTCGTGATTCAAAATTAGTTCCATGCTCGCTCCTAAAAAACGGAACGCAGAGTTACACAGAGAAAACGCAGAGATTCGCGGAGGTTGTTGTAAGTTGCGTCCGTTTTCATTCTTTGTGGTGTACTCAACGCCTTCCGGGTTACAGATCGTAGCTCAGGCCGGCCTCCTCCAGCTTGCGCATGCGTTCCCATGCGGGCAGGCTCGCATCCGCGGCGCCGGCTTCCTTGAGCACCATAAGCTGGCGCAACTGCATGATCTCGTCCCGCAAAACGGCCGCTTTCTCAAACTCCAGCGCCTGCGCGGCCTTCTTCATCTGCTTCTCTAACTCCGTAATCATCTTCGACAATTCGTGCTTTGGCAAGTCGGCGACGGTCGTATAGGCGGCCTGATCTTCCGCCAGCGCCTTCTCCCGCTGGCGCGCAATATCTTCCGTCAGGTCGTGGACCGCTTTGATGATGCTGCGCGGCTCAATGCCGTGGGCGGCGTTATAGGCAATCTGGCGCTCCCGGCGCGCGTTGGTCACGTCGATGGCGGTGCGCATCGAGTCGGTCATTTTATCCGCGTACATGATT
>Ga0209498_1001299_pt1 | contig 15359 bp, 10 predicted proteins | sample WalLakDeSediment_FD_184131 | JGI IMG/M metagenome (GOLD analysis project Ga0209498, IMG submission 184131) | Lake sediment microbial communities from Walker lake, Nevada to study Microbial Dark Matter (Phase II) - Walker Lake 11/02/13 Deep... | ecosystem: Environmental > Aquatic > Freshwater >... | reverse complement strand
CCGTAGGGCTGGTTGTCGCTCTGGCGTTTCTCGTTCTTCACGACCTCGCGTTGCTCGTCCAGCAGTTCCTGGGTCATGGCGCCTAGGAAGTGGCCCATGCGGTCGGATTCCATCCACAGCGCCAGGTCCAGCGCGGTGGTCGGGACGTTCTGGAAATAGTTCGTCCGGTCGAAGCTCGTAGTGCCGTTCATCCCGGTCGCCCCGACAAGCTCGAAGGGCTCGAAGTACTCGCCCTGATAGTTCTCGGTGCCCTGGAACATCAGGTGTTCGAACAGGTGGGCGAAGCCGGTCCGGCCGGGCGTCTCGTCCTTGGAACCAACGTGGTACCAGATATTCACGGCCACGATCGGCGCCTTGCGGTCGGTGTGGACGATGACCCTGAGGCCGTTGTCGAGCGTGAACTCCTCGAACGGGATATCGACCTCGGCGGCGGCGCCGGCGAGCGCCGGCGCGGCAAACACGAATAGGAGAACGGACAGGAAACGCATCAACCTGATCTTCATGGTGATCTTCACCTTGCCTCTCATTCGCTGTCGGGTTCGAGCAGACCGCGCCGCTCGAGCAGGGGCTCGATGGACGGCTCGCGGCCGGTGCATTCCTGGTAGGCCTCCATTGCGTCCCTGCTGTCGCCGCACGACAACACGGTCATGCGCAGGCGTTCTCCGAGGCTGCGCTTCAGCCCGCCTTCTTCCTTGAACCATTCCACTGCATCGGCATCGAGCACCTCGCTCCACAGGTAGGCGTAATAGGCGGCGTGGTAGCCGCTGGAGAAGACGTGCGAGAAGTAGGTGCTGCGATAGCGCGGCGGCACCGGGGCGAAATACATGCCGGTCGCCCTGAGCGTTTCGGCCTCGAACGCGATGACGTCGGTCGGGACTTCGCCGGCCTTGCGCTGGTGCCAGGCCTGGTCGATGAGTGTCGCGGCCAGGTACTCGGTAGTCCGGAAGCCCTCGTTGAACTGCTGCGCCGCGAGCACCCGCTCCAGCGTCTCGGTGGGCAGGGGCTCCCCCGTCTCGTAGTGCTTCGCATAGTTCGCCAGCACCTCCGGCCACGTCGCCCACATCTCGTTGACCTGCGACGGGAATTCCACGAAATCCCGCGGCACGCTGGTGCCGCTGAAGCGCGGGTAGCGCACGGCCGAGAACAGGCCGTGCAGTGCGTGGCCGAACTCGTGGAACAACGTCGTCACTTCGTCGAAGGTCATCAGCGTCGGCTCGCCGTCCGGCGGCTTCGGGATGTTCAGGTGGTTGCCGACCACGGGCTTCAGCCCGAGCAGCCGGGACTGCGACACGTAGCTGTTCATCCAGGCGCCGCCGCGCTTGGAGTCGCGCGCCCAGAAGTCACCGATGAACAGCCCGATCGGCGTGCCGTCTTCCTCGAACACCTCCCAGGCGCGGGCGTCCGGGTGGTACAGCTGCAGGTCGGGGCGCGGCCTTAGCGTAATGCCGAACAGCCGGTTGGCCGCATAGAAGACGCCGTCGTGCAGCACCCGCTCCAGTTCGAAGTAGGGCTTCAGTTGCGCCTCGTCGATGTCGTAGCGCGCCGCGCGCACCTGTTCGCTGTAGAAGTCCCAGTCCCAGGGCTGCAGCTGGAATCCGCCGCCCTGGGCGTCGATCACCGCCTGGATGTCGGCCGCCTCGCGCTGCGCGTTGGCGACGGCCGCCGGCGCGATACCGTGGAGCATGTCATTGACGGCCTCGACGCGCCGGGCGGTCTGGTTCTCCAGCACGTAGGCCGCATGGCTCGGGTAGCCGAGCAGCTCCGCGCGCACGGCGCGTGCCTCCGCCATGCGCGCCACGATGGGACGGTTGTCGTATTCGTTGTCGCGCGCGCCGCGGTTCACAGACGCCTCGTGGATGCGCTGCCGCAGCGCCCGGTTGGACAGCGATGCCAGAGGTGGCTGGCCGGTCGTGTTCTGTAAGTTGATCAGGTACTTGCCCTCGTGTCCGCGGGCCCGGGCCGCATCCGCGAAAGCGCGCACCCGGCTGCTGCTGATGCCGTCGAGTTCCTCGGCGCTGTCGACCAGCACGGCCGAGTTGAGCGTCTCCTGCAGGACGTTCTGCTGGAACATCGTGGCCAGCGAGGCGAGCTCGAGGTTGAACGCGCGCAGCTCCTCCTTGTCGGCAGCCGAAAGACGGGCGCCAGCGCGCACGAAGTCCTCGTGGTAGCGCTCGATCAGGCGCGTCGATTCCGGGTCGAGGCCCAGCGTCTCGCGCTGCTGGTACAGCGCATCGACACGCTGGAACAAGGCGCTGTTCAGGAAGATCGCATCCCGGTGCGCGGCCAGCTTCGGCGCGACAGACTGCTGCACTTCCTGCAGGCGGGCATTCGTATGGGCGGAGTTGAGGTTGAAGAACACCGCGCCGACCTCGGTGAGCAACCGCCCGGAGCGTTCCATCGCGACGACCGTGTTCTCGAAGGTGGGCGCCTCGGGATTGTTCGCTATCGCCTCGATTTCCGCGAGTTCCTCGGCCATGCCGCGCTCGAAGGCCGGCAGGAAGTGCTCGTCGCCGATCAGGTGGAACGGCGGCATGCCATAGGGCAGCGTGCTCGGCGTGAAGAATGGATTCTGGTCAGATTGTGGTGCGTTCAAATTTTCTGTCCCGGTGCCCGCGACGACCGCCGCCGGCTGGTTGTTGCAGCCGCTCAACACGATGGCTGCGGCGAAAAAAAGGGAGCGCGCGAGATGTGGCGCCATGAGCTCGACTCCTTGGCAAGAGCGGAGGGAATGTGATCCGCTCGAGGGACGGCCATTTTACCCGCCTTGGTTAATTTTTGCCCTCTGCTATAGTCCGGCCCATGCTCCCCGCCGCCACCCTGGAGGGTCTCAACGAGGCCCAGCGCCGCGCCGTGATCTTCGGCGAGCTGCGCCCGGACGGCCGGGGCCTGGACGCGGGCGCCATGCTCGTCGTCGCCGGCGCCGGGACCGGCAAAACCATGACCTTGGCGCACCGGGTCGGACACCTGGTGCTTGCGGGAGTTCCGCCGGCGCGGATTCTTCTGCTCACCTTCAGCCGGCGCGCCGCGCGCGAAATGACGCGCCGCGCGCGGCGGCTCGTCGGCCTGGCGCTGGCGGACCAGGGCCGCGGCGAGGCCGTCAAGCTGCCCTGGGCGGGCACCTTTCACTCGATCGCCAACCGCCTGCTGCGCGAGTACGCCGCCAACCTCGGCCTGGATCCCGGCTTCTCCGTGCTGGACCGGGGCGACGCCGCGGACCTGATGGACGTCGCGCGCCAGGAACTCGCGCTCGGCGACGGGTCACGCCGCTTCCCGCGCAAGGACACCTGCCTCGCGATCTACTCGCGCTCCGTGAACGCGCGCGCCGTGCTGGACGATTGCCTGGCCGAGGGCTGGCCGTGGTGCGCGGAGTGGGCGGACGAGCTGCGCGGCCTGTTCCGCCGCTACGTGGAACTCAAGCAGGCCGGCAGCATGCTCGACTACGACGACCTGCTGCTGTGGTGGCACGGTCTGATGGGCTCACCCGCGCTCGCGGCCGCGGTCGGCGAGCGCTTCGACCACGTGCTGGTCGACGAGTACCAGGATACGAACGTCTTGCAGGCCGAAATCCTGCTGCGGCTGAAGCCGGACGGCCGCGGCCTCACCGTAGTCGGCGACGACGCGCAGAGCATCTACTCGTTCCGCGCCGCCGAGGTGGAGAACATCCTGCGATTCCCGGCCCAGTTCGCGCCGCCCGCCGAAATCGTCACGCTGGAGGAAAACTACCGCTCCGTGCAGCCGGTGCTGGATGCCGCCAACGCGCTGATGCGTGCGGCGGAGCGGCAGTTTCGCAAGGACCTCCGCTCGGCGCAGCCCTCGGGGCAGCGGCCTTACTACGTGACGGTGCCGGACGACGAGGCCCAGGCCGACTACGTCATCGCAGGGATCCTCGCCGCACGCGAGGCCGGCCAGCTGCTGCGCCAGCAGGCGGTCCTGTTCCGCGCCAGCCACCACAGCGATCGGCTGGAGCTGGAGCTGGTGCGGCGCAACATCCCGTTCGTGAAGTACGGCGGGTTGAAGTTTCTCGAGGCGGCGCATGTGAAGGACCTGCTGGCCGTGCTGCGCTGGGCCGACAATCCCCGCAACCGCATCGCCGCGTTCCGCTGCCTGCAGCTGCTGCCCGGTGTCGGCCCGGCCTCGGCGGCGAAGGCCTTCGGCTGGCTCGAGGCGCATGGCTTCGCCCCGGCGGCGCTCGCCGCCTGGCGCCCCCCGCCCGCGGCGGCGCCCTACTGGCCCGGGCTCGTCGAGCTGCTCGCCGGGATCGGCGCCGACGAGGGCGACTGGCGGCCGCAGGTTGGCAGGGCACGCGACTGGTACCGGCCGCAGCTCGAGCGGCTCTACGAGGAATGGCCCGTGCGCCTCGGCGACCTCGACGCGCTGGAACAGATCGCCGGCAAGTTTGCGACCCGCGAGCAGTTCCTGAGCGAACTGTCGCTGGACCCGCCGCAGGCCACCGGCGACCTGGCCGGGCCGCCGCTGCTCGACGAGGACTACCTCGTGCTCTCGACCATCCACTCGGCGAAGGGCCAGGAGTGGGACTCGGTGTACGTCTTGAACGTTGCGGATGGCAACTTCCCGTCCGAGTTCTCCACCGGCAAGCCGGCGCTCATCGAGGAAGAGCGGCGTTTGCTGTACGTGGCGATGACGCGCGCGAAGTCGGCGCTGCACCTGGTCGCGCCGCTCAAGTACTGGGTGCCGCAGCAGCCCCGGCACGGCGACCGCCACGTCTACGGCGCGCGCAGCCGGTTCATCAACGAGGCGATGCTCGCCTGCATGGAGCAGTGCTTCCATGGCGGCGCCGAACGCGATGGGCGCGCGGGGCCGCGGCCGGCCGAGGTCATCGACATCGGCGCGCGGTTGAGGGCGATGTGGTGAGGAGTGAACGATGAGCGTGCTTGGGATCGATGTCGGCGGTACGGGGATCAAGGGCGCGCCCGTGGACGTGGCGGCGGGACGGCTGCTGGTCGAGCGCCACAAGATCCTGACCCCGCAGCCGGCGACGCCGGAGGCGATCGCGGCGGCCATTGCCGCGATCGTGCTGGAGTTCGATACGCCGGGGCGCATGGGGGTGGCCGTGCCGGCGGTCGTGAAGGATGGCGTCACTCACACCGCCGCCAACATCGATCCGGCGTGGATCGGCTGCGACATCGGCGGGCTGCTGCGCACGAGCCTGAACCGGCCGGTCGTGGTGTTGAACGACGCCGATGCCGCGGGCCTTGCCGAGATGCGGTTCGGCGCGGGCCGCGACCGGCGCGGCACCGTGATCATGCTGACGCTCGGCACCGGCATCGGCAGCGCGGTGTTCGTCGACGGCGCGCTGGTGCCGAACACGGAGTTCGGTCACCTCGATCTCGGCGGCCAGACAGCCGAGCGCCGCGCTTCTGCGCTGGTCCGGAAGAATGAGGGCCTTTCGTGGCAGAAGTGGGCTGCCCGGCTCTCAGCGGTGCTCGGCGCGATCGAGGACCTGCTCTGGCCCGACCTGTTCATCATCGGCGGCGGCATCAGCCGCAGGCACGAGAAGTTCCTGCCCTTGCTGGAATGCCGCACCCCGGTGGTGCCTGCAGCGCTGGGCAACGATGCCGGCATCGTCGGCGCGGCCCTCGCCGCTGATGGGGACATTGCTGCATCGGCCGACGCAGCAATGTCCCCATGACGTCATGAAGTCGCTCGCCACCGCACTGCTGTTCATCGCCGTGCTATACGCCGTGCTGGTGGCGTTCCTCTGGCTGCGGCAGGAGAGCATGCTGTTCCTGCCCGGCATTCCGTCCCGGGCGGTGCTGGCGACGCCGGCTGACATCGGCCTGGACTACGAGGCGCTGCGCCTGCCAACCGCCGACGGCGAGGAGCTAGACGCCTGGTTCATTCCCGCCCGCCGGGAACGCGCCGTGCTGCTGTTCTTCCATGGCAACGCTGGCAACATCTCGCACCGGCTGGATTCCCTGCGCATCTTTCACGGCCTCGGGCTTTCCGTGCTGATCATCGACTACCGTGGTTATGGCCAGAGCACCGGGCGCCCGACCGAGCAAGGCACTTATGAGGACGCGCGCGCGGCGTGGCGCCATCTCGTCGAGGAACGCAACGTCCCCGCGGACCGGATCATTTTCTTTGGCCGCTCGCTCGGCGGCGCGGTGGCCGCCTGGCTGGCGGCCGAGCACCCGCCCCGCGGCCTCATCGTGGAATCGACCTTCCGCTCGGTGCCCGACATGGCGGCGGAACTCTACTGGTTCCTGCCGGTGCGCCGCCTCGCCCGGATCGAGTACCCGGCGGAGACGCTGCTCCGCTCGGTGCAGGCGCCAGTGCTGGTCGTGCACAGCCGCGAGGACGAGATCATCCCGTTCCGCCACGGCGAGGCGCTGTTCGCCGCTGCTCGCGAGCCGAGGCAGCTGCTGGAACTGCGCGGCGGCCATAACACCGGCTTCCTGCGCAGCGAGCGCGAGTACGTCGCGGGCCTCGAAGCCTTCCTCGACAGCCTCGGCCTTTAAAGGGGACATTCCCATCGCCCGGGCGAAGAAGGCGTACAGCTCGGCGAACTCCTCGACGAGCATCGGCGCCCGCACCGCGCCGACCAGCAGACCGCCATTGCTGCGGCCGTAGATCGCCAGTTTCTCGGGAGAGGTCCAGCGCTCTGCGATCAGCCAGTCGGCGCGACTCGGCGTAGCCAGGGGCGGCGACCCCGGCCTCGACGGCCGGGTTTCTCCCCGGCCGCCGGTTCGTGTTATCCATAGCCGGATGAGCAACGTAGCGGCCCTGGACCGAGTCATCGACGCCTTCATCGGCGGGCGCACGGAATTCCCGCAGTTCCAGAAGGTGGTGGAGGAGCAGCTCGCGCGCCATCCTGAATCAGCGGAGGCCGCACTCAAGCGCCTAGATTCCCTCAGGAAATCCAGGCGGCTCTCGCCCGCCCTGCACGCGCTGATCGCAGAGGAGATCGGGCGCGGCTCCAAGGGCGACATCACCGCGCCGATCGATGAACCTGGCGCACCGCCGCCGCCCCGCGCCCCGCCACCGAAGGCCGAGTCGAAGCCGGCGCCCGCGCCGGCGCCCAGGGCAAGCCCCGCGTCGGGCGCCCGGCCGCGGCCCGTGCTGACGGATTCCGTGCGCAAACCCTCGTCCAGGCCCGCGCCGGCCGGCCCCCCGCAGGTCGGCACCGTGCTGGCGGGGCGTTACCGGCTGGAGGCGCTGCTGGAGCGCGGCGGGATGAGCATGGTCTACCGCGCCGCCGACCTGCGCCTGAGCGGGCGCGGCTCCGAGCCGGTGAAAGTCGGCTTGAAGCTGGTCGATCCGGAGCAGGCGGGTCGCGACGCCCTCCACGCGCTCGAGCGGGAAGCCGCGTTGCTCGCCGAGTTGAACCATCCAGGCGTGGTCCGGATGCTGGGCTTCGACCGGCACGGCGCAAGCGCGTTCATGGTCATGGAGCTGCTCAACGGGGAGCGTCTCAGGAGCCGCCTGGTCCGCAGTCACCCGGCGCCATTGCCTATCGCCGAGGCGCTGCGGATAGTCCGGCAGCTGGCTGAGGCGCTGGCCTATCTCCATGCGCGCAGGCTCGTTCATCGCGATGTGAAGCCGGCCAACATCTTTGTCACCGCGTCCGGCGAGCTGCGCCTGATCGACTTCGGGCTGGCTGCGGCCGCTGCGCGTGCCGGCGCGCCCGGCAGTCCGGCGGCGAAGGCCCGGACGCCGCTTTATGCCAGCCCCGAGATGCTGTCCGGCACTCCGCCGGACCCCCGCGACGACGTCTACAGCCTGGGCTGCGTCGTGTACGAGGTGCTGACGGGGCGGCATCCCTGGGGGAACCTGCCGGGCGACCAGGCCGCGCGCAAGAAGCTCAAGCCTGCCCGCCCCGCTGGCCTGCCGGGGCCCCGTTGGCAGGTCCTCAAGCGCACACTTTCGTTCAGGGGCCGGGACCGCCCGGCCGACGCCGCAGCGTTTCTCGCCGGGTTCTTCCCGCCGGCGCGGCCGCGCCGCGTGTTGCCATGGGTCGCGATCGCGCTGCTCGGCGGGCTTGCGGCCGGTGTAATGCTGAGCAATTTCGGCCTGAACCTGCCCAGCGGAGGCTCAGTGCGGACACCGCCGCCGCAGGCACCGCCGCAGGCCGAGGATCCGGCGCCGACACCCTCGCTCCCCCGGGAGCCGGTCGCCACCGAAGACCCGCCTCGCGCGCAGGAGATCGAGCCCGTCGTCGAGCCGCTCGAGCCGCCGGCGGTTGCGGATGCAGCCGAACCGGAAGCGGTCGCGGAGGCTGAACCCGTGCCGAGCGCCGAACGGGCGCCGGCGACCCGCGCCCCTGTCGGACCGCCGACCCTGGCATTCACCGCCAGCAGCTTCCGGGTCGGAGAGGGCGCCGGGGCGCTGCGCCTGGAACTGCTTCGGCCGGAAGGCTACGCAGGGCCGCTGCGCGCCTTGTGGCGCACCGTAAACCAGACGGCCCGCGACGGCGTGGACTTCGCCGGCAGCCCGTCGTGGCAATGGATCGGCGCCTCGTCCGATGCCCCGTCACTGGTGATCTTCATACCGATCGTGGACGACAGCGTGCCCGGCCCGGACGTGACCTTCCTCGTGGAACTGCGGGAAGTCCCCGGGGGGCCGCCGGTCGGCGCCCCGGCCCGGGCCGAGATCACGATCGTGGACGACGACTGACGGTCTACCTGATGCCGGTTTCCTGCCGGGCGATGACCATGCGCTGGATCTCGCTGGTGCCCTCGTAGATCTCGGTGATCTTCGCGTCGCGGAAATAGCGCTCGATCGGCATTTCCTTGCTGTAGCCCATGCCGCCGTGGATCTGCACAGCCGCATGCGTGATGAACATCGCGGCCTCCGAGGCGAACAGCTTGGCGCAGGACGCCTCGGTGGTGTTGCGCAACCCGGCCGCCGCCGCCTTGTCCTTGTTCCACGCCGCCTTGAGCGTCAGCAGGCGCGCCGCCTCGAGGCGCATCTTCATGTCGGCGATCTTGGCCTGGATCATCTGGAAGCTGCCGATGGGCGCGCCGAAGGCGTGGCGCTCGCGCGCGTACTCGAGGCTCGCCTCGTAAGCGGCGCGCGCGATCCCCACGGCCTGCGCGGCGATGCCGATCCGGCCGGCGTCGAGGATGCTCATCGCGATCTTGAAGCCGTCTCCCTCGGCGCCGATCCGGTCCTCGACCTTGCAGCGGTAATCGGTCAGCTCGATCTCGCAGGTCGCCGAGGCGCGGATGCCGAGCTTGGGCTCGGTCTTGCCGCAGGCGAAGCCCTCGATGGCGGTGTCGATCATGAACGCCGAGACGCCCTTTGCGCCGCCCGCGGGATCGGTCATGGCGAACAGCATGATGTATTTCGCCACCGGGCCGGAGGTGATCCAGGACTTCTTGCCGTTGATGACGTAGTGATCACCGTCGCGCACCGCGCGGGCGCGCATGTTGGCCGCGTCGGAGCCGGACTGCGGCTCGGTGAGGGCGTAAGCCGCGAAGACCTGGCCCGAGGCCACGGGGGTCACGTACTTCTGTTTCTGTTCCTCGGTGCCGTACTGCAGAATGCCGTTGCAGTAGAGCGAGTTGTTCACCGAGATGATGGTGGAGTGCGCGGCATCGGCCGCTGCGATCTCCTCCATGACGAGCGCGAAGCCGATCGCGTCGAGCCCGGCGCCGCCGTACTCCTCGGGCACCTCGACGCCCATGAAGCCGAGTTCGCCGGCCATGCGGATGGTCGCCTCCGGGAACTTGCCGCTGATGTCGAACTCGGCGGCCACGGGGGCGATTTCGCGCTGCGCGAAGTCACGCGCAGCCTGCTGGATCATGAGTTGCTCTTCGGTGAACGCGAAATCCATGACGGGTCTCCGGGGCGGTCGTTAAACGAGCGTTCGATTCTAACCCGGCAAGGGATCCCCCGCGACCGCGGGATCAGACCGCCACAGGCTCGCCGGTCGACCGCGGGACCGCGTCGTCACAGGCTCGCCGGTCGACCCGCGGGACCAGTCCGTCACAGGCTCGCCGGTCGACCCGCGGGACCAGTCCGTCACAGGCTCGCCGGTCGACCGCGGGACCAGGCCGTCACAGGCTCCCTTCGCTCGGAAATCTTTATCTCGCTCAGTGAGCCTGTGACGTCCCGATCCCGCTGCTTCGTCGGTGGGCCGGGTGCCTCATGTTGCCGAAGCCGAAGCCGAAGCCGATGCGGCACGGATGGTAATGGCGACAGCGGTGGCCTGCCCTGCGTATCGATCGGCAGCGGCGCAGTGGCCGGGACATGACAGGGTTCACCGGGCGAGATAAAGATTTCCGAGCACGGGGGACCCTGTCATGGTCCGGCCACGGTCAAGCAGCCACGGCCACGGTCACCCGGCGTAGCTGACCTCGAGCAGAAGGTACGTCTTCGTGCCGCCGGCCAGTTCCAGGGTGACCTCGTCGCCGGGGGCGCGCTTCAGCAGTGCGCGGGCGAGCGGGGCGTCCATGCTGATGTAACCCGGGGCATGGTCGAATTCGTCGGGCCCGACGATGCGGAAGCACGACTCGGCCCCGGTCTCGTCCTCGACGGTGATCCATGCGCCGAAGAACACCTGCTCCGCGCCGGCCGGGCTGCGGTCCACGATCTTGAGGACCCCGAGTCGCCGGCGCAGGTGCCGGACGCGTCGATCGATGCCGCCGAGCTGCTTTTTGCGGTAGATGTACTCGGCGTTCTCGGAACGGTCGCCCTCGGCGGCAGCGTCCGCGAGCGCGCGCACCACCTCCGGCCGCTCGATGCGCCACAGCCGATCCAGCTCATCGCGCAGCCGGGCGGCGCCCTCCGGCGTGATGTAGGGCGACGAACGCGGTTGGGGCGGGCGATAGCGACTCATGGCCCGCTATGTTCGCATGTTCGCGCCGGGCCGCGATGCCCCGGCAACCGCGCGCAGCATCGCCGCCGGCGTGCCGAGGGATGTGCGCCGGCCCGACAGCTTCTATCATGCCCCCATGCATTTCCTGCTGCTCATCGTCATCCTGCTGGGCCTCGTGTTCGGTCCGGGCATCTGGGTCAAGCACGTGCTCGCCAGGTACTCGACACCTGCCGACCGTTACGCCGGCAGCGGCGCCCAGCTGGCCAGGTACCTGCTCGACCAGCAGGGCATCGACGGCGTCCGCGTGGAGGAGACGAAGCAGGGCGATCACTACGATCCGGTCGCCAAGGCCGTGCGCCTCTCGCCGGACAATTTCCACGGCCGCTCGCTGACGGCGATCACCGTGGCGGCCCACGAAGTGGGGCACGCCGTCCAGGACAGCACGCGGTATCCGCCGCTGCGGCTGCGGCATCATCTCGTGACGCTGCTGAGCCCGGTGGAACGGATCGGCGCGGGGATCCTGATGGCGTCTCCGTTCATCGGCATGCTGACGCGCGCGCCGTCGCTCGGCCTGGTCATGCTCCTTGGCGGCCTGCTGACGCTCGGCACGGCGACGCTCGTGCACATCGTGACGCTGCCCACTGAAATCGACGCGAGCTTCCGGCGCGCCCTGCCGATGCTCGACGAGCACGGCGTGCTGGCCGAGGGCGACCGCCCGCATGCGCAGCGTATCCTCCGGGCCGCCGCGCTGACCTACGTCGCCGCGTCGCTGGCGAGCCTGCTGAACATCGCGCGGTGGTGGGCCATTCTCATCCGGCGCTGATCCCGCGCTCGGCCGGGGACGCTATGCTTTTGCCGTGGCGCAGGCTACGGTGTAACGCCAATCATCCAACCAGAGGATTGCCGCCATGACCCAGGCCCGAGCCTACGCCGCCCAGTCGCCCGATTCCGGCATGGCGCCCTTTTCGGTAGAGCGCCGCGCGCCGCGCGCGGACGATGTCGTGATCGAGATCGACTATTGCGGCATCTGCCATACCGACCTGCACTTCGTCCACAACGACTGGGGCATGACCGTGTATCCCGTGGTGCCGGGCCACGAGATCGTCGGGCGAGTGACGGCCGTCGGCGAGGCCGTGCAGGACTTCAAGCCGGGCGACCGGGTCGGTGTGGGCTGCCTGGTCGATTCCTGCCGGACCTGTGGCTCGTGCGAGGATGGCCTGGAGCAGTACTGCGAGCAGGGCTGGACGCTCACCTACAACGGCCAGGACCGGCACGACGGCAGCTGGACCTATGGCGGCTATTCCGAGCGCATCGTGGTCAGCGAGCGTTTCGTGCTGCGCATCCCCGACGGCCTGGATCCGGCCGCGGCCGCGCCGCTCCTGTGCGCTGGGATCACGACCTACTCGCCGCTGAAGTACTTCGGCGTGGGCGCGGGCCACCGCATCGGCATCGTCGGCATGGGCGGGCTGGGGCACATTGGCGTCAAGTTCGCGCGCGCGCTCGGCGCGGAAGTCACGCTGTTCACCCGCTCCGACGACAAGCGCGCCGAGGCCACGAAGCAGGGCGCGCACCACGTGGTGATCTCGACCGATCCGGACCAGATGAACGCCGTCGCCGGCACCTTCGACTTCATCCTGGACACGGTGCCCGTGGCGCACGACATCAATCCGTACGTGGCCGCGCTAAAGCGCGACGGCACGTGCATCATGGTCGGCATGCCTGAGCCGGTGGATCCTCCGGTGAACGCGGGCCCGCTGATTTTCGGCCGCCGCAAGCTTGCGGGGTCCCTGATGGGCGGCCTGCCGGAGACGCAGGAGATGCTCGACTTCTGCGCCGAGCACGGCATCGCCTGTGACATCGAGATGCTCGATATCCGCAACATCAACGAGGCCTACGAACGCATGCAGCGCGGCGACGTGCGCTACCGCTTCGTGATCGACCTGGCCACGCTGAAGTCCTGAATCCGGCGGTGTCTCTACGGCGCCTGCTGCGAGGCGCCGTCACCGGCCGCTGCGAGCCGGGCCTCGGCGGTGACGATCAGTTGCGTGAAGCGCGGATCGTCACGGATGGAATCGAGGTCCGGATCGGCCTTGGCGTGGTTGAGCAGCCCGGGCGAGATGTTCTCGAACAGCGGCCGGAGCAGCTCGAGCGCGCCGTCCGGATCCTTCAGTTGAGCAGCCAGGGCGCAGGCGAAGTTGTAGCGCATGTTCGTGTTGTCCGGATCAATGAGCAGCGCGCGGCTCATCCACCCCTTCGCGCTTTCCGGCTGGCCGAGCAGCGCCAGCGCGGTGCAGCAGAATCCCATGGCCGCCCCGTTGCTCGGATCCTGCGCCAGAGATTTCCGGGCGCGCGCGAGCGTGACCTCGGCGGCGCGGTGGGCGGCGTCGAGGTCGCCGACGGCCGTGTAACATGTCATAAGCATGTTGGCGGAGCTGGCGTCCGTCTCCATGAGCGACAGCGCCTTCTCGAAATGCCGGATGGCGTCCGTCAGGCGGTGCTGCCGGAAGCGCAGGTATGCGGCCGCCCGGTTGACCTCGTAGGACTCCGAATCCAGCGCCAGCGCGGTCTCGATTTCCGCGGACGATTCGTCCTGCCGGCCGCTCTCCGAGAGGATGCGCGCCTTGACCGCATGGGCCGCGGCGAGATTGGCGTCGAGCTCGAGCGCTCGCTCCGCCGCCGCCAAGCCGCCGTCGCCAAGGCCGCCGTTCACCAGCCGGACCAGCATCTGGCCGACGGCCATCAATGCCCAGGCGTGCGCGTAGCCGGGGTCGATCTCCGTGGCGCGCCGGCACAGCCGGATGATCGCCTCGTTGCGGCGCACGTCGCCCTCGTTGCCCGTCGCGTAATGCTGGCGCGCCATGAGATAGAGGTTGTAGGCCTCCAGGTTAGTGGTGCCGCGCTGCTCGATGGCCCGCTTTTCCTCGGGCCACAGCTTCAACTTCAGGGCAGCGCAGATCGCCTCGGAGATTTCGTCCTGCAGCGCGAAGATGTCGTTCAGGTCGCGGTCGTAACGCTCCGCCCACAGGTTGTCGTTGCTCGACCCGTCCACCAGCTGCGCGGTGATGCGCACGCGGCCCCCCGCCTTGCGCACGCTGCCTTCCAGCACGTGGCTGACGTTGAGTTCGCGCGCGACTTTCGGCACCTCGACCTGCTTGCCCTTGTACATGAACGCGCTGTTGCGCGACACGACCGACAGCGCCGAGACCTTGCTCAGGTCCGTGATGATGTCCTCGCTGATGCCGTCGCTGAAGTATTCCTGTTCGGGGTCGCCGCTCATGTTCACGAACGGCAGGACGCAGATCCCGATGCGGCCGGTCGATGCGGGTGCAGCCGACGGCCCGGAGGCTTGCCTGGCGGCCGGCGGGTGCATCGCGGCCTGGCGGGCGAGCATCGCGCCGAGCGACCGCAGCAGCGCCTGGAAAGCCGCGCTGGCCGGGTCTTCCCCCCAGTCGTCCAGGTCGGTCGTGTGAATCGCCCGCACGTCCATCGGCAGGCGGGCCCCGTCGAAGCGCACCGGGACCAGGGTGCCGCAGTCTGCGGCCTCGCGCGCCTCGCCGCGCACCCAGCGCGACGCCGCCGAGGCCGGGGTCCAGACAACCAGCACGGCCCCGGCGGCCTTCAGCTCGGCTTCTATCTGGTCGTCGAAATGCTGCCCGGCGTCGATCTCCGGGTCCCACCACACCGACCAGCCCTGCCGCTCGATCGCGGCGACGAGCGGTGCGACGCGCGCCTTGTCGCTGCGCGCATAGGAAACGAAGACGTCAGCCATGTCTCGGGGACCTTCTGCGGCGGGTCACCTCAACCCGCCTCCGCGCGAGTATCGCGACCGCCTGTCCGTGGGGTCAAGCCGGCGCCGGCGCCATCAGGGTCGCCGCTTCGCTGCGTTGCCGCTGCTTCGCGGGGCGCGACACCTGGCGCGCGAGGAGAATCACCGGGATCAAGCCCGCAACGACGATGGCGAGCGACGCGGTGGACGCCTCGGCGAGGCGCTCGTCCGCCGCCAGCTTGTAGGCCTGCACCGCGAGCGTGTCGAAGTCGAAGGGCCTGAGGATCAGGGTCGCCGGCAGCTCCTTCATGACGTCCACGAACACGATCAGCCCGGCTGTCAGCAGGTTCGCGCGCAGGATCGGCATGTGCACGCGCCGCAACGTCCGTCCCGGTCCCTCGCCGAGCGCGCGGGCCGCGTCGTCCATGGCGGGGGTGATCCGCGCGAGGCCCGCATCGACGCTCTGCAGCGAGACCGCGAGGAAGCGCGCCACGTAGGCAAACAGCAGGCCGAGGATCCCGCCCGTCAGGATCAACCCCGGCTCGACGCCGAACCAGGAGTAGAGCCAGCCGCGCAGGCCGTGGTCGGCCATGGCCAGCGGGATCAGCACGCCGACCGCGATCACCGAGCCCGGGATCGCGTAGCCGAGCCCCGCGACGCGGTGAACCACGGTCATCGCCGCGCCGGGGCGCAGGCGCAGGCCGTAGCCGACGACCACGGCCGCCGCCACCGCGATGAGCGCGCTGATGCCGGCGAGGCTGACGCTGTTCCACAACAGGCCCAGATAGCGGGTACCGAACTGCGCATCGCCCC
>Ga0209498_1001298_pt1 | contig 15362 bp, 12 predicted proteins | sample WalLakDeSediment_FD_184131 | JGI IMG/M metagenome (GOLD analysis project Ga0209498, IMG submission 184131) | Lake sediment microbial communities from Walker lake, Nevada to study Microbial Dark Matter (Phase II) - Walker Lake 11/02/13 Deep... | ecosystem: Environmental > Aquatic > Freshwater >... | reverse complement strand
AATGCAAACCACAGGCTTCAAAGGGCGCGACTTTTTGGCCGAAACCGACTTCACGCCCCAGGAAATCAAAACCATCCTCACGGTAGCGGAGGAACTCAAGAAGCAAACGGCGATGGGGATTTACCATGACCAACTGCTGCGCGCCAAAACGCTCTTCATGATCTTTTACAACCAGTCGCTGCGCACGCGCAACTCCTTTGAAGCGGGCATGACGCAGCTAGGCGGGCACGCCCACTACCTGGACCCCAGCAAAATTTACACCCCGGCGCTGGAGGGCAAAGAGGTCGCCTACAGCACCGAGCGCGTCTCCGACGTGGCGCGCGTCCTGGATCGGATGGGCCACGCCATCGCCATTCGCTGCTACGGCGACCCGGTTGAATGGGAATATGGCGGCGCGCACGCCCTGCTGCGCGAATTTGCGCGCTGGGCCGGCATCCCCGTCTTGAACATGGAAGACGACATCTACCATCCCTTCCAGGGGCTGGCCGACGTGCTGACCGTCAAGGAAAATTTCGGCGGCTTCAAGGGCGTTAACTTCACCATGTCGTGGGCCTACTCCCCCAGCGTCCACAAGCCGCGCGCCGTGCCCCAGTCGGCCATTCTCTACGCCACGATGATGGGCATGAACGTGACCCTGGCCCATCCGAAGGGGATGGAGCTTGACCCGCAGATTATTCAGCAGTGCGAAACGTACGCGGCCAACGAGGGCGGCTCTTTCCGCATCACCCACGATTTCGAAGAGGGCTTTATCGGGGCCGACGTGGTTTACCCCAAAGCGTGGTGCCCCACCGTATTTTTCAAGCCGCCGGTGGGCGAGGACAGCGAGGCGCAGGCCCAGGCAATTTTTGACCGGCACAAAGATTGGAAGACAACGGCCGAAATGATGGCCCTAACCGCCAAAAACGCAATTTACCTGCACTGCCTGCCGGCCGACCGTGGCTTTGAAGTGGACAACGACGTGATCGACAAAACCGAAGGGCCGGGCTGGCGCTCGGTCGTCTTCGACGAGGCCGAAAACCGGCTGCACGTGCAAAAAGCGGTGATGAGCCTGGTGATGTAGCGGGCGGCGCTCAGCGGCAAATGAGGACGGGCAGGTCCGCGCTGCGCAGCGCTTCCTGGACGGCGCTGCCGCGGATCATTTCAAGCATGGGGCTCCCGCCGAAACCGCCCATCATAATCATGCTGCTGTGGTGTTCGCGCGCCGCGCGCAGGATCAGGGGCACGGCCGCGCTCCTTTCGACAACGTAGTGCGCCGGAACGTTGTGGTCGTCGAGATAGGCGCGCGCACGCACGGCCGTTGCCTCCTTCACGCGCCTGTTCAAGGCCACCACCACCGTGAGCCGCGCCTGCCACTGGCCCGCCAGGTAGGCGGCGACAAAGAGCGCCTCCTCCGCTTTGGGACTGCCGTCATAAGCCAACAAAATCGAATCCGGGGCGCGCGGGTCGCCGGGCACGGCCAGCGCCAGGCGCGGGCAGCGGCGCAAAAGCTCGCCAAACTGGGATGTAAGCCGGTCGACCGGCCGCACGCCGGGCGGATGGCTGAGGCTGACCACGACCAGGTCGGTCCAGCCGGCGCGCTCAAGGATCGCGGCGGTGGGTCGTCCGGTCGTGATGGTGATCTCGCCCAGCACGTTGGCGGCGTGGCAGCGGCGCTCGAACTCATCTATGAGAGCCATGGCCGCCGGGCTGCGCACCGCGTCTGGCTGATCGTCAGCGACGACGTGCAGCCCCAAAATTTTGCCGGATTCCCGCTGCGCGACGGTGAAGGCCTGCTCCAAAGCCCGCCAGCCGCTTTCCCGCCCATCCACCGCCACGAGAATCTGGCTGAAGAGCCGATCCTCCCGGTAGATCGCCAGCCAGGATTGGCGCCACTGGCCTACCGAGGGGCCGGCCTCCAAAACGGTGGGCGTCATGGCCCGGCTCAATCGCCGGGCCAGGCGCCGGAAAAGCTTCTTCGGGGTGGTGGGTTTTTGGTAGGCAAAGTCCAAAACGGCCGATTCCACATTCACCGTCCAGCCCAAATGCGCCGCTAACTCGTCCCGGTGCTGGATAATCCAGACGTACAGGTCGGTTTCCGTGCGATCCGGAAAATCGTGCAGGAGGTCGCGCGCGCGGATGAACGCGACCATAGGCCGGTAAACGTCCCGGTACCAGCGCCGCGCCGCCTCCGGATAGCTGATTGCTGACCCGGTTTGTTGGGCGATCCGCTGTTGATGCAGCCTGATTTCCGTTTCCAAGATGCGATAATTGCCGGCGACCGTCATGCTCAGGTCCACGCCGGGCGTAGACTCAGCTAACCGGGAAGCTTCCAGGAAGCGGGCATAGCGGGCTTTGCGAATCAGGTCTTCGGGCTTATCGTCTGGGGAGAGGGATACGGCCGTGGCGACCCTGGTGACGTAGGCCTCAATGTGCGTTAGGCCCTGCTGCCGCGCAACCGACACGCGGTGGTTACCGTCGCGGACAAAATAAGCGTCGCCGATTTGATAGACTTCGATGGGCGGCAAGCCTTCCAGCGCGCCCATCTGCGCCCAGATGCGCACCCAGCGCTGCTTGCCTTCTTCAAGACGGGGCAAAAAGCTGCGCGTGAAATCGGTGTAGCGCCCCACGCTGCCCACAATGGCGGCCAGCGGAATCTCGCGCAGATCGCGCTGGGCGGTCTCCACCGCGCCAAGCGCCTCGCGCACCGTTTCGTAGGAAAGCAAAGCGGCCGATTTGCCGGCGAGCCCCTGCCAGAGTTGTTCCAGCGCGGCGCGCCGGCGCGCGGCGCGGAACTCCTGCAGGGCAGACAACTGTTGGCGCGCGTTTAAGCTGGGCACATGCGTCTCCTTCGAAAATAGAACGCTGATGACGCAGATAAACCTGTACGCAAAGCGGTCGCGCAGTGACATTAACCTGATTCAATCAGGTATATCAGGTTAAATCAGGAAAATCTGCGTTCCATTTTCATTCATCACTTCACTGCGTTCAGTGCAGGCTGTGGTGCGCCCCGTCCATGGGGAACTCCTTAGTTGTAAATAGGAAACGGATTGCACGGATTTTTTTCTACACCAGCATCCGGCCGCCGTCAATGAAATAAACCGCGCCGGTCGCAAACTCCATTTCGGCCAGGAAAATCACCATCCGGGCCACGTCTTCCGGGGAGCCCACCCGTTTGAGCAGCGAATTTTCAACCGCCCAGCGAATTTTGGCCTCGCTGGCGTTGGGCGGCGGCAGCACGGTGCCGGGGGCGATGGCGTTGACGCGCACGTGGGGGGCCAGTTCGACCGCCATGACCCGTGTCAGCGCAACCAGCCCCGCTTTGCCGGCGGCGTGGTGGGCAAAGTTAGGCCACGGCTGAAAGGCGGAGAGATCGGTGATGTTGATGATGAGGCCCTCCTGCCGGCGCAGCATGTGGGGCGCGACCGCCTGGGCGCACAGGAACGGGCCGGTGAGGTTGACGTCCAGCGACGCCTGCCACGCCTCGTAGCTGATTTCCAGGAAGGGAGCGGACAGCCAGTTGGAAGCGTTGTTAACCAGAATGTCAATCCGGCCAAACGCGGCCAGCGCCTGGTCGACGACGGCCTGCGGCTGTGCACGCTGCCGGACGTCCAGCGGCAGGGCCAACGCTTTGACTCCTTTGGCTTCAATGTCGGCCAGCGTTTGGGCCCACGGCTCATCGTCGTTTAGATAGGTGAAGACGATGTGGACGCCGCGCTCGGCCAGCATCAGGGCGGTCACGCGCCCCACGCGCACGGCCGCGCCGGTTATGAGAGCTACTTTGTCGGTCAGGTTCATAGGGTTCCTTTGATTGACGATTGACGATTTTTGATTGACGATTACTACCTTGCCAGAGGTGCCAGGCACTTTATCAAAGCCATCAGGGCGACCTTATCACCGGTGAAGTGCCTGGCACCTGTACAGTTACTAACGATTTATGATTGGCGAAGGGCGACGCCGGCGCGGGCGAGGAGGTTGTGGGCGGCGCGACGGCAGTCGGCGAGGAGCGCGGCTTCGTCGAGCATGGTGAGGGCGCCGTGGTCGAGGAGAATACGGCCGTCAACGATCACCGTGTCCACGTCCGGCCCATTGCAGTTGTAGACCAGCGCGCTCTCGGCGCGGTGGACCGGCATGGCGCGGGCGTGGTTGAGATTGACGAGGGTGACGTCGGCCTTGAAGCCCGGCGCCAGGCGGCCCAGGTCCGCGCGGCCCATGATTTTGGCCCCGGTCGTGGTGAGCATGCGCAGCGCGTCCAGGGATGTGATGGCCATGGGATCGCCGCTGCCGACTTTGGCCAGCAAGACGGCCGTTTTCAGCGTCTCCAGCACGTCCTGCGAATTGTGGGAAGCCGACCCGTCCGTGCCCAGCGCGACCGGAACGCCGCGCCGCAGCAGGGCCGGAATAGGCGCGATGCCCGAAGCCAGAACCATATTGCTGGTGGGGCAGTGGACAACTACCGCGCCGCTGGCGGCAATCAATTCCTGCTCCGCCTCGCTAATGTGGACACAGTGCACCAACTGCGCGTCAGGGCCGAGCGCGCCCAGGGCGTGTAACCATTCGACGTGACGGTAGCCGGCGCGCGTTTGCAGCAGCTCGATCTCATCCAGCGCTTCGGCGACGTGGATGTGGGTGGGGACGCCCCAGGCGCGCGCCTGGGCGACGCAGCGGCGCATGGTCGCGTCCGAGCAGCGCCAGGGCGCCATGGGACCGAAGCCGATCGTCAAACGGCCGTCTTCCGCCCCGTGCCACTGCGCAAACAGCCGCTCCATCTCGGCCAGAATGGCGTCGGGGGCTTCGGCCGCGTCGCCCAGATCCACCCAGCCCCGCGCCAACTGCATGCGCAAGCCGACGGCCTGGGCGGCCGCAAAGGCCGCGTCGCTCATGGCAGGCGCGGGCAGCTTGTGGTGCTGGTTAACGGCCGTTACCCCGCAGCGCACGTTCTCCACCAGCCCCAGCAGGCTCGCCAGGCGCATATCTTCCGGGGTGAAGGCCGCCTGGATGGGCCACATAAGCTGCTTGAGCCACTGCAGCAGCGGCTTATCGTCTCCCAGCCCGCGCATGAAGGTTTGGGAAAGGTGGGTGTGGGCGTTCACCAGGCCGGGCAGCACGGCCATGTGCGTCCCGTCCAGCACGCGCGTGGCCTGGGATAGCAGCCGCGCCGGCGCCGCCCCCGCGCCCACGTCGACGATGTGGTCATCCACCACCCAGACCCAGCCGGGCGCGTGCTGCGTGTCGTGCGCGTCAAACGTCAGAACGACGCCGTTGTGAATTAGAATTGAACTCATGGGTTCACAAAATCAGCGCCAACGGCCGTTCCACCAACTGCCCAATGCGCTGCAAAAATTGGGCCGCCGGCGCGCCGTCGACGATGCGGTGGTCAAAGCTCAGGCTCAGCGTCAGCCGGTCCTGCAGGAGCAGTTCGCCATCCAGGCCGACCGGCTTGTTGAGGATGCGGCCCACGCCCAAGATCGCGGCCTGGGGCTGGTTGATGATCGGCGTGAAGGCGTCGACGCCGTAGGCGCCCAGGTTGGTGATGGTGAAGGTTCCGCCGCTCAAATCATCGGGCAGGCTCTGGCCGTCCAGGGCGCGCTGCGCCAGCGCCGCGGCCGTTTCCTGGATGGCCAGCAGGCCGAGCCGGTCCGCCTGGCGCACGACGGGTACCAGCAGCCCGCGCGCCGTTTCGACCGCCAGCCCGACGTTGACGTCGGCGTAGAAACAGATTTCGTCGTCCAGCAGGCAGGCGTTGACCTGGGGAAAGTCGCGCAGCGCGCGCGCGGCGATGGCGATCAGGAGCGCGTTGTAGGAGATTTTGGCCGTCCCCGCCAGGGATTGGTTCAACTGGCGGCGCGCCTGCACCAGCTGCGTCGCGTCGACCTCGGTGTGGAGCGTGACGTGGGGCGCGGTGAAGGCGCTGCGGCTCAGGTTGTGGGCAATGGCGCGCCGCACCCCGCTCAAAGGCTCCCGCCGGCTGAACGGCGCGGCGGGGAAGGCGTCCGGAGGCGCGTCCGGCGGGGTCGCGACGGCCGGGGCGACCACCCTTGCGCGGACGGAGCGCGCCACGTCATCACGGGTGATTCGGCCGTCGGGACCGCTGCCCTGCACCTGCGCCAGGTCGACGTTCAGGTCGGCCGCCAGTCGTCGGGCGACGGGGGTAACGTTGCGGGCGAGCGCGGGCGCGGCCGGGGCAGTTGCGGCCCGCGCCTCGACGTCGCTGAGGTGGATACGGCCGTTGATTCCCCGTCCCTGCACCGCCGCCAGATCAACCCCTAGCTCACGCGCGCGCCGCTTCGCCGCCGGAGTCGCGGACAGGCGCGCCGCGGGCAGCGCTTCAGAAGCGGGGCGCGCCGCCTCCGCGCGCGCGGCGGGAAGCTCCACCTGGGCGCGCGTTGACGACGGCGCCGGCTTCGCAGCGCGGGGCGCCGTCTCTAAGATCGCCACCGGCGTCCCGCACGCCACCGTCGCGCCCTCCGCCGCCAGCAGCGCGCCCATCACCCCGTCGGCCGGCGACTCAAACTCCAGGGCCGACTTTTCACTTTCAAAGGCAAACAGCAGGTCCCCCTGCCGCACCGCCTGCCCGCTCTGCACCAGCCAGCGGGTCAACGTTCCCTCGGTCATCGTCAGACCGAGCTTAGGCATTTTTATTTCCACAATCAAATCCATTTACGATTTACGATTTACGATTTACGATTTACGATTTACGATTTACGATTTACGATTTTCGATTTGCGATTTACGATTTTCGGCATGGTTCAAAAAGCGACAATTGTTCTTTACAAGTTAGCTTCGAATTGTCATTCCGAGTGGAGTCTTCGGAGCGAGGAATCCCTACGGTTTAGTCGAGTGAATGGGATGCTTCACTCCGAAGACTCCGTTCAGCATGACATGAAATTGTAAAGATCATTTGCAAAATAATGAACCATGCCCGATTTTCGATTGAAGCACGCGTTTAAATCGTCAATCGTCAATCGTCAATCGTCAATCGTTAATCGTCAATCATAAATCGTCAATCAAAATAGTTGGTCAAATTCACCATTGGATAGCTGACGCGCTCGCCGTATTCGCGGCGTTCGCGCTTGTAGGTCGCGTCGATGCCGAGCTTGGTCGCCACGCCGCGCACGTCGGCCACCGGGTCCATTTCGTGCCCCTGCGCATTCGGGACCATGAAAACATCTTGCCGCCAGTCGACCCGGTTGGTCAACGCCCACAGCACGTCGGCCGGATCGTAAATGTTGATGTCCTCGTCCACCACAATCACGTTGCGGATGTTGATGTGGGCCGTCATGGCGGCCATGGCCAGGTTTTTGGGCTGGCCGGGGTTGTCGCGCTTGATCTGAATAATCGCCGCAAAGCCGTTGGCGTAGGGCGGGATGTGGACGTTGGCGGTGGGGTTGAGGTGGCGCACAAACTGGCGCAGCAGCGGCTCGCGCGGCAGCACGTTGCCGATGTAGATGTGCTCGTACCAGCCGGGGATGATGGTCTGGAAGATGGGGTTATCGCGGTGACAAACGGCCGTTACCTCCACCGTCGGGCTTTCCCACAGCTCGCCATGATAGCCGTGAAACTCGGCCAGCGGCCCTTCCGGCTTGCGCACGGTGGGATGCACCAACCCCTCGATCACGAGTTCGGCCGTGGCCGGGATGTCCACGTCGACCGTCACGCCGCGCCGCACCGCCGTCCCCGCCCCGCGAATCGCGCCCGCAATCGTCAGCTCATCCGCCTCGGTGCGCACGCCGGCCGCAATCATGATGGCCGGGTCCAGGCCGATGGCGATCGCGATGGGAAAAGGGGCGCCGGGATCGGGGCGGCTCTCCATGAAGCGGCGCACGTGGCGCCATTCGTTGACGTTGAAGCCGAAATTGCGCGGTCCCATCACCAACATGCGATTGTAGGAGAGGTTGCCGCGCCCCGTAAGCGGGTCTTTACTGATGATGACGCCGCCGGTGATAAAGGCGCCGCCATCCCCGCGCGAGTGGGTGGGGATGGGCAGTTGGCGCACGTCCACGCCGGCGCCGGTGTGGACGTTGGCCTGCCAAGCGGCCGTTTCCACCTGCACCGGCGCGACGCCGTTGCGCGGGTCAAGCACCTGCTCCATGTAGTCGATGATGGCATCCTCGACGCAGCCCAGGGCGATGGCGGCGCGCTTCTGGTTGGCCACGCCGCTGCAGAAAATGGGCCAGTCGCTGCCGGTCACGTTTTCGAAGAGGGGCGCAGGGCCGCCGCTGCGCGCCAGCGTCGCGGCCACGTCGGCCAGCTCGTGGACAAGCTGTACCGGCCTGGTGACGCGCACCAGTTGTCCGGCCGCCTCCAGGGCAGCGATGTATGTACGTAAGTCGTTGATCATTATCCTAACATCTCCAAGAAACTATGGTATCATACGCTCCCGATATGGGAGATACTCACTTATGCCGACTGTATTTCACGATGGGCCATATGCTTTTCGATTTTACAGTGCTGATCGAGTGGAACCACCGCACATCCACGTACAGCGCGACCGAGACAGCGCCAAATTTTGGTTGGATCCAGTGCGGCTGGCCAGAAACTGGGGTTTTTCATCCCATGAATTGCGCAAAATCCGCCATTTAACAGAATCTCGACAGACAGAACTCCTGGAGGCGTGGTATGACTACTTTGGTGCTTGAACATGATCCAATTGCTGTCACAGTTGAAGTAACAAATGAACATATCGAAATCCATCTAACCGACGGCCGTATCATTTCGGCGCCGTTGGAATGGTATCCGCGTCTGGCGCACGCCACGCTTTCCGAACGTAACCACTACGAATTACTTGGCCACGGCTCGGCTATCGGCTGGCCTGATTTGGATGAACATCTCAGCGTCGAAAGCATTTTAGCCGGTCGCAGCAGCGGCGAAAGTCAACGCTCTTTTCAGCGCTGGCTGGCCTCGCGTCAAGATATCAACAGCTCTCCATAAACTAAAAAGAAATCAGGGTCATCAGATAAGCTTGTGATGCGCGCGGCCGGACCATCTGCGTCCAATTTTTTCACTGCGGTGCGCCATAGCGCACCTTGTCTCCTCATGCAGCGCGGTTGATGAAACGGCCGTTCCCCGCCGCGCCCTTAAACACGCCACCTTCCACGATCACCTGTCCGCGGCTGAGCGTCACTGCCGGCCAGCCTGTCAGCTCCAGCCCATCGTAGGGCGTCCAATCGACGTTTTCGTGCAGCGTGGCGGTGGAAAGGGTGCGCGTTGTGTGCGGATCAAAGATGACCAGGTCCGCATCGTACCCCACGGCAATATCCCCTTTGTGCGTTAGCCCCGCCAGGCGGGCCGGGGTCGTGCAGCACATCGCCACCCATTGATTGGGCGTCAACAGCCCGCTGCGTACGCCGCGGCTGTAAACGGCCGCAAAGCGCATCTCAATGGAGGGCACGCCGCCGGGAATCTGGCTGAAGTCATGCAGGCCGCGCGCCTTGTCGGCTTTGGGGAAGGGGCAGTGGTCGGTGGTCACAAGCTGCAAATCCCCCTGCGCCAGGGCTCGCCACAGGGCGTCCTGGTCCGCCTGGGGGCGCAGCGGCGGCGCGCAGACGGGCAGCGTCCCCGCAATGCCCGGCGCGTCGTACGCCTCCTCGGTGAGGAAGAGGTATTGGGGGCAGGTTTCGCCGGTGATGGGCAGGCCGCGCCGGCGGGCGGCGGCAATGCGCGCCACGACCGCCGCGCAGGAGACGTGGAAGATGTGCAGGCGCGTCCCGACCAGGGCGGCGATGTCGATCACGCGCCCGGCGGCCTCCCCTTCCATGAGGGCCGGGCGGCTGCGGGGGTGCCAATGGGGGCTGGTACGGCCGTGGCGCACGTTGCGCGTTACCAATTCACAAATCACGTCCCAATTCTCGGCGTGCACCACCGGCAGCCCGTCCACGGCGCGCACCGCTTCCAGCGCGCGCAGCATCTGGTCGTCGGTGAGGCGGAAGCCGTAGGCCATGTAGAGCTTGAAGCTGGCGCAGCCGGCGGCGTAGGCGTCGGGTACCTGGGCCAGCTTGTCCATTTCGTGCGGCCCCAGCGTCATGTGCAGGCCGTAATCAATCGCCACGCGCGGGTCCGCCTCAGCGCGCCGCGCCGCCAGCGCGTCCACCAGGCTTTGCGCCGGCTGGGCTTCGACAAAATCGATGATGGTGGTCGTGCCGCCGAAGGCCGCGGCGCGCGTGCCGGTGAAAAAATCGTCGGCGGAGATGACGCCGGGCAGCGGCATCTGCATGTGGACGTGGATGTCGACCGCGCCGGGGACGACGAGCTTGCCCGCCGCGTCTAGCTCGCGCGCGCCGTGCAAATCCTGCCCGATGGCCGCAATTTGCTCGCCGGCAATGCCCACGTCAGCAGCGTAGGTAGATACGGCCGTTACCACCGTCCCGTTTTTAATCACCAAATCGTACATGCTGCCTCTCCCTACTCCAGCGGAAAAATCTCCCGCACGCGCGCCATCACCGTGGCGGGATCGGTCGAAGGCGCAAATTCCAGCCCAATCTCGCCGTCAAAGCCGAGTTCACGCAGCCGGCGGCGAATGTTGACGAAGTTGATTTCGCCCGTGCCCGGCTCCTGCCGCGTAGGAACGTCGCCGATGTGCACGGCCGTTATCCACTCAAAGTATTGTTCCAAACTCCACAGCAGCTCGCCCGACCCGCGCTGCTGGTGGTAGGTGTCAAAGGTCAGCCGGAACTGGGGATGGTCGATGCGCCGCACCCAGTCGGCGGCCAGGCGCGGGTTGTCGACCAAAATTTGACCCACAAAGTCGTGGCGGTTGAGACATTCGACGCGAATTTCAACGGCCGTTTGCTCCACCAGCCGCATAATCTTTTCCGTCTGCTGCAGCAAATTGGCGTACTGCTCGCCGGGCGTGACGTTGCCCGACAGCCGCCGCACCATCTCCACGCCATCGACGACCTCAATCTGGTTGGAAAAAATGTAAAGCACGGGAATGGCGTAACGGTCCGCCATTTCCAGACTTTCCGCCCAGGAACGGAGCGTTTTGGCATTGTCGCCGGGGTCGGCCAGCGAGCCCATGTCGCCGTCAAAGGTGGAATACAGCCGCGCGCCCTGCCGCCGGCATTCGGCCGCAAGCTCGGCGATGGGCGCCTGCCGCCAGAAGAAGACGTTGAAGCGGGTCACCCCCAGGCTGACAAAGGGCGCCACGCGCGCCGCCAGGGGCCGGTCGGTAAACCAAAAATCAAGATAGCCGGTATAATGCATCATTAGCTCATCACCATCCCGCCATCCGCCTCGATGGCCTGCCCGGTGATGTAGCGCGCGTCGTTTGAGGCCAGGAAGGCCACGATGCCGGCAATCTCCCACGGTTCGGCCATGCGCTTTTGCGGGCAATCCTGCGCGCGCATTTGCAGCCACGCCTCGGCCGTCATGCCGTCGCGCGGCCCCGCTTTTTCGGCGACGCGCTGCATCATGGGGGTGAGCACGTGGCCGGGGCAGACGGCGTTGACGGTGACGCCATAGGGCGCCAGTTCCATCGCCACCGAGCGCGTCAGGCCGATGACGCCGCTTTTGGAGGCGGAATAGGCGGCCGTGGCCGGCCAGCTTGTTTTGCCGGCCATCGAGGAGAGGTTGATGATGCTGCCCGACTGCTGCGCCAGCATGATCGGCGCGACGGCCTGGTTGCACAAAAAGACGCCGGTCAGGTTCACGGCCAGCAGCCGGTTCCAACTGTCCAGCGTTACCTCGCTGAGGGGGGTGCTGGCGGTAATGCCCGCGGCGGTCACCAACACGTCGATGCGGCCCCATTTTTCCATCACGGCCGTCACGGCCGCCGCCACTGTCTCCTTATCCGCTACGTTACAGCGCAGGGCAAGCGCTTCCGGACCGCACGCGCGGCACTGCACGGCCGTTTCGGCGTTCGCCTGCTCATCAATATCCAGGCAGGCAACGTGCGCGCCTTCCTGGGCGAAGCGCAGCGCGCACGCCTGCCCGATGCCGCTAGAAGCGCCGCTGATCACGGCGACTTGATTCACAAAACGTTGCATTTTTAAACCACCCGATACAGCAACGGCCGTTGGGCCAGATGGTTGAGGATATTGGTGTAATCCTGCGCGCGCGTCTGGCCGGCCTCGGCGGCGTCGGCCGTGCCCGCCGCCGTGTGGGGCGTCAACAGCACATTATAGCCTGCTTTGGCCAGCGCGATGAGCGGATTATCGGCGCGCAGCGGTTCCCATTCGAAGGTATCGAGCGCCGCGCCCGCCAGTTGGCCGGCGCGAATGGCCTCCGCCAGCGCCGGTTCGTCGATCGTGCTGCCGCTGCCGCAGCTTACCAGGAAGGCGCCCGGCTTCATGCGCGCAAAAACCGCGGCGTTCAGCAGCAGGTCGGTATTGGGGAAATAGGGCAGCAAGTTGATCAGGTAATCGCTGTGCGCATACAGGTCATCGACGTCCACGTAGGTCAGGCCCAATTCCGCTGCGGCGAACGGCGGAAGGGGGCGGCGCTTGTTGTAGACCAGCGTGCAGCCCCAGCCTTTGAGCCGCCGGGCCACTTCCAGCCCGATTTCGCCGAAGCCGATAATGCCCACCTGCCGCCGCCAAAGCTGGCCCACGCCGCTTCGATGCGACCAGTTGTAGGCAAAGGTATCTTCGTTGGTGCGTTTGCTTGCGCCCCATTCCGGGCTTGCGGCCAGGGCGACAGCCTCGACTTCGCGCAGCTTTTTGGCCAGCGCCAGCATTTGCAGGATGGTGTGCTCGGCCACGCGAATGACGCTGTTGACCGGATAGGTGCAAACGGCTACACCGGCGGCCTGCGCGGCCTCCAGGTCAATGTCGTAGGTGAGCGACCCCAGGCGCTGAATCAGCTTGAGCCGCGGCGCGGCCTGGATGAGGTCGGCGTCAATCACGCCGGTACGTTCGGAGATGAGGTAGTCGGCGTCGGCCAGCGCCGCTTTAAGCGTGGCCTTATCCGGCTGGCGCAGCATCGTGACGCGCAGCCCCTCCGGCGCGGCGTCCAGAGCGTCTTGCTGATGACGCAGTCCCCGTTCGGTTGTGAAGAGTACGCTAGCGTTCATCTTTCTTTTTCCTGTGTCCAAATTGTTCGCCGGCATCGACCATGATGACGTCGGCGGTGATGTAATCCGCCCGCACGAGAAAGAGAACGGCGTCAGCCACGTCGTTGGGGGTGCCCCAACGGTTGAGCAGCGTTCCGGCGGCCGTTGCGGCTATCTCCGGCTCTGTGAAGTCCGGCGGGGCCAGCACCGGACCGGGCGATACGGCGTTGACGCGCACGGCCGGGGCCAATTCCAGCGCTAACTGGCGCGTCAGCGCCAGCAGCGCCGCCTTGCCGACGCTGTGGGCGGCGAAGTCGGGATAGGGCGCCCAGGCCGACCCATCGACGATGTTGACGATGGCGCCGGCGCCCTGCGTGAGCATGTGGGGGGCGACGGCGTTGGCGCAGTAGAAAGCGCCGTGCACGCTGACGGCAAAGACGCGCTCCCAATCGGCAAAGTCGGCGGTGGGAATGGGCGTCGCCCAGAAGAGCGAGGCGCTGTTGACCAGGATGTCGACCCCGCCAAAACGGCCGTTAGCGGCGGCGACCATCCGCGCTGTCTGCGTCGCGTCGGCTACGTCACACTGCACGGCCAGGGCGCCGACGCCCAGGGCCACGGCGGCGGCGGCCGTTTCCTCCGCCGCCCGCGCCGAACGGTTGTAGTTGACGACGACGTTGGCCCCGGCCTGGGCCAGCGCCAGGGTGATCGCTTTGCCCACGCGGTGCGCGCCGCCGGTGATGAGTGCGGTTTTGCCGGCAATGTTCATATTCACGTACTCCATCCTACCGGTCAAAACGTTCTGCGCGTCGTTCCTGAATCGCCCAGGAGATACCCCGCACAAGCGTAATCAGCGAGAGAACAAACAGAAGCAGTGCGCCGCCGGTCCAAACGAATTGCTGATAAAAAAGGGTGGATGCATTTGGCGCCTCAAGCGTATACTCGATGGCATACACGAGCAGTGCGCACAGAAGCAGCCCTACCAGTCCCGCCAGAATAGTATGTACAGGTTTTTTAAATCCAGGAATTTTCATCTGTATTCCTTTTCACAACTGATAATTTACAACGCCGGCCACGGCCGTTACCACGTCATCGACCGTCGGCAAGATGAACTGCTCCAGCTCCGGGTTGTACGGGAAGGGCGCGTTTTTGGTCGCCACGCGCACAATCGGCGCGTCCAGGTAGCCGATGGCTTCCTCAGCCAGCATGGCCGCGATTTCGGCGCCCGGCCCGGCGCGCTTGTGGGCCTCGTGCACAATCACCGCGCGGCCCGTTTTGCGCACCGACGCGATGACCGTCGCCTTGTCGAAGGGCACCAGCGTGCGCGGATCGATCACTTCCACGTCGATTCCGTCGGCCGCCAGCCGGTCGGCGGCGGCCATGACGTTGGGCAGCACGCCGCCGATGGCGATCAGCGTCGCGTCTTGGCCGGCGCGGCGCACGACGGCCTCGCCAAAGGGAACGGCGTAATCCGCTTCCGGTACCTCTCCTTTGACGGCATAGAGCAATTTATGCTCAAAGAACAGCACCGGGTCTTCGCCGCGCACGGCCGTTTTCAGCAGCCCCTTGGCGTCGTAGGGCGTGGCCGGAATGGCAATCTTCAGCCCCGGCACGTTCATGAACCAGGCCTCCGGACTTTGGGAATGCTGCGCGGCGGCCGAACCGGGCGCGCCGTTGACGATCCGAATCGTGAGCGGTACGTTGGCCTTGCCGCCGCTCATGTAGCGCGCCTTGGCGGCCTGGTTGACGACCTGGTCCATGGCGCAGGCCACAAAGTCGGCGAACATGATTTCGGCGATGGGGCGCATGCCCATCAGCGCCGCGCCCAGCGCGCCGCCCACAATGGCGATTTCGGAGATGGGCGTGTCGCGCACGCGCTCTTCTCCAAATTCAGCATACAGCCCGGCCGAGACGCCGAAGACGCCGCCAAACAGGCCCACGTCTTCACCGATGAGAAAGACGGCCTCATCACGCCGCATCTCCTCGGCCATGGCTTCGTTAATTGCTTCGCTAAAACTGATTATTCTGCTCATGTGATTTATAAGTTGCGAGTGGCGAGTGGCGAGTGGCGAGTGTGCAGGTGTGCAAGTGTGCAAGTTTGCAGGTGTGCAAGTTTGCAGGGTTGCAATCGTCAATCGTCAATCAAAAATCGTCAATCAAAAGACTCGTCCGTCGTGGGTGTCGCCGTAGACGCCGGCAAGCGCGCTTTCGGGGGCGGGATGGGGGCTGTTGGCGGCAAATTCGACGGCTGCGTCCAGCTCGGTTTGGATGGCTTGCTCAACGGCCGTGATCTCCGCCTGCGTAGCCGCCTCGTTCTCCAGCAGCCGCTGCCGGAAGCCGGCAATCGGGTCGCGCGCCTTCCAGGCCTGCATCTCACCCGTCGGCCGGTAGACCATCGGGT
>Ga0209498_1001297_pt1 | contig 15363 bp, 9 predicted proteins | sample WalLakDeSediment_FD_184131 | JGI IMG/M metagenome (GOLD analysis project Ga0209498, IMG submission 184131) | Lake sediment microbial communities from Walker lake, Nevada to study Microbial Dark Matter (Phase II) - Walker Lake 11/02/13 Deep... | ecosystem: Environmental > Aquatic > Freshwater >... | reverse complement strand
GTAGTCAAACCGGAGCAACTTCTGAATATCGAATTAGGAGCCGGATTTACGAGAAATCGACACAGAGTTTTGTTCAACGGTTTTCTCATGGATTTCAAAGACGAGATCGTCAGGCGCGGTGGTCTTGATAGATTCGGTCAACCCATCACCGGAAATGCGGAAAAGACACTTCACTTGGGATTGGAGTTGTCGGCACGGTATCATCCCACGGAACATTTGACACTTGATGTCAACGGAATGTTCAGTCGCAGTCGTTTGAAATCGCACACCGTTTTTGTCAGGAACGAACAGCGTGAGTATGTCCCCTTTGCACTCGATGGAAATCGCATAGCCGGATTTCCCGAACAAATCGCGAACGTGAAGTTGACATGGCGTCGCTACGGAGTCACCGCTGTGGCGTCTTGGAAGTATGTTGGCGATCAGTTTACGGACAACTTCCAGGATGATGACAGAAGAGTGGATGCTTGGAACATCGTCAACCTGATAATCGGATATAGAACTCCGGCTTTCATGGGCTTCCGTTCTGCGGAGATTCGTCTTGCCATCAACAATCTCTTCGATGTCTTGTATGCACAGAGCGGTGTCGACGATCAATTCTTCGTCGGTGCGGAGAGGAATTTCTTCTTCGATTTGTCATTTGACCTATGATGTTGTCAGTATTCCGATCCGGCGAAGCGGATCGCGTCGCCGGATCGGGATACTCTTCTGCGTTCGAGAAGTCTGTCACCGTCTTCACCACACGGAACAGTTCTTCATAGTATCTTCATCAATGAAGGAGCAGCCATGTCAGATTTCGTCAGCAATGAATCTCGAGTGTTGCTGTTGTGCAACGGCGACTATCCCTCGCGTGCAATAGCGCAGGAATTGGCGAATCGCGCTCAGTTCGTTCTCTGCGCTGATGGCGGTGCCAATGTCGCCCGGAGGCTTGCTGTACTTCCGGACCTTATACTTGGAGATTTTGATTCCATGAGTACGGACACGAAAGAATTTTACCGTACCTCTGGCACAGAAATGCTCTACTTGGAACGCCAGAATGATACGGATTTCGAGAAAGCGTTGCTTTTGCTTCTCGAGAAGGGCATGTGCAATGTGGATTTGCTTGGGGTCACGGGTGGTTTGCTCGATCACACATTCGGCAATATGTCCATCATATTGCGCTATGTTCGGAACTTCGATTTTGTCTTGTACGATCCACACTATCGAGTGGATATCATTCTTAACAGTACGATTTTTCCGAGCAAACGTGGCGACAGAGTAAGCGTGGTACCGCTTCGTGCTTCGACCGGGGTGCGCTACGAGGGTTTGCGGTACACGTTGCACGGCGAGACGCTCGAAATCGGACGCCTGGAAGGTACGTGCAACGAAGCTGTAGCGGAGGAATTCACCGTGCATGTGGACGACGGAGTTTTGTTGGTCTTCCGTCCACTTCGAATGGAGTTGTTAGATGCACGGGGTCGCGATCTTTTATGTGAATGAATCTCGTTACACGTAGCTCTTAACAGATAGCAGATTCTTGAGACTATCCCGCTGCGAATCGAAGTGTGGAAGTATCTCGAAACGAACGGAGCGTGCATATTTCCTACGTGATTTCTGATTCATGTGAGCTGCGAATTTGCAATGGGGGATTTGGGATGCAGTAAGGGATTCGTTACGTCTGCATGCTTGGCTATGAGTATTTCAATTGATTTCTCACATCCGGAATCCCGCACGCTTGCGCTCGTATTCAGGAGAGGAATTTTTTCTGCGCTTCGTCTGCTCCGAAATTTTGATGTGGAATATCTGTCGCAGCGCTGTGCGTGCAGATTGGCTTGGTATCCTGTCGGACGAATGTATTGGAAGAATGTGTTTTTCTGCGCATACACGATTGCCCATCCCGTACACGAATTCCCAACATGTTGAAAACAAAAGACTTACGCGCCTGCCGCTTGACTTTTTGAAAACGGAATCGTATGTTAGCACTCTATGATAACGAGTGCTAACAACTCATTTCATTCAACTTTTTCACATTGGAGGAATAACCACTATGGCTATGAATCTGAAACCTCTGGCGGATCGGGTCATTGTTCGGGTGCTGGAAGCCGACGAAAAGACCGCAGGTGGACTTTACATTCCGGATACGGCCAAGGAAAAGCCGCAGCAAGGCGAAGTAATGGCCGTTGGTCCAGGCAAAACTAGCGATGACGGCAAACTCGTCGCCATGGAAGTCAAGGTCGGCGACAAAGTGCTGTATGGAAAATACTCGGGCACGGAAGTGAACGTCGGCGGTGAGGATTACCTCATCATGCGCGAAAGCGATATTTTCGCGATTATTTCTTGAGAAACAATAGATTATTATACACGTAATACCAGGAGAATCTACTCATGGCAACGAAAATCATTAGTTATGATGCCGAAGCGCGTAATGCTCTGAAGGCTGGTGTCGACAAACTCTCGAACGCAGTCAGAGTCACACTTGGCCCCAAAGGCCGCAACGTCATCATCGATAAAAAATTCGGTCCGCCCACCATCACCAAGGATGGTGTTACTGTCGCGAAGGAAATCGAACTCGAGGACCCCATTGAGAACATGGGTGCACAGATGGTTCGCGAGGTCGCTTCGAAAACCAGCGATGTCGCTGGTGACGGCACAACTACCGCAACTGTTCTCGCTCAAGCGATGATACGCGAAGGACTCAAGAATGTCGTAGCTGGCGCCAACCCCATGGACCTAAAACGGGGCATCGACAAAGCCGTCCTATGCGTCATCGAAGAACTACGCGGGATGAGTCAAGAAATTGGCGACAACAAGGAAAAAATCGCAAATGTTGGATCGATATCCGCCAACAATGATATGGCGATTGGGCGGTTGATCAGTGATGCAATGGAAAAGGTGGGCAAAGACGGCGTTATCACCGTCGAAGAAGCCAAGGGAATGGAAACCGTGCTTGATGTCGTCGAAGGTATGCAGTTCGACCGCGGCTACCTCAGTCCGTACTTCGTCACGAATGCGGACTCGATGAAAACGGAACTTGAGAATCCCTTCATCCTGATACATGATAAGAAGATCAGCAGTATGAAGGACCTTCTTCCGATTTTGGAGAAAGTTGCCCAGCAAAGCCGACCGCTGCTCATTATTTCAGAGGATATCGAAGGTGAAGCACTCGCGACGCTCGTCCTTAACAAGCTACGTGGAACATTGCGCATCGCTGCGGTAAAAGCCCCGGGTTTCGGTGATCGTCGCAAGGCCATGCTCGAGGATATCGCGGTGTTGACGGCTGGTACGGTTATCAGCGAGGAAAAAGGCTATAAGCTCGAAAACGCCTCCTTGAATTACCTTGGTACCGCCAAACGGATCGAAATCGACAAGGACAACACTACCATTGTGGAAGGTGCGGGCGAAACCGATGATATCAAGAAGCGTATCAACGAAATCAAGGTGCAGATCGAGAATACAACATCCGATTACGATCGTGAGAAGTTGCAGGAACGTCTCGCGAAGCTTGCTGGTGGTGTGGCTGTTCTGAAAATCGGCGCGTCGACGGAAATCGAAATGAAGGAGAAAAAAGCCCGTGTCGAAGATGCGTTGCACGCGACACGAGCAGCGGTCGAAGAAGGTATTGTTCCAGGCGGGGGCGTGGCGTTTCTTCGTGCGATGTCGAAACTCAGCGAGATTTCCGTTGAAAACGACGATCAACGGACTGGAATCGAAATCGTCCGTAAAGCGCTCGAAGAGCCGATCCGTCAAATCGTCAACAATACCGGTCTCGAAGGTTCCGTGATCGTACAGCGTGTAAAAGAAGGCGAAGGTGATTACGGTTTCAATGCCGCGACCGAGACGTATGAGAATCTCGTGGAAGCGGGCGTTATAGATCCGACGAAGGTGACGCGTATCGCTCTCGAGAATGCGGCTTCGGTAGCCTCGTTGCTCATCACGACTGAAGCCACCATAGTCGAGAAAAAAGAAGATACTCCACCCGCTCCCCCGATGCCGGGTGGTGGTATGGGCGACATGTATTGAGCTGAACTCTCTTACCCATCAATGCGAAGGCCGACTCGAGCAAGTCGGCCTTTGTCTTTCTTACCGATATACGCCATGAGACAGGAGCGATTCCGATGAGAGTAGAATCTCTGATGTGATTTCCGGAAAAGGCGTATCAAAACCCGCTGTTGTTGTACACCGACGTATCGTGTTTTCCAAGATACAGCACACGTCCTCTCGTCAAGTTGAAAATCGACAGGCCGATCCAAACACCCACTGCAAGCGGAATGCCTGGGCTATACACTGCATGCCGATGTCTGATCAGTACGCGTGTGCCAAGACGAAGCGATGTGCATGCGCTCGTCGCAGTCCATGATGAGCGTGCAGCATGAACCAGGGATATCCCATCTAGATATAACCGCACTTCGCTTCGTTCGCATGCATCCAACCGATCAGAGTTGCAGTTTAAGCCCGGTGATGACATTCCTACCTGCTGCGGTGATCCCGGAAGAGTAGGGCCGATACCGGCGATCCGTCAGGTTCTCGACGCCGAAATGCAATACCAGCATGTCGGATACGCGGTATCGTCCCTTCACGTTCAGCGTGTACCAAGATGGGCTGTACGCATTGCCGTTGCTGTCCTTCGCGTACAACCAGGCTTTCGCGCGCTCGTCCGGAGCAAGATCTCCGTGGCGAACTTCGCTACTGTACATGGCGTACAGATCGATTTCGATGCGACTCGCAGACCAGGTGAAATGCGTCACTCCGTACCAAGGTGGAGCATGTCGCAGAGGGGCTGTGCTGCCATCATCGAGTTCCTCTTCACCCTTCTGATAATTGAAGCGGGTCATCAAGGCAAGTCCGTTCGGTAGCCGCATTTCCACATACGCCTGAACTCCGTGGACGTTCGCCCAGGCGGCGTTCTGTATCGCCTGTACTCTGCTCAGTTCGCCGCTGTACATCATACTGTCCAAACCGTTCAATGTGAAATCCCTTCTGACCAGTGCATCATCAAGCAGCGTGTAATATCCAGTCAATTGTAATTTCAAGCGTTTCGCTATGATCTTGCTTACTGTCACTTCTCCGTTGTATGCGTATTCTGGGCGCAGATCCGGGTTCGGTACGATGACGAATCCGGGTGTCGAATCGAACACCTTTCCAACATCGTCGATATTTGGTGAACGAAACCCACTGGAAATATTCGCACCTAGTTGCCATGTCGGATCAGGAGAGTAAACAAGACCGAGACTGCCGTTCAATGAGCCGTGTCGAAGCGACATGCTCGAAAAGGGAAGCGGGTAGTATCGGGTATCGAATTGACCCTCAAGTGCAACGACATTGTAGCGAGCACCCGCTTGTAGGGAGAGATCACTCGCGAGAATGCGCCGGTAATTCGTGTGAACTGCCCAGGAGTTCCAACGTGATCCGTCAGGGTATCTGCTTGGCCCGGGAATTGTGTTTCCAGTGCTGATGTCTTCGTCTTCTCCCCTCGATCCTACTGTGTTGTGAACGAATTCGAAGCCGTACTGCAAGCGATCGTATTGAGCGAAGTTCTTCTCCATGTCGAGGTTCACCGACACCGCATCGACGGCTTCGTAGCGATGGAATACCGTTACTTTTCCGAAATCTCTGTCATGACGACTCTCCTCGAAACGTTGATATGCAACCGTGGCATTCAAATTGTCGAACAGCGCTGTCCCGTTTGTGTAAGCCATATTCAACGAATGCATCATCCATACTTGTGGCCCGTAGTACCATTCGGCTGATCTCAGCTTATCGTTACGGTATCGAAGCAAACGATCGTATCTTGAAAAATCGCTTGTACGCGAATAATGTCCTCCATAATTGATATCCAGATCGTCGTTGGGACGAAAACGTATTTTCTGTGTCAGATTCAATTGATTGTACTCCGTCGGTACTTGCCGATGCGGGTCCGCATTTTTCATTGCAATGTCGTTGCCATCGATGCGGGACACATACTCCGGTCGCAGATACTCGTCGGGGCCGTGACGACCCATGCGCAGATCTCCGAAATCGGAATACGTCGCGCCTGTGACAAAACCCCAGCGCCCGACACCGTACTGCATATCCACATGCGCCGTCCGTTCATCGTTCGCGGAGGAGTAACGGACGCTTGTGTTGCCTGACACTGCTGCGATGCCATTGCTTGGCACACGTGGGGTGAGGGTTGAGAAGCTCAGCACACCACCTATGGCATCGCTACCGTAAGCGACTGAGCCAGGCCCGAAAACGATTTCGATGCGTTCCGTCATGAACTGATCGAGCGAAATCACATTGTGTACATTGCCGCTTCGGAATATGGCCGTATTCATCCGAACGCCGTCTACTGCGAGTAAAACGCGATTGGTAGCGAAACCGCGTATCATGGGACTTCCCCCCCCAAGCTGACTTTTCTGCACGAATACTTCACCACTAGCGTTCAGTGCATCCGCAGTAGTCTGTGACTGTTGAAGACTGAGATCGGTTCTCGATAGACTGAGAATCCTTGCGGGAACTTCACTTCGCGCCTGTCTCCAGCGGGTAGCGGATACCACAACTTCATTCATCGCGAACGGCGTTTGCTCCAGGAATAGTGCCGGTCCCAACGCCACCAGTTCCTGATAGGAGTATATCTTGCGCACGTAACCGATCATTTCCACCCTGATACTGTCGGCACTTACGAAAGGGGTGATGTTTACACGCCCTCTGGCGTCTGTTACAGCAGATACTCGTGGTTGTCTGCTGAACAATGCGACCTGCTCCAGCGCCTCACCTGTGACCTTGTCTCGAATTGTGATTGTCTGGGCATCGACGGAAAGCGTTGTGATGAGTAACAGACTGCATATTACGAGATACTTCATGTGTTAGCGCTTTGTTGTTGAATCTTCCTTCGCATGCGATCGCCTCCGAGTGCGGATTTCGATGTGAAAGAGAAAGGAAAAACAGGTGACGAAGCACCGAATTCATGCGCGATATTCGTTGCTGTCGGGATGAGTCCTGCGGACGAGCGATACTCCGAGAAACTCCTCGACACATCGGAAAACGACGTTACCTGAAGTGTGGCCCGTACCGAGCAGCGCTGAGGATGTGTAGCTTCGGGTCGCTCTGTTCTTTGGGCGATGGTGTGTTTCGGGGAAAGTCCGTATACGTGTTGAGACACCGTATTCACGCCGTCGTCAAGCTGTGAACGAGCAGAGCATGTCGCTTTGTCGTAGAAATTGTTGGAAATCGGTTTCAATGGAAATACAATATTCGCATGTATCAGTTCACGGCACCCTAGCTCATTGTCCGTCAAGTTTCGTTCGGTGTGGGTATCACTTCAGCCCAGCTTAAAATCTAGGGATTTTGTAGTGAAAATCAAGGCCACAATCTGTGCGGGCGAAAAGCATACACTGCTGCCATAGTGGAGGCAATCCTGAGGTGGATTACATAGAAGTTGATAATGAAGCTCTTCGAGTGGAATTCTATCACAAGGACGCAGTGTCGCGACGAAGCTGGAGCGCTTTCTGTACGGGGGATGCATCATGACGACACAAATCCTTGGTTGTAGGAAATACGGAAATCCGATGATATCAGTGTGTTATGCTCTATGTATTCCAGACTCCTGGGTCGCGGAAAACACAAACAACACTGTGCAAAAGTCTTCGACTCTGGCCGGAGGCATTTCTCACGGCAGTTCATGTGTTGTTGCTACATCACTGTTTTACAATCGGCTGGCACGCAAATGCTGCGACGTATCGAGCGTATCCGGGAAATTGCGATTTGCCGCGATGCTACCAGGATCCGCTGGACCCACCACCTCCGAAACTCCCGCCTCCGCCGGAGAAGCTGCTTCCTCCGGAGGACCATCCGCTGCTGGAAGACCATCCGCCGGAGGAGTATCCGGTGCGTCTGCCTTTCCCACTACTTTTCGCGCTCCAAGCGAGAACTTTCTCAAAGAATCTGGCACCGAAAGTCGTTTTCGGCATCACGATCTTGAGCAATGGGAATACAATGAGATAGATGAAGACAATGGATATGCCCCATGTATGTCCTTCAGCGAAGATCAAACCGGAAGGTATGGCATAAAATGGTATTAAAAACGCGAACATGAACCATCCACCGCATCCTGGCGTAACCAATGCGATAAGCGTGAACAACCCGACGATGCTGAACCAGAAGAGAAGAAAGAACAGCATCGGAAAATCGTCCTCCGCAAATGACGCTACTCTCGATTCCGAAAGCGCTCCGTCCGCAGCCTTGGTCAGTGCCAGCAAACCCTCGCGAATGCCACCTTCGAAATCACCCTGTTTGAAACGTGGCGTGATGATGCCGTTGATAATGTAGTTCGCGACAGCATCGGTCACCTCGGACTCCAACCCGTATCCGACCTCGATTCGTAGTTTTCTATCCGCTCGTGAAATGAGAAGCAGAATACCGTTATCCACACCGCGCTGACCAAGCTTCCACGTCTCGGCAACCCTGAACGCGTAATCCTCAATAGCTTCGCCTTCGAGCGACGGGATTGTGAGCAATACGATTTGATGCGTCGTCGAATCTTCGTACGATTTGAGCATTGCTTCGAGTTCAGCAGCCGTACCGCTACCGAGCATGTGTGCCGTATCGTTGATGCGTCCGGAAAGAAATGGAACGTCAAGAGCAAAGGCGAGGGCGACGCGCAAGAACACGCCAACAGCGATGAGAATGCCGAGCTGCTTCATGTATTCATCTCCATTAGCGATCTCTGAAACGGACTTGATTGTCCAGTTCATTTGTATCGTCGGGACGAATCTCCACGCCGCTACGCTCGAGAAGTTCGCCGCAGCGATGTATAGCTTCGAGTAAACCCTCCGCCGGTTTCTTCGCCTTCATCGAGTCAACGATGAGACGGACGATATCATTCCACTCTTCCTGTTTTACCTTGGCATTTATTCCGCTATCACCAAGGACGCAGACTCGGTGTTCGAATAGGGAGATGAAAATGAGAATGCCGGTACGATCTCTCGTGGAAAAAACCTCCTCTTCGAGGAATGCCATTTCCGCTCGCTCGTCCACGCGTTGCTGCATTACTGATGGCGGAATGAACAGACGACGTACAGGAGGCACGAAGGCGGCGAGTGCACCACCGATTCCGAAACAAGCCACGGTGATCAATGCCACTTCGGCGATGCCGAAGGGAAGCCAATAATCGGTTCCCATCGTGATGATGCTGAATACAAACAATGCCATGAAGGCGAAAAGTGATCCGGCTCGCAACCAAGCCTCGGGATAGCTGTCGCTCTGTCCGGCGACGAATGGAACAATTTCACCGGAAGTCCGTTCTTCAGCCGCCTTCACGGCTGCAGCCAGGCGTTCCTTGTCTTGTGGGGAAAACAATGTCTCCGCAGTGCTCATGTTTTTCCGGGTAAATGGATGAAAAATGAAAAATACCCATAGAATGCGAACGAGGCAAGGAATCGCGAAGCGGAATCCGTCACCGGTGATCGTATGTCATTCCCAACACCTCGTCACGCCATGCGTCTTTAGCATGCGAAATGATGCCGGCGATCATCGTTTGGTGGTCACTCCCTTTACCGAGGTCTTCTTGATTGGTCATCTCCGCATCGGGGTATCCGCAGCCACCTTGATTTTGACATGCTGTTGCATATCTTTAGATACTTAGCACTCTGGATTCCGGAAATAATAAAGGATGTGCCTGATGAAGATGTTGTACCGAAGCAGTTTAACCGTTCTCCTCGCATTGATCAGCGTTACGACGATGTTCGCTCAGTGGAACGTGGACATCGAAGATGTCGACGCGGATAACTTCCCCACAGTAAATCTGCAAGTGGCCGTGCGCCAAGCGGGTGTGCTGCGGCGCGATATCGACAGCTCGATGTTTCTTATACGTGAGAATGGTGTACAACGAATGCCGTCTCGTGTGCATTGCCCCGGTGCTACCCGAGGCTTTTCGCTGGTGTTCGTTATTGGTGTCGGTTCCCTGACCAGCATCAACGAAGTCAACGTCGCGTCCGGTATTGCGCAATCCATGGTAGATCGAATGAATGGACTCATCGACGAAGCGGCGATTGTTACGTACGACAACACGGCGATGGCACGACAAGAATTCACGAACGTCAAACCCATGCTCATTGGCACCTTGCAATCGCTCGCACCGACAGCCGGCGGCAATCACATCTGGGATGGTGCGCACTACGGTGTGAATATGGCTCTGTATGGGACGCATCCCGACCGAGCCGTGCTCTTCCTGTCCAATGGCAAGGGCGATGGTGGGAGCAAGGATTTGCCGGACGTCATCACCCATGCACAACTTGGAAATATCAAAGTACATTGCTTCGGTATTAATGCCGTGGGCAATGATCAGCTTATGCGCGAATTGGCGCAGCAAACCGGTGGTGAGTACTTTACGAGCATCGATCGCGCAGTACAGAAAATTATCGATGACCTGAGCGGTACACCGGAATACTGTAACCTCGAATACGAGTCAGCCGATCTCTGTCTCGATGGTGTTGATCGGGATGTGTTTTTGCGATTTTTGAGGAACAATGACAGCGTCACGACGAGTACCCGCTTGTCGCTCGCCGCAGACCCTGCTTCCAGCGTTGCTGTGACCTTGCGTTTGGACACCGCGAGCATCACATCCTCGAATTCGAAAAAAGTGGCGCTCGAATTGACACCGGCCGTACAAGGGCAGCCATTGTCCTCAGGAATCATGGAGTTCGAATTCGACACAGCACTCGTTCATTTGAGTTCCGTCGTGACCACGGCAACCATGGCGGAAGGATTGAGCGGATCGGTGGAGAACACTGGCGACGGCGCTCGTGTCATACTGGACGGCTTCGTTGTCCTGAATGGCAATGGAACGTTGATGCATCTGGAATTCACCGCCAAGGAAGTGCAGCAGAATACTACCGTCCCTGTCGAATTGACTTCCACGCAGTTCGACCGTGGATGTCTGGACATCGACTATGTTGCTGGAGAAATAACAGTACTGCCAAAGTCGGCGTCCTTGTCTCTGTCCAGTCAGCCGATAGTGTTCAATTGGGATGACGCCAACGGCCGGTACACTCCCGACCCTGCTACACTGATTGTCGAAGTCACGAACAACGGAGATTTGACTATCGGGAATCTGTCCGCGGAATTTGCTCTGTCCGATGACGTTCGCGTAGCAGACGGAGAATCTCGTATCGTACCCGTCGTACCGGACGAACTCGCTCCAGGTGCGAAAGGCGTTGCGACATGGTTGGTGCAGGCAATGCCGCAGCGCAGCGAGAAGACGGCACAGATCGAAGTACACGTGACCGGCGACCTGACCTCGCGTAAGCAAACGGTATACCTCAACATCAAGGCGGCCGGGTCTGCTGTTAGGACACGCACTCGTGTGGATGAGATTCGTACAACAGGTGGTGTGTATGCACCCTCCCCGGCCACCGTGACTGCGGCTGTACATAGTAGCGGTGCTCAGGCCGGTCCTGAAGGTTCGGTCTCCGTCATTCTTCCGGGTGAACTCAGTTTGGCAGCAGGAAATGACACACAGATGTTCATTTCCATGGCGTCGGGTGACAGCACAATTCTGCAATGGGAAGTGTTCTATCCCACTGACGGCAGTGCTGCTACGTATGACATAGGGATTGTGACGAGCGTTATCGGGCGTGCTGATGAAACTCATACCGTAACACTCGTCGTGCCTGAACTTGGTGTTACGCAAATAGATATCGACTGCGAGGTGACTCCCACGAGATACACCTGGGACGGTTCTGCTATTCTGTTCACCGCAATAGTGAGTAATAACGGTACTGTTGAAAGTACCGAACTGACGGGGAGGTTGACTGTTCCGGTTGATCTCGCCATCGTAGGTTCGGAGACGCAGCAGCTCGATGCTCTCTTGCCCGGCAGTTCCGATACACTTGTCTGGATTCTCCAGGCCGGCATTCAGTGTGACGAACTATCCTTGCCTCTCGAACTGAGTATTGAAAGTAACACTTCGACAGTGGGGACATGCACGTCGTCGATAACTATTGAATCTTCGAACGAACTTCCCGAAATCGTAAGTGTTCAACCAGCGGCCATTGATACTGTCGCGTTAAACGACGCTGTGACATTTCTTGTTGACGCAGTGGATCCGGACGACGACGAACTCGAGTATATCTGGAGTATCAATGGTGTAGTGGAACAGATTTCGGCTGAGAACCAGTTCGTGTGGGTATTTGATGCCGTAGGTGATTATGATGTGCTGTGTGCTATCGTCGACGCCTGCGATACGGTGTACGTTTCGTGGGAATTCGCCGTAGCCGTACCGCTGTCCGCGAGCTGGATCATAAACCCGGAGCGTGTGGCCATTGTTGGCAACTATCCGAATCCCTTCAATCCAAGCACGGTGATAGAATTCACGCTCCCAGATGGACGGTGGACGGTTCACCTTGATGTACTCGACATCGTAGGACGCGTGAGACGCACGCTCGTCAGCGGTCAACTCGAAGGCGGAACGCATCGCGTTGGTTTCGATGCGGACGACTTACCCGCAGGTGCATACATTGCCCGACTGCGCTCCGGTGATGTGCTTCGCGTGCATCTGATGACGTTGGTGAAATAATCGGCGATACACGTGAAGAATGAGTGGACCGCGCACGCAACATGTTCTCGGGAATGTCAAAGACAGTTGTCGGTTTGCTGCGGAATTTGAATGCAGCAATGCTGTTTCTGCGTTCGAGAGCTGCGTTGTAGCGGGAATCGCGTGCACGGATGTTGTGCCGCTCAGTAAGGGTATGGTGTTCGATGAACGGCCGGGTACAGGCCGGCATAAGCACGCACTATCCTTCGTTGTCGCCTGTGTGATCGGCTTTCGCCATTGCGTGTGGCCTTTCCTCGCAATGCTGCTTGTCAGCGGACAGGTGTTCACGCAGGATTTCGGGAGACGAGAGCGTCAGTATGACGTTCGGCATTACGACATCCGGGTTCGACTGGATGAAGCTGCACGTACAGTCCACGGTGATGTACGCATTCACTTGCAGCCACTGCGTGACACGATTTCCCGAATCGTGCTCGATGCTGTGAACATGCGTATAGACAGTGTGTTTGTAGGCGACGCCCCTGCCGCGTATGAATACGATTCTCTGAAATTACGCGTGGGTTCCGGTCGTGTGTATAGATACGGAGAAGACGTGAGCGTGCGTGTGCTTTACTCATGCGTGCCGACACGAGGTTTATACTTCATTAAGCCGGACGAAAGCTTTCCACGCGATGCACGCCAAATATGGACGCAAGGGCAGGGTGAGGATAACAGATTCTGGATACCATGCTACGATTTTCCGAACGACAAGGCCACAAGCGAAGTCAGGATAACCGTCGATACGGCGCTGCGTGTGCTGAGCAACGGACGCCTGATCGAACATCGGGACAACGGCGATGGAAGCGGTACCTGGCATTGGTCGCAGGAACTGCCGCATAGCAGCTACCTGATAATGCTGGCAGCAGGCCGTTATCGAGTGTACGAAGACGAGAGGGATGGCATTCCGGTGCATTCATGGCATTACGAAGACGACAACCCCGAGGACGTGAGGCGCACCTGTTCCGCAACGGCTGAAATGCTCCGGTTTTTTTCCGAATTCATCGGATTACGATATCCATGGGTGAAATATACGCAAGTTCCTGTTGCGCATTTCCCGTATGGTGGGATGGAAAACACTACGGCTACGGTTCTGGCGGACAGTCGCTTCATCGTCGACTCCAGAGCTGCGTTGGATTACGATCCGGAACCGCTGATAGCACATGAACTCGTGCATCAATGGTGGGGGAATTACGTCACATACATCGACTGGAACAATGAATGGTTGAACGAAGGATTCGCCACGTACTATCAGCAACGCTGGACATTGCATCGACATGGACGAGACGCGTTTGATTTCCAACGCTGGAAGGGAATCAACAGTTATCTGGATTGGACGGACAAAGCCGGAAGGCTCCCGGTTGTTCATGTCGGTAGGACATCCAGCGCCAACACATATTCAAAAGGTGCCGCTGTACTGCATATGCTCAACGATATACTTGGTGAGAGTCAATTCCAGCGTGTGATGTTGCGGTATATCCAGCGATTCGCTCTCGCAAACGTGGAAACGAATGACCTCAAACGTGTGATTGAAGACGAGACCGGTATCAATCTCCACTGGTTCTTCGACCAGTGGTTGTACAAGGCGGGGTATCCCGAACTCGAAATCACTCGACGAATAACAGACGGTGGAATGCATGTGCGTATCAGGCAGACGCAGCGAATCGATTCGCTGTGTGGCGTGTTTCGTTTGCCGTTGACAGTAGCATTGCAGGAAGCGGACGGTGGCGAGAGGCGTATTCGTGTAGAGCTGACGACCAGCGATACCACGTTGTGGGTTCCGATGCGAAACGGGGAGACGGTGATGACGGTGGATCCGGACAATATTCTTTGCGGACGTGTTTCCGTCGATTATTCAATCGAGGAATTGGACGCGTTGACCCGAAGTCCGTACTTGGCCGTCAGCATGCGTGCACTACATGCATTAGGCGAACGCTTGCACGAACCCGGGGTTTGGAGCAGCTTGGCCATAGCGGCACGGCAGGACGGGCGTGCGGAGATCAGGAAGCAAGCGTTGGCTCGCCTCATCGACAATGAGCGAGGGCTGGTGAATAATGCCGTCGAGGCGAAGCGATTACTGCTTGACTTGCGGCTCGATGCGGTGTCAGGTGTGCGAGCGACGAGTTACAACGGTTTGCGACGATTCAGTAGCGAAATCCCGCGTGATGTGTTCATCGAAGGCTTGTCGGATTCAAGTTACTACGTCGAAGCTGCGGCGATGAATTGTCTTCTCGAAGCAGATACCGCTGGAGCTTGGCCGTTTCTTCGCGAACGCTTGCTGTCGAATTCGCACAGCGATATCCTGAGTTTGGCGGCTCTTGATTGGCTCGGTACATTCAGACATGAGGAAGCCCAGCGCATCGCACGGACTCTCGCTGGTCCCGGTCATTCGCTCGCCCTTCGTTCGAAAGCGTTCGAGAAATTACTCGAGATGAACATGCATCCCGACACCATACGAACGCTGTTACTTCGCGCAATCGATGAGCCAAGGATGTGGATACGGTATTACTTCATATCGGCGTTGTCAGTTCTCGGACAGGCCGAAGCGAGGCGACACGCTGCGAGGCGCTACGTAGTAGAAACCGATCCCCGTGTCCGTGATCTGATACGTGAGCGATACGGGCTTCCACGAGAATGAGAGGGCAGTGTGCCTTACGAGGCGAGCAGTCTGAAAAACAGACCGAATGAACCGGGAGCGGGATGCCATACAGTAGTAGCATGTGGAAAGGGCAAGTGTTCGCGATATATGAACGCGAAACGACGTGGGGAGTGATTGTGTTCGTTCGGCTGTGAGGTTGTGGAGAATATATCTGCATTCAAAG
>Ga0209498_1001295_pt1 | contig 15364 bp, 12 predicted proteins | sample WalLakDeSediment_FD_184131 | JGI IMG/M metagenome (GOLD analysis project Ga0209498, IMG submission 184131) | Lake sediment microbial communities from Walker lake, Nevada to study Microbial Dark Matter (Phase II) - Walker Lake 11/02/13 Deep... | ecosystem: Environmental > Aquatic > Freshwater >... | reverse complement strand
CGATGCGGTGGATGATGATCTGGCCATCCTTCTCGAGCTCGTACATGTGCTCGCGGATGTCGTCCATCCGGTCACCGAGGTCGATCGTGCGGCGGTCGACGTGCTTGCGCACCCAGTCGGTCGCCTTGATTGCATCTTCGCGGGACAGGTCGGTGGCCTGGAAGAAGGAACCGTGGCCGGCAACACCCTGGCCGTCGGTATTGTGGAAACCGGGCTTCATGGTGCCCGCGCCGGCTCCGGCGGCACTCTGGTTGTGGTTGCCTGGGGTTTGATCGCTCATCGATTTGCTCCTGGTGGTTTCGGTTGCGGATGACTGCAACGACTCAATCGTCGTCGTCTTCTTCCTGCTCTTCGAGCCAGTCTTCGTAGTCTTCACGTTTCTCGTCGATGAAGTCCTCGATGACGTCGAAGAGGTTTTCGTCCATGAGCTCGAGGGATTTCAGTACACCGGTCATCTCCCAGATGGTGTACATCTCGACTGAGGTCTTCAGCGAGACCTCCCAGGCGGTTTCCACGGTCTGCAGGGTCTTCACCGGGATCGCCTTGCGCAGGATGCGCAGGTCACCTTCCACCTTCTGGATGTTCGGACCCCAGTCGGGGAAGTGGTCGGGCTGGATCATGTCCGGCGACAGCTGGTTGCCGGTGGTGATCAGCTTGAGCATTACGCGGCCGAACGGGCGAAGCACGTCCTTGGCGGACTGCATTTCGTGCTTAATGGCGACCTCGCGCATGATCGCGACCAGACCACCGGGGGAATTCTTGAAGGGGCAACGCGCCGCACAGGTCATGCACTGCGCACAGGCCCAGATCTTTTCCTGCATCGCGTCGTAGATCTGCTCGACGTTTTCGGTCCACAGCAACTGCACGATCTCGCGCGGCGAATAATCGTAGAACTGTGCCGAGGGGCAGGTCGCGGTACAGATCCCGCAGTTCAGGCAGCCGTTCAGCTCGTGGTCGTAGCGGAAATCGCCACGGATGTCGTCGAAGATCTGCTGCATCTCAGCATATGTCGCCATTTTCCACCTCTTCGCCGGTTTCGATGCAGGAGGGCCTGCGTCCGAACTAGTTGGACAGAGTCCAATTCGCGTTTCCAGTTACCACAAGGTAACCGGCAGATTTGTTGTTCAATTTAGTCAGGAATTACCGGAAAAAAAGTGGCCGGGATGACCGGCCACCGGGTCTTGCCGAAGGGCTCTGTCAGCCCTTCTTCATCAGGAAGTAGAACTTGCCGCCTTCTTCGCGATGCTCCAGCAGCTCGTTGCCGGTCTGCTTCGCGAAAGCCTGGAAGTCCTTAACCGCGCCCGGATCGGTGGCGATGATGTGCAGCACCTGGCCGCTATCCATCGAAGACAGGGTCTTCTTCGCGCGCAGGATCGGCAGGGGGCAGTTGAGTCCAGAAGCGTCCAGTTCTTGGTCGAAATTGGCCATTGCTCAGTATCTCCTCTCTCGTTCTCTATCGGTCCTTAAGGGAAGTCCGCCACAAGCGTATTGGGCCAGACCCGTACAGCATCTCAGAAAGGTTGCGGCACTTATAGGTGAATACGATTCCTAATACAAGAAAGTACTAATTTGGCGCGACAATAGGCTTACCGGCCCGGGCCCAGCCCAGGATTCCACCGACCAGATTGTGCACGTCGGTCACGCCCTGCTGCGCCAGGAATGCACAGGCCTGCGCGGAACGGGCGCCGCTCTGGCAGTACAGCACCACGGGCTTGTCACCCTTGAGCTCGTCCTTGCGCAGGGGGATCAGGTGCAGCGGAATCAGCTCCGCGCCAGGCAGCACGCCACGGGCGGTCTCGCCCATCGAGCGCACATCGACGAGGCGGTAAGGGCGCCCGCTCGTTTCCCAGTCTTCGAGGGTCTGCGGCGTGACTTCTGAAATCGCGACTCCGAACATGGCAGTCTCCCGTCGGATCCGGTTTGGGCCAGCCCTTCAAGCCTGCGCAGAACGGGCCCGGTATGGGATGGAACTGGATGAGGCCGGCAATTCCGCGACCGTGTCGTGGCACCGGACTGTCTAGCACGATAGAATACTCGAAATATTAGTAGTGGCCAATATACGGGGCCAGACCGGTGTGGGTTTGTCGGCAGCGATGTAGCTGCGTGCTAGGCTGCGCCGGGTTCTAATGGCCTGCACCTCGAGGAGACACGCCTTGGACAAGAACGACTTCAGCAAGGACGGCCATTACGCCGTCACGCTTCGAGCCGCCGAGGGCCGGCTGCGCCCCGCCAACATCTACATCCACCGGATGGAAGACGGCTACATGATCGCCCGTCACACCTCCGGCCCGGACGTCGGGCTTCTGATCAAACTCCGCTATGATGATGTGGTCAAAATCGTGCGTACCCACCCGGTGCTGGACCGCAAACGCTTCATGATCCCCGAAGCGATGCTGAAGCCCAAGCTCTGGGAATCGCGCGATTCCATGCGGACCTACTCGTCGGCACCCGGTCTGGGCAAGTAACCCACCGCCGGGCTCTACCGGAAATCGAGGGTCCGCCACGACGGACCCTCGGTGAATGAAGACCCTTCTGTACGGCCTCCTACTGTTCACGCTGCTCGCGGCCACCTCTCACGGACAGGCTCAGCGGCTGCCCGAACTGGGTGACGCCTCCGGCGGGCTGCTGACGCCCAGCGAGGAGCTCGAACTCGGCCGCTCCCTGCTGCGGGAAATCCGGCGCGTAATGCCGCTGGTGGACGATCCCGAGATCACGTTTTACATCGACGCGCTTGGCAGCCGGCTGGCATCCCACGCCCCGGACGCCTCGGGAACGTTTCACTTCCTGACCATCGACAACAGCCAGGTGAACGCCTTTGCGATGCCGGGGGGCATAGTCGGCATTCACACCGGCCTGATCCAGGCCGCCCGCGACGAGGCGGAACTGGCCGCGGTCGTCGCGCACGAGATCGCCCACATCACCCAGCGTCACATCGCCCGCATGTACGCGCGCGGGCGCGACATCAACTTCGCCACCGGTCTCGCTATCCTCGCCGGCATCCTCGCCGCCAGCATCGACCCGCAACTGGGCCAGGCGGCCATTGCGGGCGGCCTCGCGTTCGGGATGCAGAGCCAGCTCGACTACACCCGTAGCAACGAGGCCGAAGCCGACCGGGTGGGCATCCAGATTCTGAGTTCGACCAATTTCGATCCCCACGCGATGGCGGACTTCTTTGAACGGATGCAGGAACTGACTCGAGGTGCCCACGATGCGATACCGGAGTATCTGCGCACCCACCCGGTCACGCTGGGACGCATCAGTGACGCCCGCGGTCGGGCCGACCAGATGTCGGGGGATTTCACCCGGGACGACACCGGACTGTTCCCGTGGATGCAGGCCCGGGTACGCGCATTGAACGATCCGCGGCGCAGCGTCGCTGCCTACGAGTCCACCCGCGACCACAGTCCATTGAAGCTGTACGAAGCTACGGTTGCATACATCGAACTGGGCCAGACCGAGGCCGCGGCAACCCTGCTGGAACGCATTCCCGCAGGAACGGCCCCTACCCTGGTTCTCGCCCTGACCGAGGTGGCGCTGCTGCGGCGCGAGGACCGTTTCGAACCGGCCATGTCCCTGCTCGACGATCTCGGTCAGATCTACCCGGGGCACCCTGTCATTCTGCGCGTTCGCGCCTTGACCCAGCACGAGGCGGGCCGCCACCTCGAGGCGGTGCGGATCGTGGACCAGTTACTGCGTCAGCAGGTGACCCCGGAACCGGCACTTCTGCGACTGAAGGCCGATGCAGCGGACGCCGGCGGCAGGATCGCGGTGAGCCGGGAAGCGATGGCGGAGTACTTCTTCCACCGTGGCCAGTACACGGAAGCGGTCCGGCAGTTCGACGACGCCCTGGCGGCCCGGGATGCGACGCCGAGAGACGTGGAGCGCATCGAGCACAAGCGCGATACCGCACGGCAGGTTGCCAAGGATGCCCAACGCTAACTGTCATGGCTCACGCAGCCACCCCAGACGATGAAAAGCTCCCTCCCCCGCCTGCGGGGGAGGGTTGGGGTGGGGGTGCGGCGCCAACCCCGGCCCTCACCCCCGGCCCCGTTACTTCGGGCATCCTGCCCTCCGCCCTTCGGGCCCGCCTTCGGCGGTTCGAAATCCGCTCCCGGCGGATTTGTCCGCAAGCGGGAGAGGGGAGAAATGCACGACTTTCGCACTGAGCAATGCCCTTTGACAGGCCTCCTTTGACAGGCCTCCTTTGACAGGCCTCCTTCGACAGGCTTCCTTCGACAAGCTTCCTTCGACAGGCTTCCTTCGACAGGCTCAGGACGAACGGCAAGTGGATGATTCCATTCTTGGTAAGCTTGTCGAACCACCCACGGAATCGACTTGCTCGGCATTTCCCTAGCGCGTTACGGGAGACCGGAGCCATCGCACAGGCGCCACGCCGAAGTGGGGAGTGCGGGGAATGAAGCGCTGCCCGTGTGCGTCCATTCTTTTGTTTTCTGTCCGTCTTTTACACCCCGAACAATGAACCACCGGAGGTTGATTCCCCATGCAACTGAGTCGCCGTGAATTCCTGCAGATGATGGCGGTCGCAAGTATCGCCGGCTTTCCGCTCAACGGACTGGCCGGCAGCAACGGCCGCAACATGTACGACCTGGCCCGCTACGGCAATGTGAGCCTGCTGCACTACACCGACTCACACGGACAGCTGAACCCCGTCTTCTTCCGCGAGCCGAACATCAACATCGGCGTGGGGGGAATGCGCAACCAGCCGCCGCACCTGGTCGGCGAGGCGCTCCTGCAGCACTTCGGAATCGACCCGGGCGGCAAGAAATCCCACGCATTCACCTACCTCGATTTCGTTGCCGGCGCCGAGGAATACGGCCGGGTCGGCGGCTTCGCACACCTCTCGACACTGGTCAAGCAGATGAAGGCCTCGCGCCCGGGCGCCCTGCTGCTGGACGGCGGCGACACCTGGGGTGGCGGCACCGGGACCGGCGTCTGGACCAACGCTCAGGACATGGTCGATGCCCAGAAGATTCTCACCAGCGACGTGATGACGGGCCACTGGGAGTTCACTTACGGCGCGGACCGCGTGATGGAGATCGTCGAAAACGACTTCGCCGCTGCAGGCATCGACTTCGTCGCGCAGAACGTCACTGACGTCGACTGGGGCGACCAGATCTTCAAGCCCTACGTGATCCGGGAGATCAACGGCGTGAACGTCGCGATCATCGGCCAGGCCTTCCCCTACACGCCGATCGCCAACCCGCGCTTCATGGTGGAACAGTGGTCCTTCGGCATCCGCCCCGACGACATGCAGCGCCAGGTCACCGCGGCGCGCGCCGAGGGTGCGGAAATCGTGGTCGCGCTGTCGCACAACGGCATGGACGTCGACCTGAAGCTGGCCGGCATGGTCGACGGCCTGGATGCGATCTTCGGCGGGCACACCCATGACGGGATCCCCGCGCCGACGCCGGTGAAGACCCCAAATGGCGGCACCTGCCTGGTCACCAACGCGGGCTCCAACGCCAAGTTCCTGGGCGTGATGGATTTCGACTTCCGCGACGGCAAGATCCAGGGCTGGAAATACAACCTGATGCCGGTCTTCTCGAACCTGATCGACCCGGATCCGGAAATGCAGCAGTACATCACGACCATGCGCAACCAAGAGGTCACCTTCGACGGCCAGACCTTCAACATGGAAGAGAAGCTCTCCGAAGAACTGGCTGTAACCGACAGCCTGCTGTTCCGCCGCGGCAACTTCAACGGTACGTTCGACCAGCTGATCGTCGATGCGCTGATCGAGCAGGTCGACGCACAGATCGCGTTCTCTCCGGGCTTCCGCTGGGGCACCACGGTCCTGCCGGGCATGCCGATCACTTTCGAGCACGTGATGGACCAGACCGGCCTCACCTACCCCGCCGTCACCCGCAACGCGATGAGCGGGTCGATGATCAAGACCATTCTCGAGGACGTCGCGGACAACCTGTTCCACGAGGATCCGTTCTTCCAGCAGGGCGGCGACATGGTCCGCATCGGTGGCCTGAAGTACGCGATCGACCCGACCAAGCGTATCGGCGAACGCATTCAGGACCTCGAATTCGACGGCAAGCCGTTGGACGCGGACAAGGAATACGTGGTCGCTGGCTGGGCCAGCGTGCAGGAGGAACCGGCGGGCGACACGGGGCGCAAGATCTGGGATGTCGTAGCCGACTACCTGCGCGACAAGAAGACCGTGAGCATCGACCACCTGAACGAGCCGGTGGTCAGGGGCATCGGCGAGGACAACCTCGGCTTCGTCCCGACCGAGAAGACCTGACGCAATCGACACCGCGCGCAGTCCACGAACCCCGCCATTCGGCGGGGTTCTTGTTTTGGGACACGCGACGGTGAGGATGGAGGGAGGAACTGCACCGGCCGGGACACGTCCAACAGAACTACGAACGACCAAACCCATCGCTACGCCACCAGGCGCCTGCGACCCCTTCCCAGGAGGAGCAACACGCACGATGGATTCCGCTGACAGCTTGATTGCCCAATACGCAAGGGACTTCCGCAAGCGCCAGGAGTCGGAAATGTCCCTGGCCGCCTACCTGGAGGCCTGTGCCGATGACCCCATGCTCTACGCAACCGCCGCCGAGCGCCTGGTTGCGGCGATCGGAGAGCCGCGGGTGCTGGACACCGCCCGCGACGAGCGGCTGGGCCGCATCTTCCTGAACCGGACCATCAAGATCTACCCGGCGTTCGAGGATTTCTTCGGCATGGAGGAGACGGTCGAGCGGATCGTCGGCTTCTTCCGCTACGCCGCGCAGGGCCTCGAGGAGCACAAGCAGATCCTGTATCTGCTCGGCCCGGTGGGCGGCGGCAAATCGTCGCTGGCAGAACGCCTGAAGACGCTGATGGAGAAGCATCCCATCTACGTACTGAAGGCCGACGACGAGATCTCCCCGGTGTTCGAGGGGCCGCTGGGACTGTTCGACCCCGAGACCCACGGCCCGGACCTCGAATCCCGCTTCGGCATCCCGCGGCGCCGGCTCACCGGTCTGCTCTCGCCCTGGGCCGTGAAGCGCCTGGACGAGTTCGGCGGTGACCTGTCACGATTCTCGGTGGTGCGTCTGTACCCGTCCAAGCTGCGCCAGATCGCGATCGCGAAGACCGAGCCCGGCGACGAGAACAACCAGGACATTTCCTCGCTGGTGGGTAAGGTGGACATTCGCAAGCTGGAGCTCTATAGCCAGAACGACACCGATGCCTACAGCTACTCGGGCGGACTGAACCGGGCCAACCAGGGTCTGCTCGAGTTCGTGGAGATGTTCAAGGCGCCGATCAAGATGCTACACCCGCTGCTCACGGCCACGCAGGAAGCCAATTACGTCGGCACCGAGAACATTGGTGCGATCCCGTTCCAGGGCGTGATCATGGCGCACTCGAACGAGTCCGAGTGGCAGACGTTCCGCAACAACAAGAACAACGAGGCCTTCCTGGACCGGATCTCGGTGATCAAGGTGCCCTACTGCTTGCGGGCCACCGAGGAACGCATGATCTACGCGAAGCTGATCGGTAGCAGCGAACTGAGCGAGGCGCCCTGTGCGCCGGCCACGTTCGATCTGCTCGCACGCTTCTCGGTGCTGACCCGGCTGAAGGAGCACGAGAACTCGAGCCTGTACTCGAAGATGCGCATCTACGACGGCGAGAGCCTGAAGGACACCGACCCGAAGGCCAAGTCCATGCAGGAATACCGGGACGTGGCCGGTGTTGACGAAGGCATGAACGGCGTCTCGACCCGCTTCGCCTTCAAGGTGCTGTCCGAGACCTTCAACTACGACAACCACGAGGTGGCCGCGGACCCGGTGCACCTGCTGTACATGCTCGAGCAGGCGATCCGGCGCGAACAGTTCCCGGAGGAGACGGAGCGGCGCTACCTGGAGTTTATCAAGGCCGAGATGGCACCGCGCTATGCGGACTTCATCGGCAACGAGATCCAGAAGGCCTACCTCGAGTCCTACCACGATTTCGGACAGAACCTGTTCGAACGCTATGTGACCTACGCCGATGCCTGGATCGAGGACCACGACTTCAAGGACCCGGACACCGGCCAGATGCTCGACCGGGGCGCGCTGAACCAGGAGCTGTCCAAGATCGAGAAGGCCGCGGGCATCGCCAACCCCAAGGACTTCCGCAACGAAGTGGTGAAGTTCGCGCTGCGCGCGCAGGCGTCCAAAGGCGGCACGATGCCCGAGTGGACATCCTACGAGAAAATCCGCGAGGTGATCGAGAAGCGCATGTTCAGCCAGGTCGAGGACCTGCTGCCGGTGATCAGTTTCGGCACCAAGGGCGACTCGGAGCTGGAGCGCAAGCACAGCGACTTCGTGCAACGCATGATCGGCCGCGGCTACACCGAACGCCAGGTGCGGCGTCTGGTGGAGTGGTACATGCGCGTGAAACAGGCCGGCTAACGATGATGGCGATACGCCTCATCCCGCAGCATGAAAATCCCCCTCCCCCGCTCGCAGGGACAAATCCGCCGGGAGCGGATTTCGAACCGCCGGAGGCCCGATCCCCGTGGTGAACATCGTTGACCGGCGGCTGAACCCCAAGGACAAAAGCCTCGCCAACCGCCAGCGCTTCATCCGCCGCGCGAAGCGGCAGGTCCTGGACGCGGTGCGCGAGGCATCGGCCCGGCGGCGGATCACAGATGTCGGCCAGCACGGCGAGGAGGCGATCCGCATCCCCTCCGATGGCCTGCAGGAACCCTCTTTCCGGAAGTCCGGCTCGACCGGCGTGCGCCGCCACGTGGTGCCGGGCAACAAGGAATACCACGCCGGCGACAGGATTCCGCGACCCGAGGGCGGCGACGGTGGAAGCGGTCCCGGCGGCGGCAGCCCCGACGGCGAGGGGGAGGACGAGTTCCAGTTCTCGATCAGCCGGGATGAATTCCTGGACCTGTTCTTCGAAAACCTGGAACTGCCCGACCTCGCCCGCACCCAGCTCTCCCGGGTCGAGCAGGACGGCGTCCGGCGCGCCGGCTATTCGGTGTCCGGATCGCCGGCGACGCTGAACCTTACCCGCACCATGCGCCGCTCGCTGTCCCGGCGCCTGGCGCTGCATCGCCCGCGACGCGAGGAAATCCTCGAACTCGACCGCGAGATCGACCACCTGGAGCGCTCGGGCAAGGACCCGGAGCACCTGCGCAAGCTCAAGCTGGAGCGAGAGCGCCTGTCGCGCCGCTCGCGCCTGATCCCCTACATCGACCCGATCGACCTGCGCTTCAACCGCTTCGTCTCGACCCCGCGGCCGATCTCGCAGGCGGTGATGTTCTGCCTGATGGACGTGTCCGGCTCGATGACCGAAGAGATGAAGGATCTCGCCAAGCGCTTCTTCATGCTGCTGTACCTGTTTCTCGAGCGGCGCTACCGGCACGTGGAGGTCGTTTTCATCCGGCACACGCACATCGCGCAGGAGGTGGACGAGGAGACCTTCTTCTACTCGCGCGAGACCGGCGGCACGCTGGTGTCGCCCGCACTGGACGAGATGGACCGGGTGGTGCGTGAGCGCTATTCGCCCGCGGACTGGAACATCTACGCAGCACAGGCCTCGGACGGTGACAACACGCCGCAGGACAACCCCACAGTGATCGAGCGCATGGAGCGAACGATACTGCCCGTCTGCCGCTACTTCGCCTACATCGAGGTGTCCGGAGAACGCGGCCGCGAAGGCGTGACCGACCTTTGGATGGTCTACGAACGGCTCGCACGGGCCGGCCGGCCACTCGCGATGCGCCGGGTACGGCGGCGCGGGGACATCTTTCCCGTGTTTCGGGACCTGTTCACGCCAGCGGAACTCAGGGGCTGACGATGGCGCGCAGTCTCGAGGCGGACGCACGGCTGCTCTACACCGGCCCCGACTGGGACTACCGGCTGGTCCGTCGTGCCTTCGACGCGATCGAGAAGATCGCGGTGGAAGAAATGGGGCTCGAGCCCTACCCGAGCCAGATCGAAGTGATCAGCTCCGAGCAGATGCTGGACGCCTATTCGTCGATGGGCATGCCGCTGTTCTACCGGCACTGGTCCTTCGGCAAGCACTTCGCCCGCGACGAGATGCTGTACCGCAAGGGCGTGACCGGGCTCGCCTACGAGATCGTGATCAATTCCAACCCCTGCCTCTGCTACATCATGGAAGAGAACACCATGACCATGCAGACGCTGGTGATGGCCCACGCCGCCTTCGGGCACAGCCACTTCTTCCGGAACAACCAGCTGTTCAAGGAGTGGACCGACGCCGAATCGATCCTCGACTACCTCGACTTCGCGAAACGTTACATCGCCGACTGCGAGGAACGCTATGGTCACGCTGCGGTGGAACGGGTACTCGACGCCGCCCACGCGCTGATGACCCACGGGGTACACCGCTACCCGCGGCGCAGGCCGCTGAACCTGAAGCGCGAGCTCGAGCGCGAACGCGAGCGGCAGCGCTTCGAGGAGAGCAGCTTCAGCGATCTCTGGCGCACCCTGCCCCGGCGTGACACGGAAGAGGACCGGCCGGATCCGGATCTCGACGCCCGGCAGCGCCGTCTCGGCTTGCCGGAAGAGAACCTGCTGTATTTCCTCGAAAAGCACGCACCGCGCCTGGCACCGTGGCAGCGCGAGGTTTTGCGCATCGTGCGCCTGGTCGCACAGTACTTCTACCCGCAGAAGCAGACCAAGGTGATGAACGAGGGCTGCGCCACGACCGTGCACTACGCGATCATGACCCGGCTGCACGAGACCGGCCAGATCACCGACGGGGCCTTCATGGAGTTCCTGCACGCGCACACCAGCGTGATCTTCCAGCCGGACTTTGACGACCCGCGCTTCTCGGGGATCAACCCCTACGCGCTGGGATTCGGCATCCTGAAGGATCTCGAACGCATCTGCACCACTCCCACCGAAGAGGACCGACGCTGGTTTCCGGATATTGCCGGCAACCAGGATGTGCTCGGCACCTGGAAGACAGCCTGGGCCGACTACCGCGACGAGAGCTTTATCCTGCAGTTCCTCAGCCCGCGCCTGATGCGCGAGTGGCGGCTGTTCTCCGTGCTCGACGACACCGATGCCCGCGCGATGGAGGTCGAGGCAATCCACGACGAGTCCGGCTTCCGGGCAGTACGCCGGGCGCTGGCCAGCCAGTACGACGTGGCCCGGCACGAACCGGACATTCAGGTGGTGGATGTCGATCTCGCCGGCGACCGAAACCTGATGCTGGAGCACCGGGTGGTGGACGGCCGCCTGCTCGAGCCGCGCAACGCCCGCATGGTGCTGCGCCAGCTGGCGAATCTCTGGAGCTACCCGGTGACGCTGGCGGAGATCGATGCGGCCACGGAGCAGGAGTTGAACCGGTACGAGGCCGTCGCCCCCGATCCGTCCGTGATCTGACGGGCATCCTTTCATCTGGCAGCTGGACCCAATGTGCACGGAAGCTCATCGGGTCCAGTGATTGTTGAGCCGGCATTGCAATGCCACTTGGGCTGCGAAATTTCGGGCTGATCGATACCGGCCGGCTTATTCATACCGTTCGGGCTGAGCCTGTCGAAGCCCGTCCCGCGCCAAAGCCCTTGCTCTCAGCATCAAAGCTCCGCAGGCAATCCGCTCGTGCGCGCCCCGTCCCTTGTGGGAGGCGAGCCCTCTCGGCGACCTGACGGCGGAAAACCTTCGCCCAGAGGCTGGCCTCCCACAGAGGCGCCCCCCGGAAACCGCGGTAATCCGGCCACCTGCGGAGCTTTGGTGCTAATCAGAAGCCCTTTGACACGCTCAGGGCGGACGGCCCCCCCAAGCACACGCCATGTCCCGCGCCGCTATGCCGGATGCCCGCCTTCGGCGTGTTCCGCCCTACCCGATGTCGGTCACCTGCAGGCGACCGGCAACCCGGGTCAACAGGTCGTAACTGATCGTTCCGGCCGCCTCGGCGATGCGCTCGACCGGCAGCCCTTCACCCCACAGCGTCACCCTATCCCCCACTTCCGCCTCGGGGACCCCGGTCAGGTCAACCTCCAGCATGTCCATGGAGACCCTGCCGATCAGAGGACACTCTCGCCCACGCACGAGCACCGGCGTTCCGGTCGGCGCGTGGCGTGGGTAGCCGTCGGCGTAACCGATCGCGACCACGCCAGCGCGAGTGGAACGATCGGCGGTCCAGGTCGCCCCGTAACCGACACTCGCCCCGGGTTCCAGCCTTTTCACCGCGATCAACGGGGCGGTCACCGTCATTACCGGGCGCAGACCCTTCTCGGGACCCACTTCGCCCTCCAGCGGGCTCGGCCCGTAGAGCATGATGCCCGGGCGGATCCACTCGGCGCGGCTGAAGGCTGCGGCTCCGCCCGACATCACCAGAGCGGAATTCGCGACACTGCGCTGACCGGGCAGCTCCGATACCGCGTGGGCGAATCGCTCCAGCTGTTCGCGGTTCATTGGATGCAGAGGCTGATCGGCACAGGCGAGATGGGTGAGCCAGTGCAGACCACGGCCCGCCGCAGGATGGCTGCGCAGCTGCTGATACAGGGCCTGTGACTTCAGCGGGGCAAAACCGAGGCGGTGCATGCCCGTGTCGAGCTTGATCCACAAGCCGGGAAGCTCGCCGCTGAACGCGGCCAGCACGGGCAGCTGGGCCTCGTCATGCAGCACCGGTTGCAGGTCATGGCGGGCACAGAGCCCCCACTCGGTAGCCGTACGTGGGCCCTGCAGCACGAGGATCGGCGCGGCGGTGCCGCTCTCGCGCAGAGCCAGCGCCTCCTCCACGCAGGAGACGGCAAAACCGTGTGCCAATCCTGCCAGTTCGGCCGCCGCCCACTCCATGCCATGACCATAGCCATCGGCCTTGATCACTGCCCAGATCTTCCTGCCCGGTGCGAGCGCCAACGCCAGCGCCAGATTGTGGCGCAGCGCCGCCGCGCTCCTGCGCATGACGGCCACGCGCCTCACGCCCCGGCGCCGACCCCGTAAACGTCTGGATGGTAATTCTCGAAACGGGTGTACTGTCCCCGGAAAGTCAGCCGCACGGTGCCGATCGGCCCATTGCGCTGCTTCGCGACGATGATCTCCGCGACGCCCTTGTCCGCGCTGTCCTCGTTGTACACCTCGTCGCGGTAAACAAACATAATTAAATCAGCATCTTGCTCAATCGCGCCCGATTCACGAAGATCCGACATCACCGGGCGCTTGTTCGGACGCTGCTCCAGCGAGCGGTTGAGCTGCGAGAGCGCGATCATCGGGACGCCCAGTTCCTTGGCAAGCGCCTTCAGCGAGCGGGAAATCTCGGAGATCTCGGTGGCGCGGTTCTCGCGGGTGCCGGGGGCCTGCATCAGCTGCAGGTAATCGACCACGATCAGTCCGAGACCCTTGTGCTCGCGCATCAGCCGACGGGAGCGGGCGCGCAACTCGGTGGGCGACAGCGCCGGGGTGTCGTCGATGAACAGCGGGGCCTCGGAGAGCATCGACACCGCGCTGGTCAGCCTGGGCCAGTCGGCGTCCTCTAGCCGGCCCGAACGCAGCTTCTGCTGGTTGATCCGGCCCAACGAGGAAAGCAGGCGCATCGCAATCTGCTCGCCCGGCATCTCCATGCTGAACACCGCAATCGGCTTCGACGTCTTGATCGCCACGTATTCCGCGATGTTGATAGCGAAGCTCGTCTTCCCCATCGAGGGCCGTCCGGCGACGATTATGAGGTCGCCCGGGTGCAGGCCAGAGGTGAGTTCGTCGAGATCCTGGTACCCGGTGGCGATCCCGGTGATCGGGCTCTTGGTCTCGTAGAGGTGCTCGATCTGCTCCACTGCGGCGGCCAGCAGCGGTTTCATCCCGCGGAACCCCTGGGTACCCCGGGTACCGCGCTCGGCAATCGAGAAGACCTTCTGCTCGGCGAGATCGAGCAATTCGCGGGTGGGGCGGCCCTCCGGTGTAAAGGCTGAGTCCGCGACCTCGGTGCCGACCGAGATCAGGGACCGCAGGATCGAACGGTCACGGACGATGTCCGCGTAGGCCTTGATGTTCGCCGCGCTGGGCGTCTGGCTGGCGAGTTGCCCGAGGTACGCGAGCCCGCCGGCGTCCGGCAGTTCCCCGGTGTGCTGCAATTGCTCCGCGACCGTCACCATGTCGAACGGTGCATTGCGTTCCGCCAGCGCGGCAATCGCGCGGAAAATCAGGCGGTGATCGTGGCGGTAGAAATCCTCCGCCCCGATGCGGTCGGCGATACGATCCCAGGCGTCATTGTCCAGCATCAGGCCGCCGAGAACCGACTGCTCGGCCTCGACCGAATGCGGTGGTAAGCGAAGACCCTGCGTCATGAACGCCTTGGGCTAAGTGTCATGGCCATACGCCGCCCGTAATGACGAAAATTTCCCTCACCCGCTTGCAGGGGAGGGTTGGGGTGGGGGCGCGGCACCGGTCCCGGCCCTCATCCCCGGCCCTTCTCCCGCAAGCGGGAGAAGGGAGCATTTACGCCCGCTATGCGCGCTTTTCACAGTAGAGACGAAAGGTGGTGCCGGCCGAGTTGCAGGCCGGCACCTGCATTCGCTCACTCCTCGCCGATCACGATGATGCGGATATCCGCGTTCACATCGGCGTGCAGATGCAGTTCGATCTCGTACTCGCCGACCTGGCGCAGCGGCCCTTCGGGAAGCCGCACTTCGCGCTTCTCCACCTCAACGCCGCGAGCCGTGACCGCATCCGCGATGTCGCCGGGCCCGATCGAACCGAACAGCTTGCCTTCGCTTCCCGCCTTGGCCTTCATTTCGATCACCATCCCTGCAAGCGATTCGCGACGCGTCTCGGCAGCGGCCAGCGCCTCGGCGGCGGCTCGCTCCAGCTCGGCGCGCCGGGCCTCGAACTCAGCGATGTTCTCCGGTGTGGCGAACTTGGCCTTGCCTTGCGGGAGCAGGTAGTTGCGAGCATAGCCGGGGCGCACGCGAACCTTGTCGCCGAGGCCGCCCAGGTTGTCGATTTTTTCCAGCAGAATGACTTCCATCTTGGTTTTCCTGTAAAGCGTTGAATGAATCCACACCGGTTGCGCAGAGTGTACACGCGAACCCTGCCAACGGTTCAGTCCGGTTCGTTCCGGTCCCGCGCGGGAAACCGCTCGCGGAGCCGCGCCACGCCGTCGATCGCGCCGAGCGCCGCGATAAGCAGGAACATCTGCGGCAACGCCAACACCATCAGCACGTACATGCCGACCAGCCAGAAGTTGCTCATGCCCTGCGCGTGGGTCAGTGCGTGCATCACGGCCAGCCCCTGGATGAAGAACAGCACCCCAAGGATGAAGGCCAGTTCCAGCGCCAGCGGCACATCCGCCAGCTGCCCGAACAGCGCCAGCACAACGACCACGATCGCGAGGTTGCGGCCTAGCTGCAGTTCGCGGAACTCGGGCCCGAAGGCCCCGGGGTTGA
>Ga0209498_1001294_pt1 | contig 15365 bp, 14 predicted proteins | sample WalLakDeSediment_FD_184131 | JGI IMG/M metagenome (GOLD analysis project Ga0209498, IMG submission 184131) | Lake sediment microbial communities from Walker lake, Nevada to study Microbial Dark Matter (Phase II) - Walker Lake 11/02/13 Deep... | ecosystem: Environmental > Aquatic > Freshwater >... | reverse complement strand
GGCATGCCGTACAACGGTCTGGCTCGGGCCCGTAGCTCAGTGGTTAGAGCAGGGGACTCATAATCCCTTGGTCGTGTGTTCGAATCACACCGGGCCTAGTTGTTTTTGCTGATTTTCGGAGACGACAAAGTCCCACGCCCAAACCCACGCCCAAACTCAGGCGGGCTTGGAAGGGGACGCGGGCAGCCCGCCGGCAATCCGCCCCGGTGAGACTGGACCCCCGATGGACGACCGCACCAACTTCTTCGTCGGCTGGGGCACGCTATCGCTGATCCGCGGGGCGATCGATGCGTGCACGAGGGAGTGCCCGGTGATCACGCGACCGGGCTCGGCTCTCGACGTCACCGGTGTAGACTTCCAGAAGTCCTCCCATGACTCCACTCGACCACTATCCGGCGATTGATCTGGGCCCTTTGATGAAGGGCCTCGTGATCGGCGGGCTGGGAATCTTCCACGTCTTCCTGGCCCAGTTCGCGATCGGCGGTGGCATGCTCCTCTGCTACCTGCAGTGGCGGCATATGCGGGGCGTCTGCCAGCTGGCCCGCCGCTTCACCGACGACTACTTCAAAATGCTGGTGCTCGTGAGTTTCGTGCTCGGAGCGGTCACGGGCGTCGCGATGTGGTTTACCAGCATTCAGATCAGTCCCCGAACGATTGGCACGATGGTGCTCGAGTTTCACTGGGTCTGGGCGACGGAGTGGACGTTTTTCTGCCTCGAGGTGGTGGCGGGGTATCTCTTCTATCGATACGGCCCCCGGCTGCCGGATCGCACCCGAATGCAACTGCTGCTGCTCTATTCCTTCGCCTCCTGGATGAGCCTGTTCTGGATCAACGGCATCCTGTCTTGGCAGCTCACTCCGGGAACCTGGCTCGAGACCCGCAACGTCTGGGCCGGGTTCTTCAATCCCGGCTTCCTCCCATCGCTGATCTTTCGCACGATCTCGGCCGCCGCGATCGCGTCGCTGGCCGCCTGCACGCTCGTCAATGCCGTGCCCGGGTTTACGCGGGAGGAGCGGCAGAGCCTGGTGGCCGTCTGTGCCCGTCCGCTGGCCTTCATGCTGGCGATGCCGCTTGTCGGGGCCTGGTATCTGGGCACCATGCCCGCCGACAGCCGCGGCTGGGCCACAGGGGGCAGCGTGCCGATGACACTGTTTCTCACGATGGCGGTGGGCAGCTCCACGCTGATCGGTCTGTACGCCGTCCTGGCGATTCTCCGCCAGCGGCTGTTCGTCAACGGGGCGACCGCGTCGCTGCTCTTGGCGCTGGCGTTTGTCGCGACGGCCGGGGGTGAGTTCGTCCGGGAAGGCGTTCGCAAGCCGTTCACGATCCGCGAGTATCTCTACTCGAACTCGATCGCCCGCGACGGCGTGGCCGAACTGCGGCGGCGGGGAAGCACCGCCGATGATCCCTATCCGCTGCGAGACGAGGCCGACTATCCCAACGAGCAGCTCGTGTTGGGGGCGAAGGTGTTTCGGGCCCAGTGCTCGGTCTGCCACACGCTCGACGGCATGAACGCCGTCGCCGACCTCGCCGCCACCTGGTCGATCGACCAGCGGCGGCTCAACATCGCGCAGCTCCAGCGGACGAAGCCCTTCATGCCCCCCTTCGCCGGCCCGCCGGCCGAGGTCGAGGCGATCGTCCAGTTGATTGGTTGGCGGCATGCCGGCCGGCCGGCGGACTGGGCCGTCTCGGACGACCCGGCCGTTCTCGCCCAGATCGAGCGGTGGCTTGACGAGGCCGGAACAGGCCCCGGGGATGCCCGGCTCGCCGGCGGCCCGAGGCGGCCATGAACACGCTGTTTCCATTCGGCCTCCCCCCGGCCACGGCCTTCTACCTCTGCCTGTATTTGGCCACGCTCGTGGTGCATCTGGTGTTCATGCACTACGTGCTGGCCGGGTCGATCTACCTGGCGGTCGGCCGGCTGATGGGCCGAGCCCGGTGTCAGGCCTGCCGCTGGCAATCGATCCTCGTCGACTGGCTCCCCTTCGCCACCGGCCTGGCGATCACGGCCGGCGTGGGGCCGCTGTTGTTCGTGCAGATCCTCTACGGCCGGGAGTTCGCGACCGCCAATTTGCTACTGTCCCACCGCTGGATGGCGATCCTGCCGGTGTTGATCGTGTGCTTTTACCTGCTCTACCTGCAGAAATCGGCCTGGATCGCCCGCCGGGCCTGGGCCTGGCGGCTGACGGTTGCGGCGATCGCCTGCGCCGGGTTCATCTTCATCGCCTGGAGTTGGACCGAAAACCATCTCCTGATGCTCGACCAAACAGCCTGGCCGGGCATGTATGCCTCCGGTTCACTCTGGTATGAGTCGGCTGGCGTGCTGCCGCGGTTGGCGGCCTGGTGCTTCCTGGCGTTTCCCAGCCTGGCGATCGAGCTCGCCTGGCAGGGCCGGCTCCTGGGAGACCGGCTCGAGGAGCCGGCTGCAGCCGACACCCGTGTGCCGGGGCTCTCCCCGGTGCGGCGGCTGGCGGTCATGGCCCTGGGTGGCTGGGCAGGAACGCTGCTGGCTGCCGCGGCGTATTGGCCGGCCATCCCCGACGCGGCCCGCGCGGCGATCACCGGGCCGCTGGCTGGCCCCTGGCTGACAGTGGCGGCGGCGGGCCTTGGCTTGCAGATCGCGGCCTGGACGATCACGCTCGTTTCCGACCGCCTGTCACAAGGCACGCTCTTCGTGATGACTACCGCCTGGGTGGCGACGCTCCTGGGCATCGCCGTGGTGAGGGAAACGATCCGACTGACAGCGGTCGATCTGGCGATCGGCGGGGAGCTTCACCAGACGGCCCTTGGCATCGGTGGCCTGCCGGTGTTTCTCGTGTTCGCCGTCCTCAACGCGATCGCGATCGGCTGGTGCATCCGAACCGTGCGGATACAGGCCTTGCGGGCGGACTTCCGATAAGGGTCCGATCGATACTGGCTCAAGAGCGTCCACGCAGGCCGGCCGGCCATGAACGTCGTCAACCGACGCGGGGACACTCGCCCCCGGTTCTGATCGTTCGTGCAGACCCACGAACGGCCCAGAGGATGACGAGGCCGAGGGTCAGCAGGCCGGCGTGCAGCCCGTAGCGTTCCGGAAACTCGGGGAAGGGGACGAAGGTGCCGTAGAGCGCCAGCAGCGGGACAACACTCGCCGCCGGAAAGACAACCCACCGCCAGACTGGCTGGCGGGAGGGCGAACGAAGCATCAGCCGCAGCGCTCCCAGGGCCAGTCCGGAGTAGACACAAACAAGCAGCAAGGCCTGGGCGGTGCCGGCCACGAACAAGGTCTTGAAGCGTTTGTCAGCCGGAATCAGCAGTCCGCCTGCGATGAAAAGGCCCGCTGCTGCAAGGATCGCCGTGGCGGCGGCAGCAGGTGCTCCACGTCGGTTCGTCCGGGCGAGTGCCTGAGGGAGGAGCCCTCGCCGGGCGAGCGAGAGGATGCCGCGGGATGCCGCGAGCGAGAATCCGATGCAGGTGGCCGTGAAGTCGACGAGAACTGCCAGCCGGATCCAGATCGCCGCCCAGGGGCCCACGACGTCGTGGGCGATGACCGCATAGCCGTCGATCACGCCCCCCCAGTCTTTGGCCACACGGTCCGGGCCGTAGTAGACGGTTCCGGCGTAGGAGCAGAAGACGAGGATGACGGCGGTGAGTAAGACGGTGCCGACGAGGGCGATCGGGATGTTGCGGCGGGGGTCGGCGGTTTCCTCTCCAAGTGCGGCGACAGTCTCAAACCCTCCGAATAGGAGGATGCAAAACAGCAGTGCGGCAAACAGGTCTCCTCCGTGGGCATGGTTCCAGGCGAACACGGCGAGGGTGTTTTCCGCCTCTGGACGGATGACGACGGCGATGGCCGTGACCAGAAACGGAATCACCGAAACCGAGACGATCACCAGCTGGGCCTGGGTCGCCGCCTCCGCGCCGCGAAGATTGAGCCACCAGGCGACACAGGCGAGCAGGCCGGCCCCGGCCCACCAGGGCACGCCGAAGCCCATGTACATCGCCGAGAAGTTGGCAACGAGTTCACCCACGGCGATGGCGAATCCACCGGCCCCGGAAAAGATCAGAGACAGCACGTAGATTCCGAGCACCGCAACGCCCGCGGTCGGGCCCCAGGCTCGTTCGATGTAGTCGCCCACCCCGCCGGTGCCTCCCGTCTCGACCGCGTAAAAAGCCACGACGAGCGAGAAGGCGATCATCCCCAGGGAGGCGAGCAAAACCGCCAGGGGACCGATGGCTCCCGCAAGCGAGGCGACGATGCCAAGAAACAGCGCGACATCGACGAGCGGGCCAATCGAAAGACTCTGGCCGACCAACTGGAGGAGGCCGATGTTTTCGCGGCGGGGATTGGCTGCTCGCCCGGTGGTCTGCATCACGGAGAGAATAGCCTGTGCAGCGAGCAGCAGCAGCAACTCCAGCGGCCGCACGAACAGGTCCAACAGCGTCCGGATCTCGCAGACCGGTTCGGCCGCCTGGCCATCAGACCCCTCGTTGATCGCGGTCTTGAGCCCCATCGTGAGCAACTCCGGCGGCAGCCCGCTGGGCGAGGCCGTCTCCACGAGAATCGCCGTCACCTCCCGCTGGTTGAAGGGCAGCGGCGCCGGTCCCGGGGGGTCGGCCGTGGTGTCGCCCTCGGGCGCCGGTTTGGCGTGCTGCCCCGGTGCTCATCAGCATGCCGACGGTCCGCTCTCGGAAGACGTCAGGCTGTTACCGGTGACCGTAACGCCCCGCCAGGATTCCTTCGAACGACAGATCTTCATCGAGCGTCGGCCAGTGAAGCCCAAAGGGCGAGATCTCGATCCGGCCCACTTCTTCCTCGGCGGCCGACTCCAGCCGCGGGTTGCCCTTGGTGGGAAAACTCACCTCATGGCCGCTGGCGAACCTGACGAAGATCATTCCTCCCTGATGCCATGCCTTCAGGGCGCGGTCAGCCAAGGTGCTCGGCCCATTTTTGTTTGATGAGTTCGAGATGGTCATGGATGAGATCCTCCGCTCGCGAGAGCTCTCTGACATTCAATCCGACTGATTCACGCAGTTCCACGTCCGGCTCGACAACGAACACCGCTTCACCCCCGGCCCTGCGTACATGGATGTGGATTGGTGGGTGGTCGTTGCTGTAGAAGAAAAACGAGTAGCCGTCTTGTTCGAAGATCTTCGGCATCAACCAAGTTTACCCGGACGCTCGGCCTTAGATCAGTGAACACTCTGACGCCGGTCGCAGAGCCGCTCTACGCCGCCGAACAAAAATACCGAGACCTCTCGTGCGTTCGCCTTTACCTAAGAAAAATTTTAGGAAACCGTCGCTCTATCCACTGAGCTACGGGAGCGAGGAGCCCTCAGTATATAGAGGGGCCAATATCTGAGCGGCCCGAGCGACACCGCCGCAGCCAACGCTATCATGGGGGCGTTTGGCCCGAGCCAGCCAGCCCATCTGCGGCCTGGCCGCATCGGTGCCAGGCGGCACCCAGGAGACCCTTCCGTGGCACGCGCAGCACTCGCTCTCGAAGACGGCACAGTTTTTTTTGGTGACTCGTTCGGGGCCACCGGCACCGTCTCGGGAGAGGTCTGCTTCAACACCTCGATGACCGGCTACCAGGAGATCCTCACCGATCCCTCGTATCGCGGGCAGATCCTCACGATGACCGCGCCCCAGATCGGCAACTACGGAGTCAACCCTGCCGACGTCGAGAGCGGACGGCTCCAGATGGCTGGCTTCATCGTCCGCGAGGCCAGCCGGGTCGCGAGCAACTTCACCGCCACCGGCACGCTCGGCGACTACCTCGCCCAGGCCGGCGTCGTGGGGCTCTCCGGCATCGACACCCGTGCCCTCGTCCGTCGCTTGCGAATCCGCGGTGCGATGACCGGCGTGCTTTCGAGTGAGGTGCTCGACGCCGGAAAGCTCGTCGCTCTCGCCCGCGGGGCGTTGCCGCTGGTTGGCCGCGACCTCGTGGGCGAAGTCATGCCCGACGCGGCCACGCTCTGGACGGAGCAGCTCGCCGAGTCGGCCATGCCGCTATTGCAACCTGCCGAGGGGGGAGCCTTACCGAGCCGCCCGGGCACGAGCCCGACCAAGCGGGTGGTCGCCCTCGACTATGGAATGAAGTGGAATATCGCCCGCCACCTTGCGAGCGTGGGTTGCGATGTGACCGTGCTCCCCGGCCGCGCCAGCGTCGCTGAGGTGATGGCTCACAAGCCCGACGGTGTCTTCCTCTCGAACGGCCCGGGCGACCCAGAGGTGCTCGGCTACTGCGTTGAGACCGTCCGCGGACTGATCGGCAAGGTGCCACTGTTCGGCATCTGCCTCGGCCACCAACTCCTCGCCCTTGCCTGCGGCGCGAAGACCTTCAAGCTCAAGTTCGGCCACCGCGGCGCGAACCAGCCGGTGATGGATCTCGACACGGGCAAGGTGGAGATCACCTCCCAGAACCACGGGTTTGCCGTGGACGAGGAGACGCTTCCAGCGAATCTCGTGGTAACCCACCGGAATTTGAACGACGGCACGATTGAAGGGCTGAGACACCGCTTTGAACCTGCGGCGAGCGTGCAGTATCACCCGGAGGCGGCCGCCGGGCCTCATGATTCCGCCTACCTCTTCAACCGCTTTCGCGGGATGTTGGCGTAGGCGTTGGCACGCTGGAAATTGGGCCGGACAACCCGCACGGTTGTCATAATCCGGTGCGTGATCTGGTTTTGCCTCCAGCGGCGGCGGATCGAGAGCCCCCAGAGAGAAGATTTTTTTGACATGCCCCTCCCGCATGCCAGAGTTGGAAGGAGCCACGGCAGTTGCCGTGGGCCCCGCCGGCCCCCCGGCGGCCCGCCTGCCTGTCCCCTCAGCCTCTTCGAGGAGTTCGCCATCATGTCACGTGTTTCCTTCCTTTCTGCTTGCGGCCTGGCCGCGTTGCTCTTCGCATGCAGTTCGGCCGACGCCGGCCTGCGTCACCGTCATGCCCATGCCGCCGACCCGAGCTGCGGCTGTGACACCGGCTGCATTGAGCCAGGGTGCTCGGCCTTCGAGCCGGTCTGCGGTGCGATGGAGCCGAGCTGCGGTGCGGCCCCATGTTTCGCCGAACAGCCCTGCATCAAGTACCACCACAAGCACGCCCACCGGCACAAGAAGGCCGCTGGCTGCTGCCCCGAGCCGACCTACGAGACGGTCCTCACTCCGACGAGTCCCGAGACCTGCTGCACGGTCGCCGTGCCGGTCTGCCTGCCTGCCTGCTGCCAGGGCTGCCCCTGCGAGTCGTCGCGGTGCACGCTCTTGGGCTGCGGCCAGGTGCGGTACGACTACGCCTGCGGCTGCTCGGTGATCGTCCGCTTCCAGAAGAGTGGCGACATTCTCGTGATCTACGAAGGCTTTTAATTGCACTTCAGCAGCCACGGAATCCCCGGGCTCGCGCCCGGGGCTTGTATGACCGTGCAGAATCCCCGGGCTCGCGCCCGGGGCTTGTATGACCGTGCAGAATCCCCGGGCTCGCGCCCGGGGCTTGTATGCGGATCTTGAGCGTGGCAGCCAGCGATTGCCGCGGCCTCGATCGCGGTCGCCTTACCCGCGGCGATCGCCGCGGCGCAGCCGCGTAAAGAGGCTGCGGTAATCACTCGGCCGAACACTAAAAACTGACGGCCCGACGACTCCGCCAGCTTCGTGCAGATCTTCCTCGATCACAACCATGTCGGAATCGTCGATCTCACCGTCGTCAGCCACGGCCACGCCAGCCCGCTCTTCGGTGTCGGCCGGCTCCGCGACCGGCGTTGGCCCGGATGCAACCGGGTCCTGACAATCGGTCGGCTCCGCGGTCGATTGGCCGACGTCTTCCTGGGTGATCGTCGCGAGCACTCGCCCGAGCGTCTGACCTTCGCGGCTGGCCACGTGCCGGCAGCCACGGAAGTCGTCGGGGCCGCGTATCAGCTGCCGCTCCACCGCCTGCTCCTCGCTCGCGAAAAACTCCTCGAACGGATCGGTCGCCGCATCGAACACGAGTTCCACGTCGGGGCCGCCCCAAGGATCGGTCACGCCCGCGACCGTCTCCGCCTCGCCGCCATGATCAACGAACAGCCCTTCGTCGCCGGCACCGAACTCGATCACGGCCAGGTCGTCACCACCAAAGTCGTCGTCGCTTGCCGGCGTCCGCACCGGGGCTGTGTGTGACGGCCTGCTGCGTGGTCCGGCATCTGGCTCAAGCCCCGCCGGCGCCGGCAGCCGCTGGATCACCCGCCAGGCCGAGGCGATATCGGCCGGCGTCACCAGCCGGTTCGACTCGGCCACCAACACCAGCGCCTGGTCGCATACCTGGTTGATCAGCCGCGGCACCCCCTCGGTCACACGGTACACGGCGTCGTCGCAGCCGGCCGCAAACAGCTCCTCCCACGCGAGCCCGGCCGCCATGACCTGCGTTCGCAGGTAGGCAAGCGTCTCAGTGTGGTCGAGCGGTTCGAGATACCCGCGGACCGAGATCCGCTGCGCAAGGCTCGCCATCCGCGGCGTGCCGAGGAGTTCTTCGAGTCCGAGCGTGCCGGCGAGCACAATATGGACCGCGGGCAACGGCGTGGGGACGTTGGTCAGGAGCCGCAACTCCTCGATCAGCCGGGTCGGCAACGTGTGGGCCTCGTCCACGAGGATGACCAGGCCGCTACCAGCTGCCGCCAGGCCCCGGATCCGCTCCACGATCGCGATCCTGAGATCGGCCTCGTCGATCCCCCGGTAAGACTCACCGATGGCTGCGAGAATCGATTGCCACAGCGCCCGCCGCGTGCAGATGCTCGCGCCGGTCAGCAGCGCCACATCGAAGTCGTCTCGCACCTGCTCAACGAGCTTGAGGAGTAACAGCGACTTGCCGGTGCCCGGCGGTCCTACTACGAGGGCCACCCCTTCGGCCCGCCTGATGCACCGCTCGATCCCCTTGAGCGCGGCATCCATCTCGGCGGCCGCGTGGTAGAACTGCGGCCGCGCGGAGGCCATGAAGGGACGGCTCGAGGGGTGCCTGCTGGGGACGTGCATCACGGGTGTCACCGGAGAGAGCGGCGGCCGCACGGACGGGGCCGGACACCAACAGGTTTCGACCATCGGCCACCGGTTCCTGCACCATGGGCTCTGGCCGTAGACTCTTCCGATCAGGAAACGAGCGCCCACGCGCACGGTCACGCCGGATGCGCCGGCGACACGCAGAGACCTGTCCATGCAGCAACCACCTGTTCCGGCGAGCTACGGCATGCGAGAGCCCGTGGGGCCGCCGCCGTTGTTCCACGTGAAAGTCTGCGGCGTGACGACGCCGGCCGATGCGGCCTTCGCGGCCGCAGCGGGAGCCGACGCGGTCGGCTTCAACTTTGTGTCCGGCTCCCCTCGGTGGGTCGACGTGGCGACTGCCCGTGAGGCCGTGGCCGCGCTGCCCGGGGGCGTGCTGGCGATAGGCGTGTTCGCTGGCATGCCGGCCCCGGAGATCATGGCCATCGCGCGGGCCGTGCGGCTCGGGGCGATCCAACTCCACGGTCACCTCGAGGGCCACGGTCCCGCGGTCGATCCCCCTGAGCGGTGTGGCGAGCTGGCCGGGCTGCCGGTGATCCGCGCGGTCCGCCTGGAGGCCGACGGGCTAGCGGCGGCCCGGAGGTGGATCGCCGCGGCAGCCGCAGCGGGCCGCGTGCCCGAGATGCTCATCGTCGACGCGGCCGTCACGGGCGTGGCTGCCGCCGGCGTTCTCGGGGGCACCGGCCACCTGGTCGACTGGGGGGCGATGGGGCGGGAGCCACCGCTGGGCATCCCGATAGCACTGGCCGGCGGTCTCACACCCGACAACGTGGCCGCTGCCATCGTCGCGACCGGGGTCGCGGCGGTCGACACGGCCAGCGGGGTGGAAAGCTCGCCCGGCCGCAAGGATCCGGCCCTCGTGAGGGCCTTTGTGGCCGCGGCCCGGGCCGCCTTCCGGGCCTCAAACTAACCCTGTGCGGATCGGGCTGAGCCGCTACGATAGTGGCACCCATAATTGGCAGGTGCGAGCCTGCCGTTTTCGTTCACGCTCTTCCCTTTTTCGTCTCACTCTTCCAGCTTTCCCCTTTCTAAGGAGCTTGCCTGTGTCCCACGTCGAAACCCGCCTGCCCTACAAGGTCGCTGATCTCTCGCTCGCCGAATGGGGCCGCAAGGAGATCATGCTGGCAGAGAACGAGATGCCGGGCTTGATGGCCCTGCGGGAAAAGTATGGCCGCTCAAAGCCGCTGGCCGGAGCCCGGATCGCCGGTTGCCTGCACATGACCATCCAGACGGCTGTGCTCATCGAGACGCTCAAGGAGCTTGGGGCCGAGGTGACCTGGAGCAGCTGCAACATCTTCTCGACCCAGGACCATGCCGCGGCGGCGATCGCCAAGGCCGGCATCCCCGTCTACGCCTGGAAGGGGATGACAAACGAGGAGGCTGATTGGTGCATCGAGCAGACGCTCTTCTTCCCGGACGGGGAGCCGCTCAACATGATCCTCGACGATGGCGGCGACCTGACCGCGATGGTGCACCAGAAGTTTCCGGAACTGCTCGGCGGTATCCGCGGCCTCTCCGAGGAGACGACCACGGGCGTTCACCGGCTCTACCAGATGCACGAGGCTGGCGAGCTCAAGCTCCCGGCGATCAACGTCAATGACTCCTGCACGAAGAGCAAGTTTGACAACCTCTACGGCTGCCGGGAGAGCCTGGCCGACGGCATCAAGCGGGCCACCGACGTGATGGTGGCCGGCAAGGTGGTGGTCGTGGCTGGCTTCGGCGACGTCGGCAAGGGCAGCGCCCACGCCATGAAGGTGCTCGGCGCCCGGGTGATCGTGACCGAGATCGACCCGATCAACGCCCTGCAGGCCGTGATGGAGGGCTACGAGGTGACCACCATGGAGGAGGCCGCCCCGCGGGGCCAGATCTTCGTGACAGCCACCGGCTGCCGCGACGTCATCCTGGCGGAGCACCTCGCTGCCATGCCGAACGACGCAATCGTCTGCAACATTGGCCACTTCGACCTCGAGATCGATGTGGCCTGGCTTGAGAACACGAAGGGCATCAAGAAGGTCGAGATCAAGCCCCAGGTAGACCGGTACACGCTCCCCTCGGGCCGCAGCATCATCCTGTTGGCGGAAGGCCGGCTCGTGAACCTTGGCTGCGCCACCGGCCATCCTTCGTTCGTGATGAGCACGAGCTTCACCAACCAGGTGCTAGCCCAGATCGCCCTCTGGACAGAGGCCGACTCCTATGACGTGGGCGTCCACCTGCTGCCCAAGAAGCTTGACGAGGAGGTGGCCCGGCTCCACCTCGATAAGCTCGGTGTGAAGCTGACGAAGCTCACCCCGGAGCAGGCCGAGTACATCCACGTGTCCGTCGAGGGGCCGTTCAAGCCTGAGTACTATCGCTATTGAGCTTGGCTCAGGATCTCTGCCAATAGCGAACGGGCCACGCGATCGCATGGCCCCCGGGATGGCATGGCCACCCCGGGGGCAACGCCACCCAGGGCGTTGAACTGCTGTTCCCCGTGAAACGGGCAACGCTTCGCCCAACACCTAACCTCACCCGTGGAACCCCTGATCAGGGGTTCCACGTGAAACCGGGTGGCCTGCGGATACTGGCGGGTCTGGGAAGACTTGGCGGTTTCACGTGGAACTGCCGCCGTGAACTTGCGCGGCAGGGCGGGAATGGTGAGGCCGGGTGCGGAACGTACCGATCGTGCCCGCCGTGGCCGATACACCGAAAGCACCGGGTGTGTGCGACGGACCGACGGGAAGGATTCTGCGCGTGGGAAGGATTTTGTGCGTGGCCAATCAGAAGGGGGGCGTCGGCAAGACGACCACCGCCTGCAACGTTGCCGCAGGACTGGCCCACGGAGGCCTGCGGACGCTGCTGGTCGATCTCGATCCGCAGTGCAACGCGACCACCGGCTTCGGGGTCGCGCCGGCGGCTACCCATCCGCTCGTATCGGAAGCCCCGCTCCACGAGTCGATCGTCGCGACCTTTCTGCCGGGGCTGTTCGTGCTGCCGGGCAGCCGCAGCGTCCGCGACGTCGAGCGGATCGCCGCCCTCGCCCAGCAGGGATCAGCCGTGCTCGAAGGCCACCTCGCCCGCGGCCTGGCCGCTTGGGACTACTGCCTCATCGACTGCCCGCCTTCGGCCGGAGAACTCACCCGCGCAGCCCTCGCCGGCAGCACGGAGGTTCTGATGCCGATCCAGTGCGAATATTTTGCCCTCGAGGGGCTCACGCAGATGATCGAGGTGATCCGCGACGTGATGCAGGAGCGGCCGGGCCGCCTCTCCTTCAGCGGCATCGTTCTCACGATGCACGACGCCGCGCTCGAACTGACCCTCGAGGTCGAGGCCGAGGTACGGGACTTCTTCGGAGAGATCGTCTTCGAGACGGTGGTGCCCCGCGACGTGGCCGTCTCGGAGGCCCCCAGCCACGGTCAAAGTGTCTTGGACTATGCGCCGCGCTCGCCGGGAGCACGGGCCTACACGGAACTCGTGATGGAGGTACGCGACTGTGAGTAGGGAACGACGTCTGGGACGTGGACTGGAAGCTCTCCTGGGACGGGCCGGGGTCGATCCCGCCGCGCCCCCCGCCCCGATCACCAACGGCTCCGCGGCTGTCGCCAGCCAGCCTGCGGCCCGCTCGGGGCTGGGCTCGGGACTCGGCTCGGGGGCCGCTCGGCTCATGCTCCACGCGGCGGAGGAGGTTGAGCAGGTCGCTGCAACCCTGCCCACGAGCGACCTCGCCGTGGCCCTTGTCGACCCCAACCCCTGGCAGCCCCGCAGCGTGCTTGGCGACACCGATCTCGCCGAACTGGCCGACAGCCTCCGCGAGCACGGCCTCGTGCAGCCGATCGTGGTCCGCACCCGGGGCGATCGCTACCAGTTGATCGCCGGCCAGCGGCGGCTCGCGGCCGCCCGCATGCTGGGCTGGGAGCAGCTGCCCGCCCGCGTGCTCGAGGTGGAAGACCGGCAGATGGCAGAGATCGCCATCGTCGAGAACCTCCAGCGACGCGACCTCGACGCCCTCGAGAAGGCCGCCAGCTTCAAGCACTACATCGCCACCTGGGGCTGCACGCAGGAGGAACTCGCCAAGCGGCTCTCGATCGACCGCTCCCACGTGGCCAATCTCATCCGGTTGCTCGAGCTTCCCGACTCGGTCCAGCAGAAGCTCCGCGAAGGGAAGCTCTCGATGGGCCACGCCCGGGCACTCCTGCCGCTCGGCGACGAGGAGGAGCAGGTGCGGCTGGCCGACCGCGTGGCCGCCGAAGGGCTCTCCGTGCGGGCGGTCGAGACGGAAATCCAGGAGATCCTCCGCCGCGAGGAGGCGGATGACTCGGGCGCCGCGGACGAACCGACGGCTCCATCCCCCGACGGCAGCGGCGAGCCGGTTCCCAAGCGGAAGCCGGGCCGGCCCGCCACGCGGCGGCCGAGCCAGGTTGTCGCAGTTGAAACCCAGCTTCGCCGAGCGCTCGGGGTGAAGGTGGTGGTCCACGCCAACGGCAAGGGAGCCGGCCGGATCGTGATCCCGTTTGCCGGCCTCGACGAATTCCAGCGGCTGCTGGAGCACATCACCGAATAACGGCCGCGTAGGCGGGGGCGGTCCCAAGCGTGCGCTAGCCCCTGCCGAACGGGGCTGGGACCGCCCGCTCTTCCGCTGCTACAATCCGATCATTCGGGGCGTAGCGCAGTTGGTAGCGCGCCTGGTTTGGGACCAGGAGGTCGAGTGTTCGAATCACTCCGCCCCGATTTTCAGGGTCCGATTTTTATCCGCAGAAGCGGCTCCCACGGCACTGGTGGATGGCGGGGTGGCTTTTGTTCCCGCAGTCCCCGGGCTCGCGCCCGGGGCTTTTATCGGGCAGGGAAGGGGTGCCCGTGCTAGCTCGCTGGCCTTGCAAGCGATCGCAGGGTCGCAATCCTGTTCGGCATCGGGCGTGCGTCCATACAAGCCCCCTGCGCGAGCTGGGGGACTGTGACGTGGCGCACCAATTGAACACAGCCAGGCTTACGCGGGGTGAAGCGGAGTGGCAGGCGGGGTGGCTTTTGTTCCCGCAGTCCCCGGGCTCGCGCCCCGGGGCTTTTATGTGGGAGGGAGGGCTGCCCTACGAAAATTCCTGATGAGCCGGGCGTTACCCCGGCGTGTTTGGCGGGGTGGGCCGCGGCGGGGTAGCGTGGCAGACATGAATCCCTGGCTTGTACTCGCGGCGGCGATCATGCTGGAGGTCGCGGGCACGCTCTGCCTCAAGGTCGCGAGCTCCGCGACCGGGCTCGCCCGCGTGCCGCCGGGCATCGGCGTGGCAGTGTTTTACATCTCGACTTTTGTGCTCATGTCGATCGCGATGAAGAGCCTCGACGTCGGCATCACCTACGCCGTCTGGGCGGGTGCCGGCACGGCCATCATCACGATCGCGGGGATCGTGCTGTTCGGTGAGTCTTTTGCCTGGGCGAAGATCCTGGGCACAGCCCTGATCGTGGCGGGCGTCATGGTTCTCCACGCGGCGGCGCCCCACGCTCACCCGCGTGGTTATGAAACCAGCGACCCAGCGGACCAGCCAAGAGCGCCGGCAGAAAGATGAGGTCGGCTACCACCGCCACCACCAGGAGCAGGCAGAGGAGGGTGCCGAACTGGGCGATCGGCTGAAAGCCGCAAAAGGCGAAGATCCCAAACGACGGGCCGAGGATCAGCGACGTGCGGGCGATCGGTACGGCCGCCCGGTTGAGTGCCGCCGCCACCCGCTGTTCGGCCGTGACGCCCCCGCCTCCCAGCCGGCGAAACCAGGTCAGGAGGTGCACCGTGTCATCGACCGCGATGCCCAGCGCCACGCTGGCGGTCATCATGCCCCCCACGTCGAGCCGCCGGCCCATCCAGCCGAGCAGGCCGAAGATGATGACCACCGGAAAGATGTTCGGAAGCATCGCAAGCAGGCCCGCCCCGGAATTTCGCAGAAAGATCGCCAGGACAGCCGCGATCGTCACAAAGGCCAGCGCAAAGCTCTGCAAGAGCGCCGCCAGCAACTCCTGCTGGGCCGCCAGCACGAGCGGCACCCCGCCGGTGCAGACCGTTTCCGCGGGCCCGGGCACATCGAGATCGGCGGCCGCGGCCGCCACCACACCGCTGATCTCGGTGCGGAGCTGGGCCTGTTTCTCAGGGGTGAATTCCAGGGACTGGAGCGAGATCCGCCAGTATTGCCGGCCGTTGTCGGCCCCGACCATCCCCGAGTCAACAAGGTCGGGCAGGGCCCGCCTGAGTCGGCCGTCGATCGCGCCGCGGCGGATCACCGATCTGGCCGCCCCCCGATCGGCGAAGCCGAGCAGGTCGTCGGGGAGGAAGGTCGCGGCCGAGAGATTGCCCTGGATGTCATGCCCTTGCTTGAGCCGCTGCTGCACTTCCTGCACGAGCGCGGCCCGGTCA
>Ga0209498_1001293_pt1 | contig 15374 bp, 13 predicted proteins | sample WalLakDeSediment_FD_184131 | JGI IMG/M metagenome (GOLD analysis project Ga0209498, IMG submission 184131) | Lake sediment microbial communities from Walker lake, Nevada to study Microbial Dark Matter (Phase II) - Walker Lake 11/02/13 Deep... | ecosystem: Environmental > Aquatic > Freshwater >... | reverse complement strand
GGTGTGGATTTGCAGGATGTGCTCAGCGCGTTTCCACACTGCGCCGGGCTTGTAGACGAGGTTGAAGCCGTTGTAATAGTCGTCGGTCGCCAGGTCAGGTGTCTCCCACTGGACTTCGTGAATTTCGATCTTGGTGATTTTGAGATGATGGCTCATCAGGTTGCCCCCACTTATCATGCGAGCAGCGCCTCTATGTCCGGCGCGACGTCCTCAGGTTTGACGTTTGGCTCAAAGCGCTTGACGACGTTGCCCTGCGCATCGACCAGGAACTTGGTGAAGTTCCACTTGATCGCTTTCAGTCCCAGCGCACCGGGGGCGGCCTTTTTCAGATATTCGTATAAGGGATGCGCGTCATCCCCGTTCACGTCGATCTTGTCAAACATCGGGAAGGTGACGCCATAATTGACCTGGCAGAAGTTCTGGATTTCGTCGTTCGTGCCCGGTTCCTGCTTGCCAAACTGGTTGCACGGAAAGCCCAGAATCTCCAAACCTTTGTCGTGATACGTCTCGTAGAGCGTCTGCAAGCCCGCGTACTGCGGCGTGAACCCGCATTTGCTCGCCACGTTGACGATCAACAACACTTTGCCCTGGTAGTCGGCCATAGACTTGGGCAGCCCCATAAGGGTGGACACCGTAAAATCGTAAATATTCTCGCTCATTTTGAACCTCCGTATGTAAATGGTAACTGGTGATTAGGGATTGGGGATTAGGTTTACCAATCCCTAATCCCTAGTCCCCGATTACTGTCTGTCAGGTGGACGGCGCAGGCGTTTGGTCTCGCTGCGGTGACGTTTGGCGCGTAACCGTCGTTCCTTGATCGCGCGTGAAGGTCGAGTGACGCGGCGTGGCTTGGGGACTGTGGCCGCCTGGCGGATCAAGTCGATGAGGCGCTGCGTGGCGTCGCGCCGGTTACGCCACTGCGAGCGATACTGCCGCGCGTCGATGATGAGTACGCCGTCCTGTGTGATGTGCCCTGCTGCCTGACGCAACAGCCGTTGCCGCACGTCTTCCGGCAACGATGGCGAGTGCGCCACGTCGAACCGGAGTTGGACCGCCGTCGCCACCTTATTCACGTTCTGCCCGCCCGGCCCGGAAGCGTGAACGAAAGTGTAGCCCAACTCTTGCTCGTCAATGTGGATGTTTCCTGTGATGCGTAACATAGCCATTTACTCACACTCTAACACACAATCCCGATTTTGGAAGCTAGGTTATTTGCGATTTGTGTCCTTATGGTTATACTCAGTGGTGAAGTCTCGATAACCTTAAAGTCTATCCGAAAATCATCGCGGTGTTATGCTGTCGCCGGAGTGGACGGCTAAAGCCGCTTTTATCCCCACCTTTAGGCGCAAAAAACCGCGCCTGGTGAATTTTCAGTCGGACTATTTTCTACGAGGAGGATTTCGTGATTCCCAATCAATGGTACGTCGTTTTGGATTCCACTCAGGTGAAAACCAAACCGGTCGGCGTGACGCGTATGGGCGAGAAGCTCGTCTTTTGGCGCGACGAAGGCGGGGAAGTGGCGTGCGCGCGCGACCGCTGCGTGCATCGTGGTGTAGCATTGAGCAAAGGGAAGGTGCTACCTAACGGGACGCTGCAATGTCCCTTCCACGGCTTCGAGTACGACGCGAGCGGCAAGGTGACGAAGATTCCTGCGAACGGGAAGAATACACCCGTGCCGGAGCGGTTCCGCGTCCACAGCTACCCCACGCACGAGGCGCACGGCTTCATCTGGATCTGGTGGGGCGAAACTCCCCCGGACGACCTTCAGCCGCCGCGCTTCTTTGATGACCTCGATGACACCTTCTCCTACGGTCAGGTGCGCGACCCGTGGGACGCGCACTATTCCCGCGTCATCGAGAACCAACTCGATGTCGTTCACTTGCCCTTCGTCCACGACAACACGATTGGGCGCGGCAATCGCACGCTGGTGGATGGCCCTATCGTACAGTGGATGGACGAGGATCGCTTCTGCTTCTACGTCTACAACCGTGTGGACGACGGCACACCGCCGCACCGCCCGGAGGATATGCCCGCGCCTGACCCCGCGCGCGACTTTCACCTGGGGTTCATCTTCCCCAACCTCTGGCAGAACTATATCGGCGACGATGTCCGGGTGATGGCGGCGTTCGTGCCGGTAGATGACGCACACACGCTGCTGTATCTACGCTTCTACCAACGCTTTTTGCGCATTCCGGTGCTACGCGACGTTGTCAACCGGCTCTCGATGGTGAGCAATAGCTATATCGCGCATCAAGACCGTCGCGTCGTCGTCACCCAGGAGCCGAAACCCTCCGCCTTGCGTATGGATGAGAAGCTCATCCAGGGCGACCGTCCCATTATCGAATATCGCCGGCGCCGTCAAGAACTGCTTGACCAGGCTGCCGCACAACAAGGAGGACGTTAAATGTCGGTTGTCGCTATCGTCAAAGTCGAAAACGAGAACGTTGAGGCTGCCGTCCGCCAGGCGATTGCGCTGGCAGGCGCGTTAGATGTCTTTATACCGGGCGCGAAGGTGCTGCTCAAGCCGAATCTGGTCAAGCCGGAGGCGTCGGGCACGGGCATCGTCACCGATGTGCGGGTGATTGAGGCGGTCGCTAAGGTCGCATTGGAGCACGATCCCGCTGTCGTGATCCTGGGCGAAGGCGCGTCGGTAGGCTACGACTTCCCCGGTCAAGTGGATTCACTCACAGCGATGGAGGCCAACGGCTCCGCCGACGTCGCGCGTCGTTTGGGCCTGCCGATGGTGGACCTCAACCACGATGAGCGGGTAATGGTGCAGGTGGAGAACGCGCTGGTCATGCCGGAGTTCGGCGTGGCGAAGACCGCCTACGACGCCGACGTGATCGTGGATTTGCCGGTCTGTAAGACGCACGGACGGACGGGCATCACCTGCGCCCTTAAGAATATGAAGGGCGTGCTGCCCGGCCAGGAGAAGAAGCGCACCCATCGTATGGGGCTGGATCGCGCCATCGTCGATCTGAACCGGGGAGTGATGCCACAGTTGACCGTCGTCGATGCGATCGTGGGGCGTTCCGGCACACATACCGACCCGGAAGATCGTGTGACGCTCGGCTGCATCGTCTGCGGTCTCGATCCCGTCGCCGTGGACGCTGTCTGCGGCGCGCTGATGGGCTTCGATGTGAACGAGCTACTGCACGTCAAGCTGGCGGGCGAAGCCGGGTTGGGCATCGCCGACCTGGACAAGATCGAGGTGCGCGGGACGCCCATCGCCGAACTGGCGCGGCGCGTGGTGCGCTATGGCGAGGCCGCGCGCGAGCGGTTCGGCGCGGTCACCATCATCGAAAAAGATATGTGTACCGGCTGTATGGGCGAGATGGAAAGCGCTTTCCTCTATATCAACAAGGCTGGCTACGGCTATCGCCTCAAAGATTTGACGCTCGTGTTGGGTATGGTGGACGAACTGCCGCCCATTGACGGCGCGCCGGTCATTGTCGGCAAATGCCCGATGAAGCTGCGCGACGCCGGCGTGTACGTCCCCGGTTGCCCGCCGCACGGGATCAAGATGGCGGACGGCATTTGCGAAGCGTTGGGGCTGGATAAGGACGTGGTCTACACCGCGATTGAGGCGTTACACAACGTCGCATAAGCGTAGCCGCGATTTTCCTCGCATAGCAAGGTGAAAATTATGATCAGAACCGACGTGCTCATCATCGGCGGTGGGCCTGCGGGATCCGCCTGCGCCTGGTACCTGCGCCGCCATAACGTCGATTGCCTCGTGCTGGATCGTGAGACCTTCCCGCGCGTCAAGCTCTGCGCCGGATGGATTCCGCCGGAGGTCCTCCGCGACCTGGAGATCGACGTCGCAACTTATCCGCACAGCCTCAGTACTTTCAGAGCGCTCGACATCGCCGTCCGTGGCGTCAAATTCCGTCTTCCCACCCGCCAGCACGCCATCCGCCGCGTCGAATTCGACCATTGGCTGTTGCAACGCTCCGGCGCGCCGGTCCACACGCACCACGTCAGGCAGATCGAGCAAGCAGATGGCGGCTACGTTGTGGACGGCGAATTCTCCGGCAGATACCTGATCGGCGCGGGGGGGGACGCACTGTCCCGTGTCGTTGATCCCGCCCTGGCTGCACAAAGAGGTTGGTCTCCCAACCTAGTGCTGAGGCCGTAAACATGCAGAACAACCTACATATCGTTCATGCCTTCATCCGCAAACGTTGGCCGGTGTTGCTCCTGCTCTTCGCGCAACTGCTGGCGGGCGTCATCATCTCGCCGATGCGCTCGTTCTTTCCGATCTACGCCACCGAGCAGTTAGCCTACACCGCCGCTGCCGCTGCCAGCATCATCGCGGTGGGACAGTTCGTGGGGATGATCACCTCGCTCATCGGCGGGACGGTGTCCGATAGCATCGGGCACAAATGGGCGCTGGCGTTGGGCTTGGCGGGATCCGCGGTGGGCGCAGCGCTCTACCTGGTGGGCGCCCCCTGGCTGGTGACGGCGCTGTGGATCATCGGCGTGATCGGGCTGACCTTCATCACACTTGGCGGGCAGAGCTACCTCAACGCCGCCGTGGGCAAGGCCAATCTCGGTGCGCTTTCTGCGCTCTACAACTGGGGGTTCACACTCGGCGGTGCGTTGAGCAGTCCCGGCGCGGGCTGGCTGCTCGACCGTTACAGCTTCGGCGCGCTCGGTTGGGCGCTTGGGGTTGTCTCGCTGATAGGCGCAGCAACGGCGGCCCTGCTCCCTCGCCAGACGCACGCCGTCGCAGCGACGAAGGGTGCGGCGTTCCGCGGGTTGGCGAGTTACGGCGGTATCGTGCGCCGCCCGATTATAATCACCCTGGGGATGTTGCGCTTTCTACCCACGTGCTATTACGGTATGACAATGGTACTGCTGCCCCTGTTGGTCAAAAGGTACTCCGGGAGCAACACCGTCGTCGCGCTGTACACGACGATTATGTTGATCGTCGCCTCGCTTGCACAGATCATCGCCGGGCGCGCCGCCGACCGGTGGGGCCGCCGTACGCCCACGCTGATCGCCTACAGTACGGTGCTCGCGGGGAGCGTCGGTGGGATATTCTTCTCGGATACGCTGTGGGGTATCTATGTCTTCGGCATCCTGGGTGTGAGCGCCGCGTGGGCGCTTTCCACGTTGATGCCCACGCTCGTCGCCGATGCGGCGCCGGTCGAAGAACACGGGCGCATTTTCGGCTTCCTGCACTTGCTATGGAACGGGGGGATGATCGTCGGCGCATTGATCGGCGGCGCGCTGGTCGAAATCGCCGTAGGGCTGCCGTTCGCTATAACGACGCTTTCCAACGTCGGCGTACTTGCCCTCGCCGGCCTCTTCTTCCGCCTTGTCAACCGGCAGAATGTGCAGGATATGAGCGTTGAACGGCTGGCAGATTGCTAAGCGCAAAGAGGCGCATGCACCTTGTTTTTTGGAAATTCGCGTAGATTGGCGTGATTCGCGGTTTGTTATTAGGAGGTGTGATGTCAACGAAAAAAGTCTTGATTACCGGCGTCAACGGTTTGGTCGGCAACGTTATCTACCGCAAATTGTTAGAATTCCCGGAGGCTTACGATGTCTACGGATTGTCGCGGCGACGCGTCGCTTCTGATCGCATCCGGGACATCCGCGAGGTGCCAGAGGAGAAATTCTTCCAGGCGGACATGGCGGACTTCGACGCAATCCGGCGCGCCGTAGAGGGTATGGACGTGATCGTCCACATGGCCGCCGATCCCAGCGGCGAGCACGGGTGGGAGAGCCTGCTGCACAGCAACCTCATCGGCGCATACAACGTCTTCGAGGCGGCGCGGTTGGCAGGCGTCAAGCGCGTGATTTTTGCCAGCTCTGTGCAGGTCTCGTTCGGCTACCGCGACACGGAACCCTACAAGACGCTGTTCGACGGGCGTTACGCGGACGTCGATCCCGATACCATCCCCATCATCACCCACCGCCATCCCACGCGCCCGAACAACCTCTATGCCACGAGCAAGGTCTGGGGCGAAGCGCTGGCGCACGTCTACGCGCAACGGCACGGGATGTCGTGCATCGCCCTGCGCATCGGCTGGGTGTTGGACGATGACACGCCGCCGGCGGCTTGGGGCGACGCGGTCTTTTGCAGCAAGCGCGACATCGCGCAAATTGTGCAAGATTGCATTGACGCGCCGGACAGCGTGCGCTTCGACGTGTTTTACGGCCTGTCCGACAATCGTTACAACTGGCTGGACATCACCCACGCCTGCGAGGTGTTAGGCTACATCCCGCAAGATGGAATGTAGCGCAAGCTGTTAGCTTGCGCTGTAGGCAAACTAAGCGGCGCTTTTACAGTTTGTGCTACATTCGTATTTGCGATTCGGTATTTTAAAGGGAGGCAATAGTGGAAACAAACCTGGAATTTGCTTTGGATGCGGCTACCGAAGCACTGTTGGCGAAGCACGCCGCCTGGTGGCGACGCGAAGCGACGCTGGTGACGCGGATTCAAGGCGCGCCGTTGGGCGATTTGTGGCTGCCGCTGGCCGACGGCACGACGGCGGATCACGACATCGATCTCACGCCCGACATGCTGGACGTAGAACGCCTGGTCGGCCCGGCCCGTGCGCCCGGCCCGCTAGAGACCTTTGGCGACCTAATCGCCACGGCGGCGCCATACACGCGCGTCCCCTGGCTGGAAGCTATTCTGGGATCGCCAATCCGCGCCACGATCCAAGGTGGCAGCATGCGCGCGCATCCTTTTGTGCAGGATTGGCCCGCGTGGGAACAGCGCCCCCGCCGTATTGCAACAGAATGGCTCGATCTGCTGCTACACATGACCCAACTGCACGTCGCGCGCAGCAGCGGGCGGCACGCCATCGTGCAGACGTTGCTGCGCGGCCCCTCCGACCTCGCAGAAGCCGTGCTCGGCCCGGAGCTGATGAGCTTTGCTATGGTGGATCATCCCCAGGCGTTGCACCGCTTCCTGGACGAGGTCACTGACGTCTTCATCGAAGTGCTGCACGCGCAGCTTGAGCGGATTCCCCTGATCAAAGGCGGCTACGTCAACCCGTTTGGGATCTGGTCGCCGGGGACGGTGGTGCGCACGCAATGCGACGCCTCGGCCTTCCTCTCACCGAAGCATTACGCGCAGTGGTATCTGCCCTATGATGCGCGCATCTCCGAATCGGTGGACTACTCCGTCATCCACCTGCACTCCGTCTCGCTGCATACTGTGGACGCATTGCTCTCCGTCGAGCGCCCCAATGTCATCCAGATCATTATAGAAACGTCGGCAAACGCGCCCACATTGGACGCCATGATCCCCATCTTCCGCAAAATCCTCGCCGTCAAACCCATCATCATCGAAGGCCCACTGACCGAGTATGAAGTCAGGCGTCTGCTGGACGAACTGCCGCTCGGCGGCCTGTGCATCATCGCGCGCGAATCAGCATGGTAATTTATCAAGTAGACGGTAGACAGTAGACAGGGGGAAGAAGCCCCGTCTACTGTCTACTGTCTACACCATACATTACACAAAGGAGAACTATGAAAATCACCAATATCGAAACGTACCCCGTGTGGGCCGGACACCGGAATTTCCTGTTCGTCGTCGTGGATACCGACGAGGGCATCTACGGCGTGGGCGAGACGGGCATCACCGGGCGCGAGTTGGCCATCATCGGCGCGGTTGAGCACTTCAAGGATATCCTCGTCGGGCAAGACCCCTTCCGTATCGAGCACATCTGGCAGGTGCTCTTCCGGGGCGGCTTCTTCCCGGCGCAGCGCATCCTCACGGCAGCGATGTCCGCCATCGACATCGCGCTGTATGACATCAAGGGCAAAGCGCTCGGGGTGCCGGTCTATGAGTTGCTCGGCGGCAAGGTGCGCGACAAAGTCGTTTGCTACCCCCACAATCGCGGGCATGCCACCGAGGTCGAGCCGCTGGTGGAATCCTGCCTGGAGACGAAAGCCGAGGGCTGGAAGTTCGTGCGCTTCGGCGCGCCGCAGGACGGCGACATACTGGAGCCGCGCCGGGCCACACGGATTGCGATCAAGCAGATGCAGGCCGTGCGCGAAGCCGTCGGCGACGACATCGAGATCTGCTTCGATGTCCACACGCGGCTGGATTTGCCGGAGGCCGTCTGGCTGTGCCAGGAGGTGGAAGCGCTGCGCCCCTTCTTCATCGAAGATCCGTTGCGCTGCGAGAACCCCGACTCGTTCAAGACGTTGCGCCCGCGCACGACCTGCCCACTGGCGGCAGGCGAGCAGTTCAGTTCCAAGTGGGAGTTCCGCCAACTGATCGAGGAGGAGTGGATCGACTACGCCCGCGTGGATTTGTGCATCGTCGGCGGGTTCACCGAGGCGAAGAAGATCGCCGGGTGGTGCGAGACGCACTACATCAAGATGGCGGTCCACAATCCCCTCGGCCCGGTCTCCTCGGCGGCGTGCCTGCACTTCAACCTGGCGACGTCGAACTTCGGCGTGCAGGAGCAGCCGAGCAAGCCCGGCGCGATGCTCAACGACGTCATCATCGGGCAAGCGGAATGGGAGGACGGCTACATCCTGGCCCCCGACAAACCCGGCCTGGGCATCGAATTCGACCGCGAGGCCGCGAAGGCGCACCCGTTCCAGAAGACGGAATTGCCCCATTTGCGGCGGCTGGATGGGTCGTTCACGAATTGGTGATGCGATCGTAGGGCGAATTGTCAATTCGCCCTACGATTTCTGGAACAGACGAGCCGCACGTATGGAGGAAATATGGAACAGCACTTATCCTGGCTAGAAGGTACGGCGCGACGCGAACTGATAGGCTGCCGCGCGACGGCGCGCGACGGCACGATCCTCTTTACCCCTGACGGCGAGGCGCACTACAGCGCGCTGTGGACGCGGGATTTCGGCTATATGGTCGAGAATGCCTTCGAGCTACTTGACGCCACCGAAATGCGCGCCGCGATCGAGTACCTGCTCCGTGGGCAGCGCGCCGACGGCTGCATCCCCGACCGGGTACAAGTAGACGGACTTCCTGTGTACAGCGCCGGCCCGGTGGACAATCCCCTGGGCGATCCGACGGCGGACAACAGCCAGTTCATGGTCAGCCTGGTCTACGACTACGTCCGCCACACGGAGGATCACGCCTTCGCCTGCCGGTGGCTCGATGCGCTGCGCCAGGCGCTGGAGTTCACGCCGAGAGATGCGAACGGGCTGGTTTACATCCCGCCGGAACGGCCCCATTCTCCCTACGGCTTCACCGACACGATTGCCAAGACCGGCGCCTTGCTCTTCTCGTCGCTGCTCTATTGGAAGGCGTGCAACGAGCTGGCATCGCTGTGCACGTGGTGCGGGGCGGACCCCGCGCCGGACGTACGGCGCGCGTCCCAGATCGAGCGCGCGCTGGACTGCCTCTGGGACGACGACACGGGCGCGTACCGGGCGGCGACGCGCGACTGCTGCCAGATCGACGTGTGGGGCAGCGCCTTCGCCGTCTACAGCGGTTTTGCGCAGGCCGAACGTCGCGCGCGCCTGCTGCGCTTCCTGCGAGATCGTTACGCGGACTACGTCTATCGTGGGCAAGTGCGCCACCTGCTGGGCGATGAAACCTGGGAGCGGACGCTCATCCCCGTCCCGCCGGGCACGTACCAGAACGGCGCGTACTGGGCCACGGCCTCCGGGTGGGTGCTCGCCGCGCTGGCGGAGATCGATACGCCGTTGGCCGCGCAGATGCTCGACGACCTGGTCGCCGACTTCCAGACGCACGGCATCTTCGAGTGCGTCAATGCCGGTTACGAGAAACTCGACCATTACGTCGCCAGCATCGTCAACCCGCTCGGTGCGCTCCGCCGCATCCTCAACAAGCAATAGATCACCTATGACGCCGACTTCCAGACGGACGAAAAATCACCCATCACGCATCACGCGTCATGTATCACGCGTCACGGATCATATCTCCCAACTCGGCCCAAACCTCTTCCTCCACCACGACGCGATCAACACCGGCATCTTGCGCGATGGCAACCGGGCGCTGCTCATCGACTGTGGCGATGCGGCAGAGGCGTTGCGCGCTTTGGGCATCGACCGCGTCGAGCGCGTTCTCTTCACCCACCACCACCGCGATCAGGCAGCGGGCATCGGCCCGTTTGTCACGCAGGGCGCGCGGATCGGCGTTCCGGTGGCAGAGCACGCCTGGTTTACCGATGTCGAACGTTACTGGAACGACCCCGCGCATCGCTGGCATCTCTACGACTTCCACCCGCACAGCCTGCTGCTCGCGCAGTCCATTCCCGTCCACGACACGTACTGCCACGGGGACGTGCTGCACTGGGGCAGCGCCACGATTACGGTATTGGAGACGCCCGGCCATACGGACGGCAGCGTTTCGTATTGCATCGATCTTCCCGGCGGGGAGCGGTTTGTGTTCAGCGGCGACGTGATCTACGACGAGGGCCAGCTCTGGGAGCTTTACAGCATGCAAAAGGGCTGGGAGACACGCGACTACCACGGATTCCTCGGCGACCGGAAGCGGCTGGTCGCCAGCCTGGACGCCCTTGACGCCACAAACGCCGCCGCTCTGATCCCTTCACACGGGCGCGTGATGCCGGACCCATCGCGCGCTATAGCCGCCCTGCGCGCGCGGTTGACTGCATGCTACGAACAATACGTCGCCATCAGTGCGCTGCGTTACTACTTCCCAGAGATGTTCGCCGAGTACACAGCCCGCGAGGACTTCCTGCCGGTAGGAAGAGACCTGCCATATCCTGATTTCCTTAACCACATCGGCACGATATGGGCCATCGTGTCTGAAGATGGCGCGGTATTCCTGATGGACTGCGGCAGCGAGGACGCCGTCCGCGAAATCCAGGAACGCCAGATCCAAGGCAGGTTCGGGCGCGTGGAGGGGCTGTGGATCACGCACTACCACGACGACCACGTGGACACGATCCGGCTGCTCCAGGAGACTCTGGACGAGTCTTTCCCGATCATCGCCGACAAACACGTGGCGATGATCGTCGAAGACCCGCTGGCATGGCGACTGCCGTGCATCTCGCCGGTGAGACTCTGCGTGGATCGCCGCACGCGGCACGGCGAGACGTGGCAGTGGCGCGAGTTCACGCTGACGGCCTATCACTTCCCCGGACAGACGCTCTACCACGGCGGCCTGCTGGTGGAAGGGCGTGGGCTGCGCCTCTTCTTTGCGGGCGACTCCTTCACGCCGGCAGGCATCGACGATTACTGCGCGGGCAATCGCAACTTCCTGGGCGCGGGTGTTGGCTTCGATGCCTGCATGCGCTTGTTGCAGGCGCTCAAACCCGACCTGGTTTTCAACGCGCACGTGGATGCCGGCTTCACCTTCGACGACGCAGGCTACGCTTTAATGCGTGCCAACCTCGCCGAACGTGAGAAACGCTATGGCGCGCTGTTCCCGTGGGATCATCCAAACTACGGGATGGACGAAGCCTGGGTACGCTGCTTCCCTTACGAACAGCGTGTTGCGCTTGGCGAAACGGTGCACTTTGACGTCGTCGTCACCAACCACTCGGACGAGATCCGCGAAGCGATAGTACGCCCGATCTTGCCGGAAGGGGGGATGGCGCTTGCGCCGCAGGGGACGGCGATCGCGTCAAAGGCGGAGGGAAGCATCGTGTTCAGGTTCAACCTGCCAGCAGACGCCGCGCCAGGACGGTGGATCATCCCCGTGGACGTGACCTATGGCGGGCGGCGTCTGGGCCCGTTCCGCGAGGCGGTGATCGAGGTAAGTAACGGTCTACCGTAATCACCCGCCAGCACCAATGCGCTACGCACAGATCATCATCCGTATTTTTTACTCTATTCAGCTTTACATGCAACGTTCCGGTCGTATAATGCCTTCCTATGCAAGTATGACAAACGATGACAGGGAGTAAAGATGTATGAGCAGCGTGTTTGTCTCCGATACTATGGTAGATGATATGAGGGTTACCCCGGACGCTACCGTCTCATTGACGGGCGGCGTGATGTTGAAAACCGCGCCGAAGTTCATCCGCTCCGCGCGCATCCAACAGCTCTTGGAACGCAGCCAGGAGCTGGCAATCAGCGGCAAGCGCAAGCTCGGTTGGGGCGACGCGACGGTGGGCGATCACGCCTGCTGGATTCACATCGGCCCTTTCCCGCACCTCGACCAGATGCCTTCTCGTGTGAACGGCTATGAAGCGACCGGTGAGAGTTGGGGGCGCGATTATCACTTCCTGGTGAGCCAGTTCCCCGTGGAAATCCACCCGAACGAGCGCATCGTCGGCGAAATTCACTGGGAGATGCACATGGTCCGCCAGTACGAATGGCCGGAGCGTGTGCGCGAGCTAGGGAAGTGGGCGGCGGAACTGGGCGCGAGCGGGTACAGCAGCCTGCACACCTGCCCCGACCTGGAGATCGGCCTCACGCAGGGCTGGGGCGGCATCCTGGAACGGGTCAAGGCCAGCCGGGAGAAGTACCTTGCGTTGGATAATCAGCCGAAAGCTTCATACCTGCTGGGCCTGCAACTGATCTGCGAGTCGGTGATCGACTTCATCCGCCGTCATGCCGACCGTGCCCTGGAACTGGCGGCGACCGAGACCGATCCCTGGCAGAAGGCGACCTATCTGCGCATCGCCGAGTGTTGCGCGCACATCGCCACCGAGCCGCCGCGCACTTACTACGAGGGCGTACAGTGGATCCACTTCGCCGTGATGATGGACCGCGTGGTGGGCCACGGCAACGGCTACGGACGCCTCGACCTGTACCTCATCGATCTCTACCGCAAGAGCAAGGCTTCCGGCGAGTTGAGCGACGAGGAGGCGCGCGAGTATCTTTCGGAGATGTTCCTCAAATTGCGCGGGCACTTTTTCAGCGTCGGCGGGCGCGATGCGAACCTCAAGGACGCTACCAACGAGATGAGCTACGTCGTCCTGGAGGGCTACGATCTGGTCGGCGATTACAACAACCTGGGCGTGATGTGGCACCCGGACATTGACCCGCATTTCTACACCTACGCCTGCGATGTGCTGGCGCGTCACGGCGAGAGCATCCCCGTGCTGGTGAACTACGACCTGATGCGCGAGGCCGAACTGCGCTCCGGCGTCCCTGCAGAGGACGCCTGGAAGGTGGTCTACAGCGGGTGCCAGTGGTTCTGCATCCCCGGCAAGGAGTATTGCGACCAGGACGTCAACTCGTACAACATCATCAAGCCGATGCAGCGCGCGATTGCACGCGGCATCGAACGGGATATCGCGGACTTCGAGGCCCTCTACACGCTCTTCGTAGAGGAAATGAGCGTCACCGCCCGCGCGCTGCGCGACTGGAAGAACACGCAATATGAACTGCTCGGTTCGCTGTGGCCGGAGATGTATACCTCGCTGCTCTGCCACGGGCCAATCGAGCGCGGCATTGATGTGGTGGACAATCGCGGCGTGGATTACCAATTCACGTCGGTCAACATCCTGGGCATTCCCAACGTGGCCGATTCGCTGCACGCGATTAAGAAGCTGGTCTTCGAACAGCAACGCTACACCCTCGCCGAAGTGCAGGAGGCCATCGCCGCCAACTGGGAAGGCCGCGAGCCGATGCGCCAGCGTTTCCTCAAACAGGACAAGTTTGGCAACGACCGGGATGAGGTGGACGCGCTCTTCGTGCGCATCACCGAGTCGCTGGCAGCCATTCTGAACCGGATGATCAACCTGCGCGGACAGGAATTTCGCCCGTCTCTCTTTCACTTCCAGGGACACCTGACGCCCCAGACGGTCGGCGCGACCCCCGACGGGCGACTGGCCCACGAGTACCTGGCGCACGGCATCAATCCGCAGGTAGGACGGAACACCAACGGCCTGTTCGCTACCGCTAACTCCATCGCCAAGGTGGATCAACGCAAGTTCCAGGGCGGGCCGATCCAGGTGGAGCTGCAACCCCGCTTCTTCGACGGCAAAGAGGAGCTGTGGAAGTATATCCGCGACTTCTCGGACGTCTTCTTCCGCAAAGGCGGCATCCAGATCAACCTGAACATTATGGACCTCAAAAAGCTGCGCGATGCGATGGATCACCCGGAGAATCCAGAGTACCAGAACATCATCGTCCGCGTCACCGGCTACGCCAGCCGCTTCATCTGCCTCACGCGCCCTTACCAGAAGGAATTCGTCGAGCGGATGAACTACGAGGGCTTTTGATGGAAGCATTGACGGCCCACGTCATCGAAATTAACCGGGGTACGACGCACGACGGTCCCGGCTTGCGTACGACAGTCTTCCTCAAAGGCTGCCCGCTGCGTTGCCTGTGGTGTCAAAACCCGGAGGGGATGCCAGCCACGCAGGGCGTGTGGTGGGAAGCGCGCACGTGTATCGGCGCGCGAGGATTCGCGTGCCTGGAATGTATGGCAGCCTGTCCTACCGGCGCGTTGACGATGCGTGAGGACGCCCCACACCGCGATAGCGATGTCTGCACGGTCTGCGGCGCGTGCGTGGAGGCATGTCCCGCCCAGGCGATGACCTTCACCGGGCGGGAGTGGACGCTCGACGCGCTGGTGAAAGAAGTCCTCAAGGATGCGGACTACTACCGGGCCTTCGGCGGCGGCGTCACCGTCTCTGGCGGGGAGCCGTTGAGCCAATACCGGTTCGTCGCCGCCTTCTTCGAGCGTCTGCGCTCGGCAGGCATCCGCACGGCGCTGGATACCTGCGGCGTGGCCCCGGCGGCGGCCTTCGAGGCAGTACTGCCCCATACCGACTACGTCCTGTTCGACATCAAGCTGCTCGATCCCGACCTGCACCGGCAGTACACCGGTCACGCGAACGACATCATCCTGCGCAACCTGGCGACCGTCGCCGAGACGATCCGCCGCTCCAACGGCGCGCTGCGCCTGTGGATTCGCACGCCATTGATCCCCGAGGCCACCGCCACGCCGGACAACATCGCCGCCATTGGGCGCTACATCCAGCAGCACCTCGCCGATGTGACGGAGCGGTGGGAGCTATGCGCGTTCAATAGCGCGTGCAAGCAGAAGTACGACAAGTTGGGCCAGGCCTGGACTTACGCGGACTACCCGTTGATGGACCAGCGGTTTATCGATAGTCTGCGGGAAACCGCGCTTGCAGCACAAACACCCTCTGATAAACTGGTGATCTCTGGCCTGATCGCCAGCCATTAGTCAAGGAACTTCGCTATGAACCACAACACTACTGCATGGCAATTGGCATCCGCGACGGCCTCGTCGAATTTTGAGCCTGGCCGCCGGTTGTACTTTTTCTCCGAGACGCTACCGGAAGGCGCGCGCAATATCCACCATGTCTATGCGCCTGTGACCAAACACGGTGTCGTCTTGGCGGGCGACGCCCCCTGGGAGGAAGGTGGCGCGGTGGCCTCGTTTTGCAGCACCGTACTCCGCCTCGACGATGGGCGCTACCGGCTCTATTACACTACAGCCAACGCCGGAGCTA
>Ga0209498_1001292_pt1 | contig 15376 bp, 10 predicted proteins | sample WalLakDeSediment_FD_184131 | JGI IMG/M metagenome (GOLD analysis project Ga0209498, IMG submission 184131) | Lake sediment microbial communities from Walker lake, Nevada to study Microbial Dark Matter (Phase II) - Walker Lake 11/02/13 Deep... | ecosystem: Environmental > Aquatic > Freshwater >... | reverse complement strand
CTTCTCCCCTTCTCTGGGTATCGGCAGCTCGAAAGGATTGATGTGATGAGAGCTTCCTAAAGATATTTTGAAATAGGATCCGTCAACAGCTTCTGATAATGCCTTATACTCGTTTTCCGGATCTATGATAATAACATCTGTTCCGAACATCAAAGATCGCAGCACTTCCAGCTTAACCGTAAAGGACTTACCTGCACCGCTTTCGGCGAAAACAGTCATGTTGGCGTTATTTAATGTGAATCTGTCGAAAAGAACCAAAGAATTATTGTGTTGATTAATGCCGTATAATATCCCTTCGTTCGAACTTAAATCAAAAGAAACAAAAGGAAAAATAGTGGAAAGAGGCGCCGTATTCAGAGGAGTCAGTATTTCCAGCTGGTCCACACCGCAAGGAGAAGTGGATATAAACCCCTGTTTTTGCTGGTATAAAGCAGGTTTGATGTAAATTAGTTTAGCTTCCAGAATCGACCGGAGAGAGTTTTCAATATCGTCTAATTCTTTTTCAGATTCACCGTAAACCGTGACATAAACGCCCAATCTGAACATGCTTTCTTGGGCGGTTTGCAATTTATCTCTTAGGTCCTCTATGTCCTGAAATGCGGTTTCAAGAGCTGGCTCCCTAATTAATCTTTTTTCCGATCTCTCTGATATTTCTGCTTGGATCTCTGTAATTTTCCTTCTCAATTGTTTCAAAATTGCTCCCGTATCAATAGGATTGATGAAAAGAGAAATATCCATAGGTGTTTCTAGGTTCAATATCGGATCAAACCAAGAAGTGCTCAGATACCTTGGGTAGGAAAAGATAAAGAAAGATTTGGTCAGCCTTTCCCCCAGTTTCAAGTGGGATGATTTTACTTCAATTGAAGTGGGAGAGATAAAGTCCAGAGTTCCGACAAAGCCCGTATCAGGAAAGCCTTCTAAAAGCTTGTCTTTATCATATGTTCTTTTTCTCTTTTCTTCTTTTTTCTTTTTACCGAAGAATTTCATATATAATATATTTTGCTATTTGGCGATTTCTGGCGGTACGTCGGGGTGGTAACCCACTTCCGCCTCTTTGGGATGATAAAGGGACCAGAACAGTTCAATTAATTCGACTGTTGTCAAAGGGATAGCTGTCAGCCCCATTCTTTTTAAGCCCAGAGCCACAAATTCTATCCTTTGGAATAATTGCTGTTTACATCTCTTAAAAACTTCTTCGGTCATATCAATCGTTTTTTGAGGCTTTAACAACTCTTTTTTGGTAACGCCCCGGCTTTCCAAAAGAGTAAAAGGTATGACCACGTAAAAAGATTTGGCTATGATTTCGCCGTATTTGCCGGCCGGTGGGGCCCCGGAAATTATGTCCGCTATGAATTGCCGGTATGCGGACGTTTGTTTTTTTAAAAGCTCATTTTTTTGTTTTTTTTCTATTTCTTTAATTTGCTCTATATATCCTGTAAGATTTAATTTTCTAGACTGGATTATGATTTGGCAGCTGAAATCCAGGGAGTTCAGAAAATTCTGGAACTGGCTGAGAATGGCCGACTGTTCTTCAGTAGACTTTAATGCGAAGTTTAAAGAAGAAACCATCATTACTCCTCTTAATGCTTTGTTCTTTAAAATTATCACCCCTTCTTTAATTTGGTCTATTGCTAAAAGTTGTTGGGTTGATGGAGCTTTGGGCATGATTTTTATTTTTTTTCGGTTTCTATTTGTATGGAAAGATTTTTAAGCCTGCTTTTTCGTATCGGATAATTCTGAGGAACGGATTCAGCCTTTTCCGGTTTTTTTTCCACGACAATTTCTCTTTTTTTATTTTGCTGAGACTGGCTGGCTTTTCTTTGCCATAAATATATTTTGGGTCCTAACGAAAAAAATACAAAACTCTTCAGCACAACGGACAGCGGTACGCCGTTCACGTTAGCAAAGGCCAGGGCCGCACCGACAGCAATTATAATTATACTGACTAGAATAAATAAAGAAAGGGGAAGAATGAAATAGAGAGTAAAAGCGATAGCAACGGCGCTTCCCAGATAAATGGATTGAACCAGGGTCAAGGGTCCGACTATCTTTGCCTTATGTTCAATAAATTTAGGTACAATGAATTTCATGATGGACAATGTAAAGTTTTCCTTATTCTAAAGATTCTCTGTAAGCATCCTTGTCGGAATGATGCGCTGTTTTTTCTGCTGACGGCGGATGTTCTTCTGCCCCGGCGGATATTTTAATTTTATAAATATCTTCTAACGCACCCTTTACCGGATAAAAGATAAACCGATGAATCTCCCGGCTGATTTTTTCCGCTGTTTCTTTATCGATCTTTAATTCTGTTTCCAGCGTTTCTGTAAAATTATCCAGAGGCAGAACTCCCAATAAAACCTGGCCGACACAGTCGACAATTAGCCCCAAGTTTTCTTTAATTCCGTTTCTTTTGCAAGCCTTGACGATATTATTGCTTGTTCCTTCATCAAAAAGAGTATCTTTCAATTCCTGGGGGAGCTTTTTATAAAGCTCCCAAAATTGTTCGTTGCTGTATTCTTTTAACATAAAAGCTTTTTAAGCATCTAATCTTCTTTTTATGTCTTTCATCGCCGTTTCTATCATACCCATCTTCTCTTCTTCTTCTTTGGTAAGAATTTCCCCGCTACCTTTTCGTTTCTTAAAGCTCTTGAATTTTTGGTTCATTTCATTGTATTCTGCTATCATATCCTCTTGTTTTAAAGAAGGGGGGGCCACAGGACCTCTGGCAGCCGCAGCAGGCCTTATTTTTTCTTCAAGGCTTTCTAACTGAGCTTCATTTTCAGCTCCGCTTATTGGACGGCACATCGACCTAAAACCGGGATTATATACCAATGCGCGCAGAATAGGCATGTTTGTTTTAGCAACTTCGTCTGCTCCCAAATCTTCCATTTTTCCGGTAATTTTATCAACGAATTGCTGCCCTTTTTCTTCTCCGAGTTTTCGGATAAAATTGGTATCGCTCCGGTAGCGAGCGACCATTTCTTGAAAAATAGGACTTTCCAGGGTGGACATATCCAAGTTTTCAATATCGCTTGTTTTCATTGCATCAACCGCCTTTTTAAAAGTTGCTGCTCTTATTACTTTTATCCTGCCAACATCGGTTTTTACCAGGTCATTAATATCTTGTCCGTCAATTTTTATACCGGCTCTGGCCATTAATTCTATGTCTTTGTTTTCAAAAGTAATCCCGTCCGGTTTTTTATCGGTTCCTTCTGAAACCATTGCTTTTTGAACCATTCTTGCTGTTCTTTCTCTGGGCCCGAAAGCAAGTTTTTCATATTGTTGCATTAAGTCAGGCCTGCCTTCTTTTTGCGCTCTTCTGTATTCTGTCAGCGCCATTTCCATTGCCTCGTCTTCTCCTCCGCCTCTGTTTTTTGCATCTGCCAGGTCTTTGGTGCGCGCATTCTCATGGTCAGCCAGATTTGGCCTGTGTTTGGTTATTTCTTCTACTTTGTGAGGTGTTGCTCGGGCTATTGCCTGCGTTGCTTCGTTTAATTGTTCATTGTTCAGCTGGCCAAGGCCCTTTTTTCCTCCTCCGTGCATTTTAGACAGGTAAAGAGCAGCTCCTGCTTTTCCATCGTCGTCAAGTGCATTCCAGCCGCCCAAAGGAAGCCCGGCCCGCATAGCGCTGTCCGTGTCTTTGCCATATTTTTCTTCCAACTCTTTTGCTCCGCTTTCTATTTTTCTGGTTCTTTCTCTTTGAGGAGTAGTGCCTGTTAAGCGTTGGGTGAATCTGGTCGGAGCCGTTAAAATACCCTGGGCCCTTCGCATTTTGGAAGGCCTGTATTTAACGCCTGCTTTTTCTGCTATCTTTCTTTCCTCTTTTTCTTTTCTTTCATAATCAGATCCTGCTTGACTCATTTTGGATCCCATGCTCTTGCCAATAGGCTTCAATCCCTGGGTCACTGCCATAGATCCGACTCCTTGGACAAAGCTTATCATCCCCTGCCCCATGGCCGGTATGGTTGCTTTTCCTATGCCGAGAACAACCATCATATATATGAAAACAAACAGATAAAAAGACATTCTTTCTGTCCATCCTTTCCAGGCAAAGCCGGGTATTGCTCCCAAAATCTGCTGGCCTATGGTTTGCGGCATTAAAGCGTTCATGGCAGCAACACCTATAGCCAACAAAAACATCAGCACCAGCCCTAACATTATCCACTGGACAAGATGGTTAAGCCACATGCTAAAGTACTTTTTGGTTTGAGGCAGGATTAAAGCTAAAAAAGCAAGAGGAGAAAGAATGGCCAGTATTTGGATAATATATACTCTTGCTGTGAACAAAATAATATACATGAAAAACATGCCGGCGATCATAAAAAACAACACAGACTGGATAAACCACCCTGCAATCGTAGGAAGCCAAGTTACGCCCAGCGTACCGAGAATAATGGTTTTTTTAATGCCTCCGCCGGGGATCAACGAAGATATGGCAATAACGCCGGCCAATATTGAAAACTCTATTATCACCTTTATTTCTCCGCCGGTTAAGGCTTCCTTTACGCTGTAAAAAAGACCTGAAGTTGTGGTTGTGGGCAGGGTTTCAACGCTGCGCAAAATAGCAGTATAAAAAACGTCGGCCACATCCAAAGCCATTTCAATAAAGAGTATGCTGAAATTAAGCAGAAAAGCCACCATTAATAACCTGAAAAGAGCTTTTTTGGTTTGATGAGTATCTATTTTTAAAATAATCTGCAGGGCGATGAAAACCAAGAAAAGAATCATGAAGATGTTTGCCAGCCCCAGCGTAAAGTTCCATCCTATCCTTACCATGACGCTTTCAGAAAGATTCAGCCAGTCAGACTGAGCAATGGTCACATGATCTAAAAGCGCGGCACTGCTTGATAAAGCGATTAAGCCGAGCAGGTAAAACAAAAAAATAGTGGTGACCGTGCCTAAGAACTGTCCCAAGGCCGGAGAAATCTTGCTGGAAACTTTTTGAAAATAATCGAACGGACCGGGCACAAGGGCAAAAGCGCTCTCTGGCACAACCAGCATAAATATGACCAGCCCGACTACAGCTATAATGAAAAATTTGTTATTAGTAATGCTCTTCATAAGGAGTTAATCTTATACATTCAAGTGGCTTATCAATATAGCGGGTAATGTCCCCATCTGTGGCGTATATTTCAGATATCCTGTCTCCGCAGACCTTGTGGAGCCAGGCGGATCCGTAATGCATTTGTAGTGTGCAGTTTCCATCACTAATGTCATAGTGGGGCAATAGAGCTGAATCAAAGGTATATATGCCAAAGGTGCCTTCCAAGTTTTCATAGGTTTCACATTTAGCATCTTCGTTTGGCGGAAGAGGCTCACTAAAAAAATTGTATTGTAATATTATGAACTCAGGCACAAGCTCCAGTATTTCACCAATAGTGCACTCTGCGCTTCCCGTCATATTCTTTTCTCGCATTTCAACCAGCTTTTCATTTTCACAAAAAGCAATGGCTCTTCTTAATATCGGCAAGAAATCGTCCTTTGATTCGTCTCTTTCTTCTGTTTCCGCCTCAGGGTCTGATGTAAAGTTTCCCCCGGGGCATCGCATAGGCCTCATTTGTCTAATTGATAAAATATCACTAACTTTGGCTCCTTGTTTGCACGGGACTAAAAACCAAAATGGAGGAATAGGGAACCATTTCATGCAGAATGCCCAGCCGCTCACTATAAATTTGTCGTATCGCCCCTCTTCAACGGTTATAGGCAACGGATCGCCCCCAAAATTTGTTTCTTCGTAAACATAGGCATACGTACAAGGAGGAGACGCTATTCTATGGCCCAGCATTTTTTCTATTGAGGCAGCCAGGTCAGCTAAATTCAATGTAAGCTCAGGAAAATGAGTGAATCTCGGGTTGATTGTGGTTAAGATAAGCCAAGAGCTTAGCAACAGGGCCAGTCCCAATAAAGCGGAAACGATTCTGCTTCTTGCTTCTCTCATGGTTGAAGGGTTGCCGACAGAAGTTAAGTATTGCATGCCGGCGATTATCAAAGAAATAAAAACGAGCAGTCCGCCGAGGCCGATTGCCCATTCGTAAAGATATCGGACCATCTCAGGTATCAGCCTGCCTGTTTCTCCTGTTTCAATATCAGGAAAAGAGGAGCCCATTGGCGTGTTAGGCCATTCAACCCTGGCGGCCAAAGCCGGCAAGCCAATTATCAGCAGTGCTCCGGCTATAACGGCAAAAAGTATTATTTTCTTTTTTTGGGTCATTGATAAATTATATCACAAATTTATTCCGTTAACAAAACCTCGGACGAATTTAAAATTTTCTCTGCTTCTTTCTGGAAGAAACCCCAATCGGCGTAAGAAGTAATGGCAATAATCGAGTAAACGTTTTCTTCTGTTAAAACTATTTTTCCTTGGCCTCTTGTCAAATAGTCGGTGTGGTCCTGGTAAATATCGAAATCAGCGCTGTTTTCTTTGATAACTAAATTTTTGATTTCGATTTCCGTTTTTTCTTCTTCGTCTTCTCCGGCCATCTTTATTTCCTCAACAATTTCTTCCAGGCTTTTTTCTCTTTCAACGTTTAGCTTCTGGATAATCAGCCATGCCATTTTCATTTCTGTTGTTTCCATTTTTGTCCCGAAAAACAAGGTTTCTGCATGTTCGGTGCTTAAGTCTTCAAGACTGAACCCATAGGACTCAGCTTTTTTCCAGTCTTCAGAATACATTATTCTCAAATCGTTGGCCGGCGAGGTAAATTTTTGGGACAGCTTAACTTCCAATATTTTTTCCGGTGCCTCCTCTTTTTCGGCAGAACGGAAAAAGGCAACGGATCCTCCTTCAGAAAGATTCTGTTGCATTCTTAAATAGCTTTGCCAGGCAAGCCACCCCAAAACAAAAACGGAAATTACTATGACTGTTAATAGAATTTTTTTTGTTTCTTTCATTTGTTTCTCTTTATCAGAAGATATACCAAGGGCCCACTTTGTAGCCGAAGAAAGCTAAAATCAAAGAAGTTATCAGCCAGGCGCATAAGATAAGAGCCAGGCCGATCCCGGCTGATCTCCATAAAGCCTTTACCTTGGCCAGAGGATTGGGAGCTTCCATCTTCACTGAGAGATAAAATATTACTCCGCTGGCCAGCGCCAACAAGACCAGCACGAAAGGCACTATTTGCAGGAATATGAAATCAACAATGACCTGGATCATTATGAAGATATGTTTTATCCCGCAAGCTTCGGTCTCATTCCATAGAGTTTTCTCAACATCATAATCCCTGCCGCAGGGCAGCAAGCCCCCTTCCAGAACCTTGATTTTGCCCTTTATTTCAGAGAACTTATTAGCGAGCATAGTATTTACCCTGTCTATCACGTCTTCCAGTATGTTTTGCAGGGCCGCTTCCAGCTCTGCTGCTGATACGTTTGGGTTGGCTTCAGCCTTTGCCCTTGCTTTTGCAGCTTCCACTGCCCAGACATCCCTTATTATTGCTTCGAAAAACTGAGGAGCTTCTTCTAAAACAGGCAGATCCGAAATATTGTTCAATATGGCAGATAAAATAGCGCCGGGGATGTCTTTGGTTATTTCTCTTATTTCTTTGTACATTTCGTCCCGCACCCTTTCAGCAACATCTTTGGGCAAGCTCTTTAACTCTTCTTTGATAATATTCCTGACAATATCCAAAGCTTCGGTCATATCCATTGCAGCATCTACATCAGCCAGCACTCTCTGGGAAATAATCTTAAGCGTTTCTTCTCTTTTCTCTGCCAAGATTTGTTTTAACAGGCCTTCTGGCACTATATCCGGGTCTATTATTAAAGCATCAACAACGTCTTGCCAGACCTTTTTGAATATGTCATCCAGTTCTTCTGATATGTCTTCTGCCTGGGCAACATCTGCTTCCAGCCTGTCAATTACGCCGTTTTCCACGTCTTTTGGCATTCCGGCCAGTATGTTCATTACTTCGTCATAAACCGGGCCTACTATTTCTTCAGCTGACCAGTCCGGCACTTTTTCAAAGATTTGAGGAGAAATTTCATAAATGAAAAGATTTTCCATTACTTTATGGGTGGTTTCCGGTGAAAATACCCTGAGACTCCAAACAGAGGAGTCACCGGCGGCATCGGGTTCGCAACTGCTGATCAGGCAACCTGCCACCTCCCATTGATAATGTCCGCCGCAAGTTATTTTATGAGGAACAGAGTTGGTATTTGAGATCTTGGAAATAGTTTCTCCTACCTTATCCAGACATTCTTGCCTTATCTCTTCTTCCCCTGGGTCCAGATAGGTTATTTCAAAACTGTAATACTTGGCTCCTGTTACTCTGTCCCAGGAAAGGTTTTGAGCGTCAGCAGTAGAAACAAGCACGCCGTCTGCCGGCTTAGGATTTACAGGAGCCTTTAATCTGAAGGTTTCAAAACTGTATTCATTGCTCCAATTGCCGCAGAGCACTCCGTTTGTTTTAGCGCAGGTTTGGACCTGCCAAGAATAAGCAGTGTCCTGAAGAAGCTCAGGATAACCAACATCAATGGTTGTTCCAACAGGTACTATTTTTTCCTCTCCGTTGATTTTGATTCTGTAAGACCTTGCTCCTCCCACGTCTTGCCAAATGAAGGTTGTCGGGATTATTACTTCATCTGATCCGTTTTCAGGCTGGATAAGACGGGGGGGCTGGCCGGTGGTTTTGAAATAGAAAAAATCTCCAAGAGTAACATCGCTCCACTTTCCGCATTTGCTTAATTCAGCATCATAGCTCCAGCAAGGTTTTGCCCGCCATCTGTAGATTGTGTTTAGATTCAATAAAGAATCATCTAGATTGCTGACAACAGGTATATTGGTTGTTCCTTCTTTAATTCTGGGGCCAGCCGTCCCTTCATATATTTCGTAATGAAAAGACATGGCCAATGGAGTGGCTTCCCACTGGAGGGTTACAGGAAGACCAACAGGAATTGCATCTGCATTCCCAGGATCAATATCTGTAGGCCTGACCGCGCCGGTAATCTTCAGATCAAAATCAGCCACAGCAAATCGCCATTCTTGTCCGAGTGTTGTGCAATATTCGTTTCTGGCCGTTTGATCCCAGCAGCTGGCTGCCAGCCAGGAATAAAGATGGTCTTTGGTAAACCAAAAAAAGTGTTCGTTTGCAAACTTCGGGGGATGGTAATGGCGATAAAGCGGAGTGCCTACAGTATAAGGTTTTAATTTTTGGTTTTCGCATTCAGTACGTTCTTCATTGCATTCGTCTAGATGGGGATGGTATTCTTTGTCGTCATTTTCAATGATATAGCTTAAGAATTGATGGGAATAAGCCCGGCAAGATCCGTAATCAGGGTTCCAATAACAACTTGCCCCTTTTTCCACTCTGGCGTCCCGGCATTCTTCAAAAGTCAGGTTGTCATCGCAATCAGAGAAGTGGCACCACTCAGCCCACATGGTAAAAGGCGGAGCATCTTTGAAAAAACCCTCTCCTGTCCAGTCAGGATCATAAGGAAGTTTTGGTTCAGGAGCAGGACTGGTGGTCATTTCCCAGTCGCTCCAGGGCCCGCAATCTGCTTCTAACATAAACTCAACCCATACCCCATCCTCTTTCATTTTTTCTGCTAAGTTCCATGCTGCAGTAGGGCACAATCCTCTGGATTTAACTATTTCTTCAAACTCCTCGTTACTCATGACTTCTTCAATAAAGGGGCAGCAGGCTCTTACTTGCCAGGTATAGGTTTTGCCTGATTTCAGGAAGCAAGGGGAAGGCGGGAGAAACTCTGATTGCCTTAAAGCTTCTATCCATTTGTTTATATATAACTTTTCCTTCCTGATTTCTCTTATTTCTTTCAGATATTCTCTAAACAGATCAATATCTGTCGGATCCTTTTTTTTCTCTTCTTCTGCGAGAAATTTCAGTTGGTTTATTCTTTGCTGTGCTTCGGGGTCCCTTATATCCCCTCTTTGGTATTCGTCTTCTTTAGCGGGCAATAACCAATAATCTATCTCATCTCCCAATTTTTCTCTTTTACAAAAAGTTTCAGTTGTCTTTAGTTCTTTTTCATTCTCGTATATCTCATCGGTTATTTTGATAACATATGATTGTATGTATCCTTCCGGCACATCGTACGGTGGATGTGATTTTGGTTGGATGTAGCAATAGTCTGATCCTCCTCCGTTGGAATCGAGCTGCGGGCATATATCTGTGCATCCTGCAGCATTTGTCGTAAAGCTTTTCCGGCAGTTAATTGTACAGTTATTTAAGCAGTTTTCTCTGTAAAAAGTTAGTATTTTATAGGGGGCCAGCCAATATTGGCCGAAATTCATTTTGCTGGCGGTTTCATAACATTTATTTCTGCAATTTGTTATACAGCTCTCCAATTTCGCGCTGTTAGAATCGAATTTGCTGTCACTGGGCGCCTGATAACATGCTTTTTCCGAACCTGCACACTCCAGAACCTTGTAGCATTCACCGTTTTCTATCCAGCCGTCTCGCCATCCTTTAACGTCGTCCCAATACAATTTTACCGGCAGATATACATTATCTTCGTCCATTTGATATTTTGCTTCGTCTTCTGAATTAATGTTACATTTATCTAAAGGATAAATTGGATTATTGTAATATTTGGGGTTTTCAGGAGTTTCTAGGCAATGAAATTCACAGACGCAGTCTGGTTTTTTATCTTCAGTGCTTATCAGTTCGCAATCGTTCAGCCCCATTATTTCATATAAATCTTCTACTCCTTCTGGGGGGGGATCATGGCAGGGCGGATCTCTTCTGGGTACTTGCCAATCTTGGCAGTCTTCGCATAATTCCCATTCTTCGCACCTCACGCAGACTTTTTCGTCATTACATTCGCTACACGTTCCTTTACATTCTCCGCATGCTTTGCAAACATAAGATTCGCATTCTCTGGTTAAGATTATGCCATCGCAAGTTGGTTCTTCGCATTTGTATTCAGACCACTCCTCAATTGGGCCGGTCCAGCATGTCCAACACTCTCCTACTTTTTCTCCATACTCATCATAGCATTGAATTTTTTCACAACCGCCAACCTGGAATGATTCATTGCATTGGGTGCAATACCATACCTCTTCTTTGGTTGCACAACCGGCTATGCCGGGCTCCGGGTCAGCATATATATCACATATCATATCATCAGCCCGAGAGATCCCCGGGAGAAAGATTATAGAAACAAGGATTATGAAAAAAGAAAAAAGGATGAAGTCTCTTTTAAAAAATATCATTATTTTATTTTAAGATTTTTAATTAATTTAATCCAGTCTTCGACGTTTAATGTTTCAGCTCTCTGGTCCGGCTGAATATTATTTTTACATAACCAGCTTTCCACCTTTATTTTATCAAGGCTCAAATTTTTAGACAAGTTACTTATTAACAGTTTCCTTGGCCGGGAAAAACCTGCCCTGACAATTTTGAAGAATTCCCGAGAATTTATTTTTTTATTTACATTAATCTTTGTGATTTGGATAATGGCTGAATTTACTTTTGGTGAAGGCCAGAAAGATTTTTTGGAGATATAAGAGACTATTTTAGGCCTTGCATAAAACTGCACAGAAACAGCCAAAAGGCTCATGCCGGGCGGCCAGGCGCAAATTCTTTGAGCAACCTCTTTTTGTATTACCAAAGTCATTTGTAACGGACGATTTTCCGGAGTTTCTATTAATTGACGGATAAAAGGGGATGTAAGATAAAAAGGCAGACTGCCGACAACCTTATTATATGAATTGCCGGGCAGTTGCTTAGAGTTAATAATTTTCAGAATATCTCCCTGAATGATTTCGACGTTATCAATATTGTTTTTTCTTAATTCCTTGTTTAAGATTTTTACCAAAACATGGTCTTTTTCCACGGCAATTACTTTTTTGCTTTTTTCAGCCAATTTTATGGTTAGGGTTCCGAGGCCCGGACCGATTTCCAGCACAGTATCGGTTTTTTTTAAGCCAGCAGCAGAGATGATCTTTTTGGCAGCTTGTTTGTCAATCAGGAAATTCTGGCCGAAACGTTTGTTTGGCCTGATTTTGTTAGATTTAAGGAGGCCTTTAATGGATTTTTTGGAGGTGAAAAGCATAAAAAAGGTGTGGATAAAATACTTGACTTAAGCCATGGCAATGATATGCTGGAAATAATTATGGATAACTGGCATTGGCCCCGATTGAATAAAAAATCAAATAAAATAAGAGAAAAAGCTAAGAGGTTCTGCTGTCCTTCTCTATATTTTGGGTTAATAGCCTTGTTTTTATTTTTTTTACTTGTTTTATTGCCCTGTGCTTCTGAGCAGGATTTTTTGCCTGTTCTTATTGATGATTTTAATGAAAAAGATGATTTTTTTCTGGCTGCCCACTTAGGCGTTCGCGAATCACCGGACCTCACTTTTGTCCAAAAAAACAGCTTAAAAGCTGTTTCTCCGCCTGTCACTGTCACCCCTCAGATTATGGGAGCTTTGTCCGGAGTCTCAGACTATGAAATAGTAAGAAAAGACATAGTTGATTATATTGTTGAGCCAGGAGATAATTTATCAAGTATTGCTGAATCATTTGGCATAAGCCAGGATACTGTTCGTTGGGCTAATGATATGCAGGGTTTAGCGATTCAGCCCGGCCAGAAATTGACCATTCTGCCTGTTTCAGGCTCTTTGCATGTTGTGCGCAGAAACGACACCTTAAGCGAAATTGCCGGCTGGTACAAGGCCGATATAGAAAATATTATGGTTTTTAATAATCTTGCCTCAGCCGGGCATATTTTTGCCGGCGATATTTTAATTATCCCTGGCGGCATAAAGCCAATAAATCTTCCGCAGGGCCGTCTTGCTTTCCAGGGGACCTTATATCCCCCGACAGGTTATCCTTACCGTATTACCCAGGGGCTTCATCATTATAATGCCATTGATTTCGGGGCGCCGTGCGGTTCTCCGGTATATGCTGCAGAAGCAGGCATAGTGCAGTTAACCGGGAATCATTCAATCGGAGGCAATTTCATCCGTATTGAGCACGCTAACGGAATAATTACTTATTACGGCCATCTGTCTCACGGAGGCATTTTAGTCAGTCGCGGCCAGTCAGTGGGTCGGGGCGAGCGCATTGGGTTGGTTGGCAATACCGGCTATACCATAGGACAAACCGGCTGCCACGTGCACTTCGAAGTCAGAGGAGCTGTCAATCCTTTTGCCCGATAATTTAAAACCATGTCAGAATTCATCATTATTTGGATTATTCTCTTGGTCTTGGTTGTTTTTTCTTTGCTTATGTTTAGCGAATCGTTCCAGTTCTTACCCTAGTGTCATGAGGCAAGGTGGTGTCTATGGCCTTATCGCTTGTCAAAAGCAAAGTTTTGGTCCATTGGTCTTGCGCTGAAAACTCCACCTCGTCCATTATATTGACTATTTTTCCTTTTTGGGACAATTCGGGAGTAAAAGATATTTGAAAGGCCGCAATCCATGCTTCTTCCAAAACGCCGACTCCAGGATTCACTTTATCCAGTTCCCAAACCATCTCAGCGCCATCAACAGGCGCTCCTTTTGCTAATAATTCATTAAGCTTAAGCCTGGTCAGTTCATCCACATAACCAGTAGGAGATTGAATGTTCTGCGGATCCAATATTTCTCTTCTGTATTTTTGCTGGAATCCTTTTACCGCTTCCCGGGTCAATGGTCCGAAATAGCCGGTTGCCGGCACGTGCTTCGAATAAAGACGAGGGACCTCTTCTTTGAGTATGATTTGAAGATAAGTTATATCAATATTGCTTATTCCTTCGTATAAAGCTCTTTGGAACCTGAAGTCAGTAGGTATGTCTGGGTAAGGTTTTGGCATGTCCGGCGCAGTAGAAACCGTTATTTTTCCGTGTGTCGGCTTAACCGCCCTGACATGAACACCTTGAGGAAGGGCTGCTTTAATTTTTATGTTTTCTGTCCAGTTATAATAATTTTCCAATTTCCAAACAATAGTATATTGTGTTGTTTCATTGACTCTCGGAGGCTGAGGCCCTGTATTCTCAAAGAATCCGTACCTGTCCCTGGAATATCCTTCTTGGGATATTTTTATCAAAGAATTAACCCTGCTTCTGAATTCAGTTTCAAATTCAGCCAGAACTATTCTGTTTCTTATTATGGCGTTAGTGTCGGTCGTGTCTTTCGGCTTGTAGTCGTCTTTTAAGGTAACCCAAAACTCTACCTTCCCTTCTTCTCCCGGAGTTAAATATCTGAGGGAAGGAGTGTTCGTTCCTGTCCAGGAGATAAAGTTTGTGCCTCGGGTAAGGGTTGCTTTTGGGGCTTCAATGGTAGCCAAGTCGAAAAGAGATCCGTCCAAAATCGTGGTCAAAGACAAATCTCTCAATGGTTCGTTTTGAATATTTTTGAAATAAATTTGATAATAGAGCTTTTCTCCCGGGTCAGGGTGATAGATTTCTTCGTTGTTGATCGTTTGAGAAAAGAAAAAGGCTGGCTCGTATGTTACGGTTGTTATGGATTCTTCTTTTAAGAGAACATCTGTGCCGTGCAGATTAATGAACAGCTGGGCATTGAATTTCAGTTCTTTGCCGATTTGATAGCGTGCAGGAAAACTGCCCATAATTTCCACTTCTCCCCGACCGCGCGGCTCCAGTGTCGGAATTTCAAATTTTTGTTCTTGGTTTATTTGGGGGAAAGATTCTTTAAACTGAAAATCGGACGGGAGGCCTACCAACAGTTTCATATTAGAAACAGGCTGTTCCATAAAAGAAAGATATCTTATTCTGACAGAGAAATCAGACTGGTCTCTGGGATATATGGGAGCTTTTCTGGGCAGGTCTACAACCAGGTCCAGAGGCACTTCGGAGATAGCTGTTGTGAGGCTGACAACATTGGACATTGTAATTTTCGTCCGGCCGTCAGTGGAATAATTCAGCCAGGCCTTAGATTCTCTTTTCTCTTCTTCCATCCCAAAAAGCATTCCTTTAAAAGTAAACTCTACTTCCTGATTAGGGTAAACGTCTCCTGTCTTTCTTGTCTCAATCAGGCTTTTTTCCGGCAAAGAGAAGCTGGGGTAATGGAAGACCAGTTCAGGGTCTTTTAAAACAACGGTGCCGGTATTTTTAACTGTTACGCTGTAGCTTATTTCTTCTCCTGCTTTTGCTGTTGTCGGGCCAGAAATACTAATTTCTATATTGGTTTTGGGCAAGAAAAGATTTATAAGAACGAAGACGATTACAAAAATCAGAATAAAAACCAGCAAGGTGATTATAACGGCCATTTTTTCGGAAGTTTCCCGTTCGCTGAAAGAGGATATAAGGCTTTGGATTTTTTCTTTGGCTGTGTGTATCATATTTTAATTATATGTTTTTTTTACAATTCAAACAATTTTTGGCTTCTGGATAAACCTTAAGCCTTTTTTCTTCGATTTCTTTCTGGCATTTTTCACAAATACCGTAACCACCCTTTTTTATTTTCTCTAAGGCCAGGTCAA
>Ga0209498_1001290_pt1 | contig 15386 bp, 11 predicted proteins | sample WalLakDeSediment_FD_184131 | JGI IMG/M metagenome (GOLD analysis project Ga0209498, IMG submission 184131) | Lake sediment microbial communities from Walker lake, Nevada to study Microbial Dark Matter (Phase II) - Walker Lake 11/02/13 Deep... | ecosystem: Environmental > Aquatic > Freshwater >... | reverse complement strand
AGGTCAGGGTTTCCTTTTCGTTGGGGCGCCCCTCACGCTTGAAGAAGCCGCCGGGAATCTTGCCCGCAGCGTAGGTCCGCTCCTGGTAATTCACCGTCATCGGGAAGAAGTCGCGGCCAGGATCGGCATCCTTGCGTGCCACCACGGTGACCAGCACCACGGTGTCCGCCACGTTGACCAGGACGGCTCCGCTCGCCTGGCGGGCGATGCCGCCGGTCTCGAGGATGACCGTGTGATTTCCGTACTGAAACGTCTTCTTGTATGACACGCTTTGGCTTCCCGCTTCTTGGTGAACTTAACGGCGCAGACCGAGGCTCTGCACGAGCGCCTGGTAACGCTCCTGGTCTCTGCCCTTCAGATAGGTCAGCAGCTTGCGCCGCTGGTTGACCATCTTGAGGAGACCGCGGCGCGAGTGGTGGTCCTTCTTGTGGGTCTCGAAGTGCCCCATCAGGTGCTTGATGCGCGCGGTCAGCAGGGCAACCTGGACCTCCGGCGAGCCGGTATCCGTTGGATCGCGGCGATATTCCTCGACGATGGTCGTCTTGGTTTGGGTATCGAATGACATGTCGTGCTTGACTCCTGAGACGTAAACCTTGGTTGTATGGCCCTGCGGGCGTGGCCCTCGCGCCCTCTCCCACCGCCACCTCGTCCGCAGCCCGAATCACGCCTGATTCCGGGTGGAACGCACGGCCGCGCGGCACGAACGCAAGCCTTCGCAGCATGGGCGTTGGCGAAGGCGCGGAATAGTAGCACGCAAATACCATGAATTAACAGGAATGGGCCGACACGAACAGACGTCGCGGCGCGACGCGGCCGTCATCCTGCAGCTCGCCGATCCCCAGGAACTCGCCAGCGGCACCGTAGAGCCGCAATGGCCCCGTCTCCCTGACCCCCGGGATGAACACCGGCTGCCCCTGCCGCAGGAAACGGCTACTGGCCGCGTCCAGCCGGACCTCCGGGCGGTCGGCCAGGGCGCGGTCGGCGGGCAGCAGCCAGCGCTCGACCGCCTCGGGGCCATCCTCGGCGGCGGCCGCCTCCAGCGTCGCCATACTGACCATGTCAGCCGCGTCGAAGGCGCCGTGACCGGTTCGTCGCAACTCCGCCACCGTCGCCCCACAACCGAGCGCCCGGCCGAGGTCCTGCACCAGGGTCCGGATGTAGGTGCCCTTGCTGCAATGCACCTCCAGGCGCAGACGGTCCGGAGCCACCTGCTCGGCAAACAGGGAATGAATGATCACCTCGCGCGCGGGCCGCTCGACCTCGATTCCCCTGCGCGCCAGGTCGTAGAGGCGCTGGCCCTCGTGCTTCAGCGCCGAGTACATGGGCGGAACCTGCTGAATCGGACCCCGCAGCCCCGCGCAGGCCGCCTCGATGTCCGCATCCGAAAGTGCGGGCACCGGCATTTCCCGGAGGACCTCGCCCTCCAGGTCACCGGTCGCCGTTTCCACCCCGAGCCGCGCGACGGCCGTGTAGCGCTTGTCCGCGTCGAGCAGCCAGCCGGAGACCTTCGTGGCCTGCCCAAAACACAGCGGGAGGAGCCCTGTGGCCAGTGGATCGAGGCTGCCGGTATGCCCCGCCTTCCGAGCCGCAAGCAGATACTTGACCCGGCCCAGGGCCTGAGTCGAGCTCAGTCCCAGCGGCTTGTCGAGGAGAATGATGCCGTCGACGTCGCGACGCTGGATCGGCATGGCGGCGGATCGCTTTCGATGTTCCGGACCGCGGGGTGCGGAGAGCGTCAGTTCCGGGGCTCGGCGCCGGTTTCGTCGCCGGAGCCCTCCGGCGCGTCGCCGTCGGGGTGCCGGGCCTCATCCTCGGCGATCGCGGAATCGATCAGGGCCGAGATCCGTGCCCCCCGTTCAGGGGTATCGTCATAGATGAAACGCAGGGTCGGCACGCTGCGCAGACGCAGTCGCGTACCCAGGACCCGGCGCAGGTAGCCCGCCGCATGGTTCAGACCCTGTTCCGCCTCGATCCCCTTTTCTTCCCCGCCCAGCTGGGTAAAGAAGACCTTGGCATGGGCGAGATCGCGGGACACCTCGACGCCGGACAGGGTCACCATCCCGACACGCGGATCCTTGACCTCGAGCCGGATCAGCTCGGCCAACTCCCGCTGCATCTGGTCGCCGACCCGGTCGCTGCGCTGATAATCCCTTCTCGCGGTCATCAGAGCGTCCGGGCCACTTCGACCCGCTGGTAGACCTCGATCTGGTCGCCGGGACGCACGTCGTTGTAGTTCTTGACCGCGATACCGCACTCGGTACCGGTCTTGACCTCGTTGACGTCGTCCTTGAAGCGCCGCAGGCTTTCCAGCTCGCCCTCGTAGATGACCACGTTGTCACGCAGCACGCGGATCGGATTCCCGCGCTTGACGGTGCCCTCGACCACCAGGCAGCCCGCAACGGCGCCAAAGCCAGAGGCCTTGAAGACGTCGCGCACCTGGGCGAGACCAACGATCTCCTCGCGCATCTCCGGAGACAGCAGTCCGGTGAGCGCCTGCTTCACGTCCTCGATCGCCTCGTAGATGACCGAGTAATAGCGCAGGTCGATCTCGTTATCGGCAGCGAGTCGCCGGGCGCCGGCATCGGCTCGGACGTTGAAGGCGATGATGATCGCCTGGCTGGCCATCGCCAGGTTGATGTCCGATTCCGAGATCCCGCCCACGCCCGTGGACACGACCTTGACCCGCACTTCGTCGGTGGAGAGCTTGATCAGCGCATCGCGCAGCGCCTCCGCCGAACCCTGCACGTCGGTCTTCAACAGGATGTTGACCGTGGCAATCTGCCCGTCCTGCATCTGGTTGAAGATGTTTTCGAGCTTGGAGGCCTGCTGAGCGGCGAGCTTGTGCTCGCGCTGACGGGTCTCGCGATGGGCCGCCACGTCGCGCGCGGTCTTCTCGTCCGCAACCACGAGGACCTCGTCGCCGGCATTGGGCACGCCGGAAAGACCAAGGACCTCGACGGGCATCGATGGACCAACGGACTTCACCGGGGCACCGGTATCATCGAACATCGCCCGCACCCGGCCGTATTCCTGTCCGCTCAGCATGATGTCGCCATGCTTCAGACGCCCGGCCTGGACCAGCACCGTCGCCACCGGCCCCCGACCCTTGTCCAGGCGGGACTCGATCACCACGCCGCGTGCAGCGCCCTGATCAGGGACCTTGAGTTCCATCACTTCGGCCTGCAGGCCTACCGCCTCCAGCAGTTCGTCGATGCCCTGGCCAGTCAGCGCGGACACTGGAACGAACTGCGTGTCGCCGCCCCATGCCTCGGGCATCACCCCGCGCTGGGAGAGCTCGTTCATCACCCGCTCCGGGTCGGCAGCGGGCTTGTCGATCTTGTTGATCGCAACGACCAGCGGCACGCCACCGGCCCTGGCATGTTCGACCGCCTCGATCGTCTGGGGCATCACGCCGTCGTCGGCGGCCACCACCAGGATCACGATATCGGTGGCCTTCGCACCACGCGCGCGCATCGCCGTGAAGGCGGCGTGACCGGGGGTATCGAGAAAGGTGATCCCGTCCTTGGAGTTGGGCACATGGTAGGCACCGATGTGCTGGGTAATGCCACCGGCCTCCCCGGAAGCGACCTTGGCCTTGCGGATGAAGTCGAGAAGCGAGGTCTTGCCATGATCGACGTGGCCCATCACCGTCACCACCGGCGGACGCGGCTTGGCCTCGCCAGTCTGGTGAATATCGACGGTGATCTCGTCCTCGATGCTCCGGGCCTGTGCCGCAACCGCCCTGTGGCCCATCTCCTCGACGACCAGCACGGCCGTGTCCTGGTCGATGCTCTGGTTGATGGTCGCCATCACTCCCATGCCCATCAGCGCCTTGATCAGCTGCGGTGCCTTGATGGCCATGGCCTGAGCCAGTTCACCGACCGTAATGGTCTCGGGAATCTCAACCTCGCGCACCACCGGTGCAGTCGGGCGCTCGAAGCCATGCTTGCTCGCCACAGCGGCCGCTGCGGCGGTCTGCGCAACCCGGCTCTTGCCCTTCTCGCGCCGGCCGCGGCGCTCGCCCGCCACGTGCAGCTCCTTGCGCCCGCCCTCTCCTTCGCGGACCCCACGGCGACCCTTCTTGCGGGCCGGATCGGCGGCCTTGGCAGGTGCGTCCACGCGTGCCTTGGCCTCATTTTCGGCCAGAACCCGCTGGGCCTCTTCCTTGCGCTCCAGGCGCGCCTTTTCCTCAGCCTTGGCCAACAGGGCCTCGGCCTCCTCCCTTTGCTTGGTTTCCTGGCGCTGCTTGCGTTCGTCCTGCTCCTGCTGGCGCAACTCCACCGCGCGGCGCATCGCATCACGCTCGACTTCGACCTGACGTGCCAGTTGCTCGGTCCGACTTAGGGGCTTGGCCTTTTTCTTCGGTTCGGCCTTTGCAGGCGGCTCTTCGGAGGGCTCTGCGGCAGTTTCCGCAACGACCGGCTCAGGTTCAGGGACCTCAGGCTCTGGCGCCGCAACGGGCTCGACCACGGGCTCGGGCACCTTCTCGGCAGGCGCCGCTTCCGGCGTCGGAGACGGAAGCTCGGGCGCCGGCGCCGGCGGCACCTCCGGCAAGGGCTCGGCACGAGCGGTCACCGGCTCTGGAGCCGCTTCGGGTTCGGGAGCCTTGCGCACGATCTGACGCCGCTTGCGCACCTCCACGTTCACGGTCTTGGTCCGGCCCTGGCCCGCGGTGACTTTCAGGGTCTGCGTGGTGGCGCGGCGCTTCAGCGTCATGCGGCCAGCCTCGCTTGCGTCGCCGCCGCCATGGGCCTGGCGAAGGTGCTCGAGGAGGCGCAGCTTCTGCGCATCGGTCACCTCGGCAGCCGGGCCAGCCACCTCAACGCCCGCCTCCTTGAGCTGACCAATGAGACGGTCCACCGGCGTACCCACCGATTCCGCGAATTGCTGTACTGTCATCTGCGACATTGCGCCTACCTCCTATCCAATTCTAACCGCTTGAACATCGCGTCATGGCCACGGCCAATGCGCCGCATTCAAGCGTCCGCTGCGAACCAGGGTGCCCGGGCCGTCATGATCAGTTCGGCGGCCTTCTCGGAATCGATTCCGGTCGCCTCGACCACGTCATCCACGGCCTGTTCGGCCAGGTCTTCCATGCTGCAGATGCCGTGGGCCGCCAGCTTGTTGGCCAGCGCATGGGTCATGCCATCCATGCTGACCAGGTCATCGGCGGGCTGCGCCCCCTCGAGTTGTTCCTCGGCGGCGATCGCCCGGGTCAACAATGCGTCGCTTGCCCGCGAGCGGAGTTCCGCAACCATATCGGCATCGAACTCCTCGATGGCCAGGAGTTCCTCTTCATCGACATAGGCCACCTCGTCAAGGGTGGTGAACCCCTCCTGCACCAGGATGGCCGCGACCTCCTCGTCGACGTCCAGCGAGTCCATGAACTGCTGCTGGACCTGCTGCGCCTCGGCATCGCTCTTTTCCGCGGCCTGCGCCTCGGTCATTACATTCAGCTCCCAGCCCGTGAGCTGGGACGCGAGCCGGATGTTCTGCCCCCCGCGTCCGATCGCCAGGGAAAGCTTGTCCTCGGCCACCGCGATATCCATGCTCTGCTTCTCCTCGTCGACCACGATCGACAGGACCTCGGCGGGTGACATCGCGTTGATCACGAACTGGGCCGGGTTCTCGTTCCAGACGATGATGTCGATGCGCTCGCCAGCCAGCTCGTTGGAAACCGACTGCACGCGGGAGCCACGCATGCCCACACAGGCCCCAACGGGATCCAGCCTCGGATCGTTGGAGCGCACGGCAATCTTCGCGCGCATGCCGGGATCGCGCGCCGCACCCATGATCTCGATGATGTTCTGCCCCACCTCGGGGACTTCCAGCTTGAACAGCTCGATCAGGAATTCGGGCGCCGTGCGGCTGACGAAGAGCTGCGGACCACGCGCCTCCGGCCGGATCTCACGCAGGTAGCCACGCAAACGGTCGTTGTTGCGCACGGATTCACGGGGAATCATGTGCTCCCGCGGGATCAGGGCCTCGGCATTGGCGCCCAGATCCAGGTATACGCCATTGCGATCGGTACGCTTCACGATGCCCATGACCAGCCCGCCGACCCGGGCCTGATATTCCTCGATGACCTTCGCGCGCTCCGCCTCACGCACCTTTTGAACGATCACCTGCTTCGCCGTCTGGGCGGCGATGCGACCGAAGTCGACCGCCGGCACCGGCTCTTCGATCACGTCGCCGATCTCGATCTCGGGATTCTTCTGACGCGCGTAGGAAAGCAGGATCTGGTGGTCGGGCGACTCGAATTCGGGATCGTCATCGTCCAGCACGGTCCAGCGCCGGAAGGCCTCGTAATCCCCGGAATTCCGGTCGATCTTCACGCGCACGTCCATCTTGCCACCGTGACGCTTGCGCGTCGCCATGGCCAGCGCCGATTCCAGCGCCCCGAAAATGACGCCCTTGTCCACACCCTTTTCGTTCGAAACGGCGTCGACGACCAGCAGGATCTCCTTGTTCATTCAATGCCTCTCCACGACTTCGGCGGGCTGCCACCGATGGTTGATCAACGACTGGGTTCGGTCGGCTCCAGCAGCCGGGCCCTGGCAATGGCGCCAAAGGGCAACGCGTAAGCGGCCCCGTCGACCTCCACCTCGATCCCGCTATCGGACACCGAGAGCAGACGTCCCCGAAAGTTGCGACGGCCATGTTCAGACCAGGCCAAACGCACCTTCACCTCGCCGCCTACGTACTGGCGGTATTGCTCGGGCGTGAACAACGGCCTATCGATGCCCGGGCTGGAGACCTCCAGGGTATATTCGCCCCGGATGGGCTCCTCGACATCGAGCACGGCACTGACCTGGTCACTGACCGCGCTACAGTCGTCCACGGTGATACCGTCGGGGTGGTCGATGTAGATGCGCAGCAGCACCGGGGTCGAACCCGAGTGGTGTTCCACGCCCCACAACTCAAAACCGAGTGCCCGCACCGCCGGCTCGAGCATCGCACTGATCTGTTCGGACTTGTCCAACGACATCCCACTCCACGCGCCGGCCACGAGGTTTCGGCCAGCCACCATCGAAAATTCCGGGCGGCAACAAAAAAGGGGCGAATCGCCGCCCCAGACACGACCCACGGCCGCATCGGTGTCCGCCAGGCCTTCGCCCCCTGGCCTGCGGACACAAACCACCGCGAACTTAACAATAAAGGCCCCGATCGGGGCCTTCAGGCGTTTGGCAGCGGAGTCCCGGTCGAGACTCGATAATCTCGACCAGGCGCGACTACCAGCTGATTCCGTATCAGCCCCTCAGGAGGACCGCCGCCGAGGCTATCCTGCCACCAAGGGCCCCGCGTGGCCGACCGGAGCCCTCTCACACGGGAGGAGGACTATACCCCAGGCACGCCCACGGCGTAAAGGCCGCCAGCAGACCTGCACGGCCGCCGAAGGACCTCCCTCTCAGGGAGCTGGCGCTCGGGATCACCTCAACCACGGTGCAGAACCAGCGGGCCAGGAAGAGCGCAAAAATCCCATGGGCGACAAGACGGGCACTTCCGCGCGCAGGCCTTCTAAGCTTATTCTCGCGGACCTGGCAACACCCGCATGGACTGCTGGCTTCCAGAGACCATGTCGCCGCGGTGCTGCCTGTTTTCGAATCGCCGGGCACACTTCGTGACATTTTTGCTGCACACACTTTTTCAGACGCCGATTCAGAGGGGAGAAAAGATGCTTGGAACCAGACAGCGCCCGGGGGTACGCCTGGTCGGAGTGGACAGTAACGACCTGAAGGACATGCAGGCCATCGTCGACGGTGCCCACGGGAAGTTCGACGCCAACAAGCAAGTCATGAACATGCTCGCAAGCGCTCACAGTTCCAGCAAGCGGCCTGTTGACCTCGTAGAAGAAGGTTGGCACCAACTGGAGGAGCTATACGGCAAGAAATGGCTGCACATCACCCTCTTCGCTGGCGGCGTCAAGTATCACTGCTATACGCCCGTCTCCGGGGTAGGCGACAGGCCAAAGGCGGGCACGCACCGCATCGAGAGCATCTCCTACGTGTCGTTTGTGTCGGGCAAATCGACGCTGGTCGAGGTGATGCGCAGCAACCTGTAATTCACCGCGAAGTGACCATGCGGCCGGGTGAAGGTGCCCAGGTCGAGCCCTGCCTTCTTCGCGCCTTTCGCGCGACGATGATCATGACCGGAAACGCCGGAAAGACCCCGCTCGGCGGTGTTCTGGATGGTCGCGGCCATCTCGGTGAAGAAGAGTCGTCTCCTTCACGCCGCTCTTCCTGACAACCTGGATCGATCAGGTGAAATTCATGGAAGAGATGGTTCGGCCCGATCGCCTACGTGATCGCACCCGGTCTGGAGAGCGGCGGCGGAATTGATCCGGGGGCTCTTGAGAACGGGCCGCGCGGCAAGCAACAGGGCGGGCGACCCCGACGACGCCCTGGAAGGCATACCGGTCCGGATCTCAATACCCTGTGTCCCAGTAAAAAACCCGCATCGGAGCAGGATGCGGGTTCGAGGCATTCAGTGGTAGCGGGGGCAGGATTTGAACCTGCGACCTTCGGGTTATGAGCCCGACGAGCTGCCAGACTGCTCCACCCCGCATCGGAGGAGCGAGACTATACCAAAGAGCCTCCGATGCCGCAAGGGCACCTGGCGGCCAGCGCTCAGGACCGCACGGGACGCACCTCCCCACGCGAGACGAGGCAGACGCGATCACGACCCGCGTGCTTCGCGGCGTACAGTGCATGGTCGGCGGCCGTCACCAGGGCATTCGCATCGGCCATCTCCGTCTCTCTGGAAGCCACACCGATGCTGATGGTGACACTCACCTTCCGCTCGCCATCCCCCAGGCTCAGCGAGCGAACCACCCGACACATCCGCTCGGCCGCAACCACCACGGGCCGTACGTCCGCATTTCGGCAAATGACGAGGAACTCCTCCCCACCCATCCGGCACACATGGTCATCCGCGCGCGCCGCAGCCTTGAGGGCCCTGGCAACCTCGATCAGGACCCGGTCCCCCACGGCATGACCATGGTCGTCATTGATGCTCTTGAAGCGATCGACGTCGATGAGCATGACGGTCAGAGGCTGTCCGCTGCGCTCGGCAGCGCTCCAGGCCCCGGACAGGGCATCCACCCCGGCGCGACGATTGGGCAGGCCGGTCAGGACATCGGTGAGGGCTGCGTGCTCGAGCCTGCGGTTGGTGATCGCCAGTTCGGCGGCGAATTGCCTGAGCTGCGTCCGGTCCCGTTCCCATGCCTCCAGCAGCAGCACATGGTGCGCCGCCGCCCGAATTCGGGCGCGCAGGGCATACACGCTGACCGGCTTGAGCAGATAATCGTCCACGCCTGCCGCAAAGGCGTCGGCCAGCCTTCCGTCCGTCTCAGCGTCGATCAGAATGAGAAGATAGATGGGCTTGCCCCAGTCCGTCGCCCTCAGGGCACGGCAGAACGAGAGCCCTGCATCATCTGACAGCATGCCGTCAATCAGGATCACCTCCGGCTGCACTTCGAGCGCAATCCCAAGACCCTCGTCCCGGCTCCCTGCCGAGTACACGGTATGGCCCAGACGCGACAACATCCCGTTCAGCAACATGCGCCCGGACGCGTCATCCTCGATCACCAGCACGCGGAACGAGGGGGGATCGGATGAAACCCCGGGCTTCGGGGCCGCCGCTGCCCTCGACAATTTCGCAAACGGATGCAGGAAGCGCACCGGAACCTGGAGCATCTCGCTCCACTCGCGCCATTCCGCCACGATACGGTCGACCAGGCTCCCCAGGCCGTCGGCGTCGAGGCCGATCCTGCCGCCTAGAAACATGAGTTCGCTGATCCTGTCGCCACGATCCGTCTCTGCTGCCAGGCCAAGGTCCGCGATACGCCCGGCGAGGAAGAACAGGTGCACCATCGCGTGCGGTCGGGACCCCTCCACGAAATCCGACTCCTCCGGTCGCTCGTGGTAGTAGATGGGTTCCGCCAGTGCCTTGGGTATGCCGTAGTCGCTCATCAACTCGGCGGTGCACTCGTTGTGGTCGATCTGAAGGAATTCGCGCTCCAGCGCCACCAGCGTGTCGTCACCACGCTCTGCCCTGTGCAACACATCGCTGTATTCGGTGGGGTAGGCCGTCGCCAGAGCCAGGGATCCGACCTGGGCCAGCAGCCCACACGCGAAAAGATCGTCCGGCGACGCCGAGCGGCCCAGCACGCCGAGTTCCCTCGCCGCAAGAGCCATCAGCAGGGAGCGGGACCAGAAGTCCTGGTAGTTGAAGCCCTGACAGGGGCCGTCGCGATACTGGTCCACCAGCGAAAAACCCAGTGTGACCTGACGTACCGTGCGCAGCCCGAGCCGAACGACGGCCTCGCGCACCGATGCCAGAGCCCTCCCCGCCCGGGCGGCGGAGTTGGCCAACCGCAGCAGGCGGCCCGACAGGGCTGGATCGGTCTGCACGACATTGGCCACCGCATCCATGCTGGCGTCCTCTCTGCCACAGACCTCCATGACCGCGAATGCCACCCCTTTCGGGCTGGGAAGCTGGCCGCTGTTTCTGAGCTGTTCGATCGGCATATGGCTTGCCCCGAATCCTTGGTAACAACCCTAGCAGCCTGTCGTGCACAACGCACGCTGCGCATTGGCCGCCCCCCGCAGGAGGCGAGCCCTCCCGCCGATCCGGCGCAGCCCCTCCCGGGGCTGAGAGGACACTAGCCGGCGATGGCGTAGTGAGTGAGCGTCAGCAGCAGACCCGGGAAGATGCCCAGTGCCAGCACGGCCAGGCCGTTGATGCTGATCGCCGTTGCGAAGACCCCCCCACGATCCGCTGGCGCGCGTTCCACGACCGGCTCGTCGAAGAACATCAGCTTCACCACGCGCAAATAGTAGAAGGCGCCGATGATCGAGAAGATCACAGCGTACACGCCGAGCCAGACATACCCGGCGCCGATCGCCGCCTGGATCACCGCAAGCTTGGCGAAGAAGCCGACGGTGGGCGGCACCCCGGCCATGGAGAACAGGAGCAGCAGCATCAGGAAGGCGAACCAGGGATTGCGTCGCGCCAGACCCTTGAAGTCATCCAGCTGGTCGGCCTCGAAGCCGCGCCCCGACAGCAGGATGATCATGCCGAAGCCGCCGGCCGCGGTCAGGGCGTAGACGATGATGTAGAACATTGCCGAGGCGTAACCGGTGTCGGTGCCGGCCAGAATGCCCATGAACAGGAACCCGACGTGGGCGATGGTCGAATACGCGAGCATGCGCTTCAGGCTGGTCTGGGCGATCGCGATCACGTTGCCCACCGTCAGCGACAGCACCGCGAGCACGACCAGCATGCCCTGCCAGTCGCCGTGCAGCGGACCCAGACCCTCGACCAGCAGCCGCATCAGCAGCGCGAAACCCGCGATCTTGGGTGCCGTCGCGATGAACAGCGTGACCGCCGTCGGCGCACCGTCGTAGACGTCGGGTACCCACATATGGAACGGGACAGCGCCGAGCTTGAAGGCCACGGCCACCACCACGAACACGAGCCCGAACACGAGCGGCACGTTCATGCCCTCTTCGGCAGCGGTCAGCGCCGCGGCCACGGTTGCGATGTCCAGGCTGCCGGTCATGCCGTAGATCATCGACAGCCCGTACAGCAGCAGACCCGAGGCCAGCGCACCGAGCACGAAGTATTTCATTGCAGCCTCGGAGGCCCGGGGCGAGTCGCGCCAGAAGGCCACCAGCGCGTAGGAGACCAGGGCCAGCAATTCCAGTCCCAGGTACAGGGTCAGGAAATTGTGCGCCGAGATCATGATCATCATTCCCAGCACGCCGAACAGCCCGAGCACGTAGAACTCGCCCTTGTAGATGTCGCGCTCCATCAGGTAGGGGCGCGAGTACAGGAACACGAAGAAGGTGACCACGTATGTGGCCAGCTTCAGCACGTCGCTCATCGGATCGGCCACGAAGGTGCCGTGGAAGGTGATCTGGGTCTCGGGACCGGCCAGCCAGAAGGTCAGGCCTGCGGCTCCGAGCAGGGTCGCCTGGACCAGGCCGTAGGTGATGTCTCGGCGCGAGTCCGGAAGGAAGGCGTCCAGCACCAGGATCAGGCAGGCCATGCCCAGCACGAACATCTCGGGCACCGCGGGCAGGAAGGCTGGAATCTCGAAATTCATGTCAGGTCCTGTATCAGAGCGCAGGCAGCTTCGACTGGGCGATGTGGGCCACGAGGTGGTCGATGGTGGCATTCATCACGTCGAGCAACGGGGCCGGCCAGACGCCGAGCAGCAGCACGAAGAACGCGAGGACGCCCATGATCAGGAACTCACGGCGGTCCAGATCCTTCAGCTTGGCCACGTTGTCGTTGCCGATCTCGCCGAAGATCACCCGCTTCACCAGCCACAGGGTGTACGCCGCCGCCAGGATCAGCGTGGTGGCGGCCAGGAAGGCCAGCCAGAAATCGGCCCGGAAGGCGGCCAGGATCACCATGAACTCCCCGACGAAACCGGAGGTGCCGGGGAGACCCGTATTCGCCATTGCGAACAGCACGAAGAAGGCCGCAAACCAGGGCATCGTGTTCACCACCCCGCCGTAGTCGGCGATGTTGCGGCTGTGCATGCGGTCGTAGAGCACGCCGACCGCGAAGAACATCGCGGCGGAAATGAAGCCATGCGAGATCATCTGGACCATGCCGCCGGCGATACCCATCGAAGCCCCGGACCAGTCGCCGGTATTGCGGAAGATCATGAAGGCGATGAAAAAGCCGAGGGTGACAAAGCCCATGTGCGCGATCGAGGAATACGCGATCAGCTTCTTCATGTCGCTCTGCACCAGCGCCACCAGCCCGATGTAGACGACGGCGATCAGCGACAGGGTGATCACCAGCACGTCCAGCACCGCGGCCGCGTCCGGGGTGATCGGCAGACTGAAGCGCAGGAAGCCGTAACCGCCGATCTTCAGCATGATCGCCGCCAGGATCACCGAGCCGCCGGTCGGCGCCTCGACGTGCGCGTCCGGCAGCCAGGTGTGCACCGGGAACATCGGGATCTTCACCGCGAACGCCGCGAAGAAAGCCAGGAAGATCAGGATCTGCGCCGTCATCGGCAGCGGCAGGTGGTGGAAGTCCAGGATCGCGAAGCTGCCGGACTGCAGGTACATGTAGATCAGCGCGATCAGCATGAACACCGAGCCCAGGAAGGTGTACAGGAAGAACTTGATCGTCGCGTAGACGCGCCGCGGCCCGCCCCAGATGCCGATGACCAGGAACATCGGGATCAGCATGGCCTCGAAGAACACGTAGAAAAGCACCGCGTCCAGGGCCGAGAACATGCCAATCATCAGCCCCTGCATCACCAGGAAGGCGGCCACGTAGTAGCCGACCTGCTCCTTGACCGAGCCCCACGCGGCGATCACCACCAGCACGGTGGTCAACGTGGTCAGCAGGATCAGCGGCATGGAGATGCCGTCCACCCCCAGGTGGTAGTGGACATTGAAGGCCGCAATCCAGGGCGTGAACTCCTGGAACTGCATCTCGGCGGTGCCGCGCTCGAAGGTGAACCACAGCAGCAGACTGGCGACGAAGGTGGCCAGGGCCACCGCCAACCCCAGCCGCAGCGCGACTGCCGGCGCCTCGCGACCCGCCGCGAGCGTCAGAAAACCGCCCAGGATCGGCAGCCAGATCAGCAGACTCAGGATGGGCCAGTCAGTAAACATGGTCGTTCCTTGATGGAGCCGGGACGCAGCAACGGCACAGCGACTCCACGGCGGCTCCGATCATCGCGCGGGCCAACCCGGCGCGTGGGCGGTGACCGGGCCCGGACCGCTCGGCGGGGCTGGAGGAATATCGTGCTGTCAACATGGCGGCAGGCATTCAGATGACGAAGGCGAAGATCAGGACCAGCAGGCCGATGATCATCACGAAGGCGTAGTGGTAGAGGAAGCCGGTCTGGATGCCGCGCACCCGCGCCGCGATCCAGCCGACCGAGCGGGCGGTCCCGTTGACCAGCAGGCCGTCGATCACCATGGCATCGCCATAGCGCCACAGCCAGCGGCCGAGGCCGCGCGACCCGGCCGCGAAGACCCGGTCGTTGAAGGTGTCGAAGCCATATTTCTCTTCGAGAATGCGCACGCCCAGGCGCAGACGTTCGGCGATCACCCCGGGCAGATCCGGCCGCTTCATGTACAGATACCAGGCCGTACCCAGGCCGGCCATCGCGAGCCAGAAGGCCGGCAGCATCAGGCCGTGCAGCACGAATGCCAGAACACCGGCGTAGCTCTCGCCCTTCATGCCCAGCACATCGTGCTCTTCCAGCACGAACAGGCTGTCCGCGAAGAAGTCACCGAACAGCATCGGGCCAATGAAGTACCCGGCGACGACCGACGGGATCGCCAGCAGGATCAGCGGCACGGTGACGACCCACGGCGACTCCTTCGGCTTGAGCGGTCCGTGGTCGTGGTGGTGATCGTCGTCGTGGTCATCGCCATGGTCCGGCATGTACTTGTGTGCCTGGTCGTAACGCTCCTTGCCATGGAACACCATGAAAAACATGCGGAAGGTGTAGAGCGCGGTCACGAACACCCCGAGCAGCACCAGCCAGTAGGCAAAACCGGCGCCGGGGATTTCGGAGTACCCCACGGCCTCGATGATCGCGTCCTTGGAGAAGAAACCGGAGAAGAACGGGAATCCGATCAGGGCCAGCGAGCCGATCAGCGCGGTCACGTAGGTGATCGGCATGTGCCGCCGCAAGCCGCCCATTGCACGCATGTCCTGGAGGTGGTGCATCGCGATGATCACCGAACCCGCCGCAAGGAACAGCAGTGCCTTGAAGAAGGCATGGGTCATCAGGTGAAACAGGCCGGCCGCGTATGCCGAGGCACCCAGCGCCACGGTCATGTAGCCAAGCTGCGACAGCGTCGAATACGCGACCACCCGCTTGATGTCGTTCTGCACCAGGCCGATCAGGCCCATGAAGAAAGCCGTGATCGCACCGATCACGAGGATGAAGCTCAGCGCCGCCACCGAGAACTCGTACAGCGGCGACATGCGCGCGACCATGAAGATGCCGGCGGTGACCATCGTGGCCGCATGGATCAGCGCCGAGATCGGTGTCGGGCCCTCCATCGAGTCGGGCAGCCAGACGTGCAGCGGGACCTGGGCCGACTTGCCCATCGCGCCGATGAACAGGAAGATCAGCGCCACGTCGAGCAGGCCGAAGGTGCCGCCCGGCCACAGGGTGATGGTGGCGTCGCGCATCGCCTCGGCCTCGCCGAAGACCTCGGTGTAGTTCAGGCTGCCGGCGTAGAAGACCAGCGTCGCGATCCCGATCAGGAAGCCGAAGTCCCCGACCCGGTTCACGATGAAGGCCTTCATGTTCGCGTAGATCGCGGTCGGACGCTTGTACCAGAAACCGATCAGCAGGTAGGAGACCAGGCCCACCGCCTCCCAACCGAAGA
>Ga0209498_1001289_pt1 | contig 15389 bp, 11 predicted proteins | sample WalLakDeSediment_FD_184131 | JGI IMG/M metagenome (GOLD analysis project Ga0209498, IMG submission 184131) | Lake sediment microbial communities from Walker lake, Nevada to study Microbial Dark Matter (Phase II) - Walker Lake 11/02/13 Deep... | ecosystem: Environmental > Aquatic > Freshwater >... | reverse complement strand
CAGCGCGAAGGAGCGTCTCGATTTCTCCACCCTCAAGGATGGCGACACCATAGGCATCGGGGACTACCTGTTCGAGGTCATCGAGACCCCGGGACACACCGAAGGCCACATATGCCTGTATGAACGGAGTGGGAGGATCCTCATATCCGGCGACCACATCCTCGGCGACATAACCCCCAACATCTCTCTCTGGTCGGATGCGCGAAATCCATTGCGCGAATACCTGGCCAGCCTGGACAGGGTCTACGACCTGGACGTCGATATCGTGCTGCCCGGCCACCGCAGCCTCATCCGCGACCACAGGGCGAGGATCGACGAGTTGAAGCGGCACCACCGTAGCAGACTGGACGAGGTACTAACCATCCTGGAAGGGGGCAGGCAGAACGTCTTCCAGGTGGCGTCGCGGATGACCTGGGACATAGAGTGCGAGTCCTGGGAGGCGTTCCCCGTGGCGCAGAAGTGGTTCGCCTTCGGCGAGGCCGCCGCCCACCTCAAGTACCTCGAGGAAGAGGGCAGGGTAATGAGGGATGCGGACGCACAGGAGCCGGCGTTCTTCATCCCCCCCTTATCCTGAGGGGGAGATCCAGAAAGTGGAGGCACGGTGCGGGCGGGCACAGGGCCCGCCCCTACGAAATGGTGGTGTGGCTGCGATGGTCTTAGGGGTCAGCCTCCGCTGACCGCTGACTGCTGATAGCTCCTTCGGTCGTAACGCCCTTATCCTAAGGAGGAGATCACGGCGGAGCGCAATCCTAGAGTTCCCCTCTAAAGATACGAGGAGGTAGGTCACGACTTCGTCGAGGTCCGATGACTCGCGACTCCTGTCGGAGATGCTCGATGAGTCCCCGATGAAATCGGGATGAAATCGGCAGGAGTTATGACCAGTTCCACCCCTAAGCGAGTGCGACCACACGCAGCGCGATAGCGCCCGCGACTAGCCTGAGTTAACATATCTGACTACGTCGGCCTGCTGTTCGAGATCCTTGATGAGTCGGACTATCTTCTCCTGTTTGATATTGATGATGATCTGATACTCCATATCTTCAAATGATGGAAGCTCTATCCCGGGGATCTTCGCCAATTCCTCGTAACGCTCTCTTGCCTCTTCCTCCGTGACCGTAACCACATCATCCAGGTAATCCGCGATCGCGAGTTCTCTCCGAAAAGTCTGCACATACTCCTCGTAGACGATGCCGTTCCACCGTAACTCTGCCTTTAGTTCTTCCAGTGTCAACCCGTCTCTTTCCAGCTGAGCTTCCAGTTCCTGCTGTGCCTCGTCATAGGAGACCAGATAGTCCGGCGTAGCCGCGCGGTAGAGCAGTTCATCACTTATAAGTCGCTCCAACGCCTGCAGGAACTCGATGTCTCTTTCATAGAAAAGGCGATACCTTATCTGCATGTCCTCCACGTCCTGCGCTGTTATCCTCTGGCCGTTGACCACAGCCACAGCGTCACCATCGGGTGCTCCGGTATTCGACAGCGCGAGCACCACCGCCAGCACTGCTACCGCCGCGGCTCCTGCGACTATCGCCAGGAACCTCCGGTTCCTGACTCTAGACACAGTGGGCTTCGAGCTCCTTGGACGTGGTGTCTTCTTGCTCATGGACGGTCAGTATCCTTTCCCGGTATTCTACCGTTCTGAACGGGTGGATGACAAACCTGGCAACTGCAAATCGTGAGGGCCAGATGAATCATGATGATACGAGGTCGCAGGGGCCTGATACATCAGGCAACTGCAATGCTCTCTATCACCCTCGGTCTTCGGATCTGTCCCCTGTCACCGGGCGCAAATGCCAGACGACAGCACGATTGCCACCCGATACCGCGGTGATGATGACGTTGCCACCCAACCTTGCAAGCGGCCGCCGCTATTGCTCCGGTTCCATGTACTGTATATCGGCCTGATCTCTGAGTTCCTGTATCAGGACAGATGTGGCTTCCTGTCGTTTTTGCTCTTCGACAACAGTGACGATGGTTGACCTCATCTCCTCAAAGGTGGGGGGATCCTCGTCGGGAGACCGCTGTCTGTGATACTCCCTGTAGCCCTCGTAGAACTCCCGCAGTTCTTCCTCGGTAGGCTCGGGGACTTCTATTGTAGCGTCCAAGAACCTGTTGATCGCCAGGGTCACCCGGTGCTGTTCCAGGTATTGGTCGTAAATAATGCCCTGTTCTCTCCATATCTGGCGTAGTTCCTCTGCCGTCATCCCCTTCGGCATCGTGGCCAGCAGTTCTTCTTCTGTCTCTTCGATTGTGGGTACCAGACCCTTCTCCTCAGCCTCCCGGAAGATCAGCGCCTGGGAAATCAACTGCTCTAACACCTGCTCTTTCTCCAACCGTACGCCGTCCCACTGGAGCATCCTCATCTGCACCGTTGATACCTCTTCTGCCGTTATCTGCTCACCGTTTACCACGGCGAGAACCTCGCCAGTGGGCGGCGCATCGTTTTCCGGCGCTCCGGCAGTCACGAGTACCAGCACCGCAACAAGAACTGCCACCGCCGCGATTCCTGCTACTACGATCCATCGCTTACGGTTTTGGGAGACCGCCTGTCGTATCTCAACCAGTTTTTTCCTGTCGGCCATCGATAACCACTATCCTTTCCCGATATTTTACTACATTCAATGGGATGATCATAATTCCTGAATGTTAAGATCCTGTTAAGATGAGGCAAACCGCCCTTGCCCATTGTCCATGCTTGATTTTTGGCCTCTCGCAGGCAAGGTGCTATAATTCGCTGCCATGTCATGGTATATCGTGCCGTCCCTGGCGAGCCATGGACGGTTGTGTGGCATGGTCGCATACGGTGCAGTACCCAGAGGCGAAGACAGGGCCGGTTTTGCAGGGGTGGTGGGTTCTTCCCGCAGAAGGTGGTCAGCCGACGACAGGTGAGGTGAAGTGCGGCCTCAAGGATCGAGGATCTTGACGCATAGAGAACGCTTTTCTTTGCTATTCACAAAGCAAGGTTGGAGATGGCTTGTGCCGCTGATTATCGTCGCGGCGGTCGCCATCGGACTGCTCTCCGCACGTCCCTGGGAAGCTCCGCAGCATGAATGCGTGGTGACCGTCCGGCCCGGCGAATCGCTACAGGAAGCTATCGATGCTGCGGAGGCAGGGGCCGTGATATGCCTTGCCCGGGGAGTATGGACTGAGAACATCGTGATCGATAAGTCCCTGACCCTCGTGGGAAAGGGCGGACGAAGGACTGTCATCGAAGCGCCGTGGCGTTATGCCTCTGTCGTGGAGGTTCAGGGCAGCGATGACGGGCCGGTTGATGTAAGACTCGAAGGGCTTGCGATTTCGGGACTCGGCGGAGGTAGCGCGGTGGTGATCGGCGGCCCCACCGAGGTGGCGATAAGCGGCTGCAGCATATCCGGAAGGTGGTACGGGATACATGTTGCCGATTCAGCCAGTCTTCATCTCAGCGACTCCAGCATTTCCGAAACCAGTCAGCGCGGGTTAGTGCTGTCGGGCTCAACTCAGGCGACCGTCAGCGGCTCGCGTATCTCAGACAACATGGGCGTGGGAGTCTGGGTTTCAGGCTCCGCCGGGGCGACATTTGTCAACTCCGAGATTGCCGGGAATTCCGGCCATGCCTTCTGGCTGCGCGATGAAGCGGCGGTGGTGCTCAACGATTGCTCGGTATCCAGGAACTGGGGTCACGGGCTGTGGCTCATAGGGCAGAGCTCCGTCCGCGTACTACGCAGCAACATTTCCGGAAACAGCGATCAGGGCATAAGAGCCGATGACTCGGCCGTGGTAGAGTTGACCGCTACCAGTATATCTTCGAACTGGCATGGAGTTGAGTTCGGTCAGGGAGCGACAGCGAAGGTCGTGAACTGCACCGTTTCGTCAAATATGTGGGACGGTATCAGGGTGCGGGACTCCGCGCACGCGACTGTCTCAGGGTCTACGATCTCAGGCAACAGGCGCGGTGTGGGGCTCTCGGGTGCGGCAGAGGCGGAGATCACGGATTGCCTGATCAGGGATAACTCGGGGTATGGGGTGTTCTCCTGGTTCGAGGCTGAAGTTAAGGGTGCAGGCAATGAATTTCGTGGCAACGGGATGGACCTCGGGGGAAACCTGGCCGGGTCCTTGCGGGCCCCCCTCAGAGAGCCCAGCGAGACTGAGATCAAGTGGCCGGATGACCGCTACGCGTCGCTCCAGGAGGCTGTCGATGGCCTGCTCCCCGGCGGAAAGCTCGTTCTTGAGCCGGGTACTTACCCGGCCGGGTTGACGATAGGAACAGAGGTGTCCCTCGAGGCCGGCGAAGGCGATGTCGTGCTGAAGGCGAGAAGCGAGTCGATGCCCGTTTTTTCGCTGGTGGATGGAGCCGACCTCAGGCTCTCCGGGGTTATCATCAGCGGCGGCTCCACAGGGGTGGCGCTTTCTGCCGGTGCCCGGGTGGTGCTGGTCGGTTGTACCGTCTCGGACAATTCAGAGGGTATCAATCTATCGTATTCCTCTTCGGTGGAGATGGTCGACTGTGACATCGTGGGCAACAGGAGGGGCGGGATCTTCGTTGATGGCGTTGCCCGGGCTACGATCACCGGGTGCTCCGTGTCGAACCACGGTGAATACGGGATCATTGCCGCGGGTTCCGCTCAGGTTACGATTACCGGCAGCACCGTTACCGGCACTGGATGGGACGGAGGAGTCGTTCTCTGGGACTCCTGTGACGTCGTCCTGGATGGGAACACGATCGCTGACAATAGGGGATACGGCGTGGCCGTCTTCGTGCACCCTTGCTTCGCGGTGGATGCGTGGCCTTTCCGGGGCCGCATATCCGGCAGCGGCAATATACTGACGGCAAACATGCGTGGCGACGTCTGCCCCCCAGAGTTGGAGTTCCTCTCGACAGGGGAGGGCGGCGAACTGGATTTGCGCCCCCAGCTGCTGGTGTGAAGCCGTCAGATTCGCGGGAGCGCGACTTGACAGGGAATCAGTCATTCTTCATAATCTTGAGTCCCGCAAGGGGAATGCCTTCATGCAGAAAGGGGCATCGAAACAGAAGATGTGGTTGTTAGAGCAAGGCGGTTTTTCATCCGGCCCCCCAAAGTTAACAGGTTTTTAACATTTGTATGTTACCTTTATCGTGAGGTCGGAGTCTTCCCGAAGCTCCTGCCGGAGCAGGGCAGGGTCGGTAACCGAACCCGGAGTCGAGCACACTCCACCCGGGTGTTCCCGGGAGAGGTGAGAGGCCACCCGGTTCCACAGAAGTGAAAGGAAGATCAGTCAACTACAAGAATCTTGATACAAGGGAGGTGGGAGCATACGATAGATTTCGTTTGTGATGAGAGAGAAAGCAGCAAATACTATAGGAGGTAAACAGAAAATGGCAAAGAGGTTATTAATGCCTCTGATTGCAGCGATAATAATTGCTGCAATGGTAATTCCGGGCTGTGGCGACCCCCAGGCGGGGCCGTGGGCGCTCGAAACCGCGGTTGCACCCGCTGGCGCGGGATCGGTGGCCTTCACCGGTACATCGCCTTTCGAACCCAATGCCGAGGTCCCGGTGCAGGCGACAGCCAACGCTGGCTGGAGGTTCGATAGCTGGACCGCGACCGGCGGCTTTTTCGCCGACGCTATGAGTGCCAGCACCACCTTCACCATGCCTAACCGCGCCGCCACCATCACCGCCAACTTCGTGGAGGTGCGGACGGATGGCTTCTGGCTCGACCGGATAATAATCGAAAGGGAGCCAGACCATGCCAAGGGGATTACAGAGCTCGCGGCTGGCGCCTTCCAGGTCTACGCGTACAGCTTCGACACCCTGGAGAGGTTCAATCAGGTGATGAGTTATCCTGATGACCTCTGGATCAAGGAGAGCTTCGGCTCGTTCAACACCCTGCGCTTGAACCCCTACGGACCGGAGTTCACGGACGGCTCGTTGAACCCGTTCCACTACGCGGAGGTGCGCGAGGCTGTACAGTGGTTCCTGAACCGCGACTTCTATGCCGGCTCCGTCATGGGCGGCATGGCCGAGCCCAAGTACACCTTCCTGAACACCCAATGGGGCGAGGCTGTCCGCTATGCGGACTTACTCGCCACTGTCGAGGACGAATACGGTTGGGACCTGGTGAAGGGCATGGCGAAGATGAACGCGGCGATGCTTGCCATACCTGATGTCACCTGGGACGGCGCATGGCTGTACAAGGGCAGCCCCGTTTCGGTCACGGTCGCCATCAGGAGTGACGACCCCGTCCGCGAGATCATCGGTTTCGCGGTGGCGTCATCGCTCGAGGACGCGGGCTTCACCGTCGTGACCAAGACAGGAGACAAGGACGCCATGCTCGATAACCTGGCCAACGTAGACAGCGCAATCACCAGCGGCGGCTGGAACATGTACACCGGCGGCTGGATACTCACCGCCATGGCCAGGGATGAACTGTGGTGGCCTTTGTACTTCCACACCAACGCCTGGGCGGCCGGCATCAAGGCCTACGCCTACCTGCCCCCCATGAACTGGGCCGACCCCTATGAGGGCGGAGCCAACCCCTTCTACGGTGCAGCGTACGATGCCGCCCAGATGACATACACGACCATGGACCAGCCCAATCCCGGAGCGCCTGACTATCCGGGGCGGAGACAGCTGGCCGAGATACTCCTGCCGGGCGTGATGGAGCAGTCCTCCATGATATACCTCGTGGACACCAAGGGCTTCTCGCCGATCCGCCTCGAGGTTGACCTGGCAGCGGACGGCTCCGGCGGCATCATGGGGTCCTGGCTGTGGGCCTACACGGCGCACTTCCGCGACCCCGTCACCAGGGAACCGATATTCGGCGGAACCATGAGGATGAAGGCCCTCGACACTGTGGTCGCTCCCTGGAACCCCGTCGCCGGCTCCAACTGGGCGTACGACATGTTCCCCATCAGAGCCACGGGCGACATGGGTTTCCACTATGACACCAGGGATGGTCTCATATGGCCGAGCCGCGCGGAGAAGGCCGAGGTCTATGCGAAGGCAGGCCTTCCGATAGGTAAGGACCCGCGCCACGACTGGGTCACCCTCGTTCAAGTGCCCGCTGACAGCCCGCAGCTCCAGGTGCCGGCAGGCGCCTGGGCCGACTGGGATGCCAAGAACCAGGAGTGGATCACTGCGGCAGAGCGGCACGGCACGCCGCTTCCCTATGCCGTAAGCAAGTCGGTGGTCTACTATCCGAAGGACATGTTTACGAAGGAAGATGGGGTTCGCCTGCACGATGGCAGCACCATCTCGCCGGCCGACTTCCTGATGTATGCCATGCTGGGGTTCGACCGCGCCAAGACGGATAGCGCCATCTACGACGAGAGTCGCCTGTCCGGCTTCGCCACATTCATGTCGAATTTCCTGGCGGTTGAGTTCGATTTCAACGACCCCAATTGGGGGCTCGTTGTCACGAACTACACGAAGTTCTGGGACCTGGACGCCGAGCTGATGGTCTCGGCGTGGTGGCCCAACTACGCTCAGGGACCCGGCTTCTGGCACACCATGGCCCTCGGTGTCATCGCCGAGGCCGGTGGACTGGGGCCGGCCTTCAGCCAGGACAAGGCCGATGACCCTGCGGATCCCAACAACATCTGGATGAGCTTCATCACCGGAGAGACCCTGGGCATCTTCAGGCTCATCCTGGATGACCTGCTCGAGCTCGGTGTTGGGGACTTCGACAAAACCAACATTCCCTACTACGACTTCTTCAAGGGTTTCTACGGTCCGGGCCAGTTCGACCTGGAGATCGTGGAGCGCTTCGAGAACCTCGACGCCTTTGCCACTGAGTACGAGCACTTCTGGGTAGCCAGCGGCCCGTACTACATTGAAAGTATCGCAACCGTAGCGAAGGCCATCACGATGAGGCCCTTCCTCGACTACCCCGACCCGAAGGACAAGTGGCTGTTCCTGCTGGACCCGATTGAATAGACGCTACAGCAGACGGCAGAGACATAACGAGGTGGGTTAGGTAGGGATACACAGGGGGTGCCGCAGGTCCAACCTGCGGCACCCCCTTCCCTGTTCGTTCGGTAAGTCTTCGGGAGCCCCGGTACAATGGGGACGAGAAGAAGCGGAAATCAGGATTTGACAGCCCCTGTAGGGGGTGCTATATTACCGCAGAGGTTTTGATCGCGGGGAAGCGGGGCTCTTGCGAAGAGAATGCCCGCGGAGGATGACTAGTCAATGGGCAAGGCGGTTAACAGGATCGGACTTTTCGCGCTCAAGAGGGTGGTGTTGCTGTTCCTGGCGGTGATCCTCGGCGTTTATATCACCGTGCTTATCGCCAACATGGGTGGGGAGCTGGACAGAATACGCGAGGCCCAGATCAGGCACTCCGTGAATGCGGCGGCGATGATGGACCGCGATATTGCCAGGCTGCCGGCGGAGGAACGCAACCGGATAGTCGAGGAGATGGTGGAGCGTGAGCTACGTCGGCTGGGGATGGACGAGCCTTTCTTCCCCAACCGGAGCCTTCGTTACCTGCGGTCGGCTATGACGCTGCAGCTGGGGCGGGCGGAGTACATGCGAAGCGACTCGCACTCGGCGCAGGTGCGCAGCATCCTCCTGGAGCGGCTGCCCACGACCCTGCTCCTGTTCGCTACGGCAGAGTTGATTCTATTCTTCCTGGCGTTGCTCATGGCTCTCTTCCTGTCTCGGCGGTACGGGAGTTTTGTCGATCGGCTCATAATCGGCCTGGCGCCCACTTCGGCGGCGCCGGGGTGGTTCTACGGCATCTTTATCATCCTTATCTTCGGCGCTCTGCTCGGCTGGCTGCCATGGGGTGGATATATCGACATCCCGATACCGGAGACTCCCGGGGCCTACGCCTTGAGCCTGCTCCGCCATATGATCCTTCCCGTAACTGCGATAGTAATCAGCGCCGTATTCGCCGGCGTCTACAGCTGGCGTACCTTCTTCCTCATCTACTCCAGCGAGGACCACGTGGAGCTGGCACGCGCCAAGGGACTTTCCCCGAGGGCAGTGGAGAGAAGATACATCCTGCGTCCCACTCTGCCTCCCATAATAACCAGCTTTCTGCTGCTGGTTATCACCATGTGGATGGGGCAGATAGTCCTGGAGCAGGTGTTTAACTGGCCGGGGCTGGGACAGCTTTACTATCAGGCGATCCAGATAAAGGATACGCCCGTCATAATCGGTGTCATCGTCATCTACGGGTACCTGCTGGCCGCCACGATCTTCGTGCTGGACTTCTTGTATGCCGCCCTCGACCCGCGTGTTCGTGTTGATATTGGAGGGGGTGGAGGCAGGTAGCCTATGAGGCAGCTCACTGCAACGCTCAGGAACCTCCGGAAATACCCGGCGCTGGCTGCTGGCCTGGTGATCGTCATCATCTTCGTCGTCGTGTCGCTCTACACCGTAATCGCCATCCCCTATAGCGAGGCGGTCAGGCTGTGGCGTGCCGCCCCCGGTGTGTGGGATGACCACCCCGTGAACGCGCGGCCGGTCTGGTTCGACTGGTTTACCAGCGACAAGCTTCCGCGCACGTTCGTGCCCTCCCTGCAGGACGCGGGCGTGGAGATAACAGAGGAGCTGATCGGGGACGGTATGAAGCGCGTGGAGGTTGTGATACCGTTTGAGTACGATTACGATGGCTTTCCCAGGGAGCTCCAGTTGTGGACCAAGTGGAACTTCGAGACAACCCGCCCGGTCATATCGGTCTACTGGCGGAAGCCGGACGGGGAGCTGATAACGGTGGCGGAGAACGTGCGCGCCCGCAGAGCCCACATCCTGTATATATCGCAGGAGGCCGACCTGAGGGCCCGGCTGCTTCGGTTTGCTCCCGAAGTCGGCCTGTTTGCCCAGGACCTCTCAGTACCTCGTGCCGAGATGCAGCCCATGCATGGGAGCTACGAGTTGATCTTGCAGGGCGAGATACGGGAGGAGGATGAACTGCTCGATGCCGAGCTATATGCCTTCGGGCAGGTGCACGGTTGGGCCGGCACGGACAGCCGCCGGCGAGACCTCATGGTGCCTCTCCTGTGGGGTGCGCCTATCGCGCTTATGTTCGGGATACTGGCTGCCGTCGGCGCCCAGGTTAGCACCTTCGTCCTGGCCGGCATCAGCACGTGGTTCGGGGGCAAGACGGAGAAGATCATGCAGTGGATCACCCAGGTGAACCTCGTTATTCCCGTGCTCCCTATCCTGATAATGATCAGCCACTTCTACCAGCCGAGGATCTGGACTATTCTGGGACTTGTTATCGCCCTGAATGTGTTCAGCGCGGGCATGATAACATACCGGTCGATGTTCCTGCAGTTGAAGGAGGCTCCCTTTATCGAGGCGGCCCAGGCCTACGGTGCGAGTGGCTTTCGCATCATCTTCCGCTATCTCCTTCCCAGGATAGCTCCGACCCTCCTTCCTCAGTTCGTACTGGTGATTCCCGGGTTCGTGTTTCTCGAGGCCACGCTGGCCGTCCTCAACCTGGGTGACCCCTGGCTGCCTACCTGGGGCAAGGTCCTGAACGATGCGTATGGAGCAGGGGCGCTGTACGTCGGGCACTACTACTGGATAATACTTCCCTCCATTCTCCTGATGATGATCGGGTTCGGCTTCTCGTTGGTGGGTTACTCGCTCGATCGTATATTCAACCCGAAGCTGAGGACGCAGTGAGACTGAACATGAGACGTCAGAGTAAGGCCGTGGTCGAGAAGGGCCGGGTTGTAAGGCCGGCCGACGGAACCCTGCTCAAGGTCGAGGACCTCTCGCTGTACTTCCGTGCATCATACGGGGTGGTGCGGGCCGTGGAAGGCGCCAGCTTCGAGCTGGCCCGGGGCCAGTCCCTGGCCGTCCTCGGCGAGTCCGGATGTGGGAAGACCTCGCTGGCGAAGGCCATCCTGAGGCTTCTGCCGCAGAACATAGACACCTACAGTGGGCGGGTCTTTCTGAACGGTACGGATATCATGAAGCTCAACGAGCAGAGCTTTCGCCGTCAGGTTCGGTGGAAGCAGATTTCCCTGGTCTCTCAGGCGGCCATGAACTCGCTCAACCCCGTGCTCAAGGTGGGATACCAGGTGGCCGAGCCCCTGTTGCTCGACCACGGTATGGGAAAGCGCGAGGCATTTGAACGGGCGCGTGAGGTTTTCCGTATCGTGGGTGTCCCGGAGGCTTTCCTGAGCCGCTATGCCTTCGAGCTCTCCGGCGGGATGCGTCAGCGGGCGATCATCGCTATGGCTCTGACGACGAATCCCGACCTCGTCATCCTCGATGAGCCTACTTCGGCGCTGGACGTCCTGACCCAGGCCGGCATAATGAACGCGCTTAAGAAGATAAAGAAGGAACTCGGGCAGAGCTTCATGCTCATAACCCACGACATAGCCACCTCAAGCGAGCTGGCCGACGAGGTGCTCTGCATGTACGCCGGACAGCTGGTGGAGCACAGCAAGGCGGAGCGGTTTTACCGCGAGCCTCTACATCCCTATGCTCAGAGGCTTATGGCCAGCGTGCCGACACTACGAGTGGACAAAAAGCCGGAGTTCATACCCGGTCAGCCACCGAGCCTGTTCAACCCTCCTGAGGGTTGCCGCTTCGCCGCCCGCTGTCACAAGAGATTCGAACGCTGCGATGAAGAGCCGCCGCTATTCGTACACGGAGATGAGACGGTGAAGTGCTGGCTCTATGAGACCGATTTGGGACATGGATAACAACAAGATCGTCTCGATAAAGGACCTCCGCACCTGGTTTGAGCTTAAGCGCTGGGGATTCTTCAGTGCAGGGTTCGTGCGCGCCGTAGATGGAGTTAGCTTTGATCTTGCCAGGGGGGAGGCGATCACCATCGTGGGAGAGAGCGGCTCGGGCAAAACGACGTTGCTGCGGACGCTCCTCGGGCTGGTCAAGCCTACCGGGGGAGAGGTGGTCTTCGGAGGAAGGAAAATTGACCACAGTAACCCGGCCGACCTTAGCTGGTTGCGGTGTCAGGTCGGCTTCGTGCAGCAGGACCCCTACGGTGCCCTTTCTCCGTTCATGAACGTCCACCGTATCCTGTCGGAACCACTCATCATCAACAAGGTCGACCCCCACGAGAGGGAGCAGCGGATCAGGGAATCGCTGGAAGAGGTGAGGCTGATTCCTGTCGATGACTTCCTGACCAAGTTCCCCCACATGCTCTCCGGTGGTCAGCAGCAGCGACTGGTGGTGGCAAGGGCGTTGATCCTTCATCCCATGCTGATCGCCGCCGACGAGCCTGTGTCCATGCTCGATGCTTCGGTGCGTGTGGAGATCCTGGAGCTAATGCGCAGGATCCAGGAGGCGCACAATCTGGGCGTAATGTACATTACACACGACCTATCGTCTGTGCGCTACTTCTCCCAGCGGGCTTTCGTCATGTATGCGGCGAACCTTGTGGAGAAGACGGATGTGAACGAGATAGTGAGTAACCCCCTCCATCCCTATACGCAGGTCCTGCTCAACGCCATCCCCGACCCGGAACCCGAGAACGTGGCGAAGTTCAGGGATATCCCGCCCGGGGAACCTCCCAGCCTGATAAACCCGCCCACCGGCTGCCGCTTTCATCCGCGTTGTCCTCGGAAGATCGAAGGACTTTGTGACACCGAGGAGCCACCCGAGTTCGAGCCCAGCCCCAGCCACTTCGTCCAGTGCTGGCTGTATAGGTAGGTCCGCCTTGCGGCAGCCGTCAGCTATCAGCCATCAGCCATCAGCATTCAAACATGTAGGGCGAGGCTTGTCCTCGCCCTGGACCCCTCGCAGGATAGCAGCCCAGCTTTCACTCCCCCCTCTCAGAGTAAGGGGTCAGCTATCAGCCTTCAGCACTCAGCCCCCCTCGTCATTGCGAGGAGTCCCGACAGGTCGGGACGACGAAGCAATCCCGTGGAGTGATATGAGATTGCCGCGCCCCGACTGTCCCGATGTGATCGGGAGGGCTCGCAATGACTGAGGGGGCCTTGGCATTTGGGACTTTGACATTTGAACCCTTTGTGGTCTACATTATAGATGAGACTGTGGAGGTTAAAGCAGAGTGGATAGTCCGATCAAGTTGATAATAATTGCTGCTGTCCTGCTAATCGTCGGCGTTGTCCTTCCCTTTCTGATCATCATTGAGATGTTGGAGTCGACCATCGTCCTGAACCTCGCGTCTTTCGTGTGCTCGACCACCGGACTCATTATGGGGTTTATCGGTATGGGGCAGTACGTGGGCAGCCGGAAGTGACCGCGAGTGAACCGAAGCAATCTCGGAAGGGGACAGGGGGGCTATTGCAGTAGTGCGGGGCTTCAGCCCCGTGCCGCACGACCCTGAAGGGTCGCACTACATGTGTGGGCGTTCGATCAGGGAGCGAACATTCGCGCCAAACGTGTCGTGATAACGCACGAGTTTCGGAAAGGGCGGCGCTATGTATGTCGGAGAGGTGTCCTACACCGCGTTGTAGCCCGCTTCCAGCGCCTGCTCATTGACCTTGACGATCTTCCCGCCGCCTTTCTTGCCCAGCATCTCGGCCATTGACTTCTTGACGGCATCGAGCGGCACTATCCCGGTGGCCTTGACAACCGCTCCCAGCGCGACCATGTTGGCCGCCCGGGCATTGCCCAGCGACACGGCGATGTCGTTCACCGGCACGGGCAGCCCCGTCAGGTCCTGGCGCTCTACGTTGCGCGAGATAAGCGAGGAGTTGATGACCACCGTTCCTGATCCCGTTACTGCCTTCTCGAACCTGTCCAGCGAAGGCAGGTTCATGGCCACCAGCGCGGTCGGGTTGTCCACAACCGGCGAGCCGATGGGCTCATCGGACAGCACCACCGTGCAGTTGGCCGTGCCTCCCCTCATCTCCGGTCCGTAGGAGGGAAGCCAGGTCACGTGCAGGCCGTGGTACATTCCAGCCTGTGCCAGCAGCTTCCCCGCCAGGATCACCCCCTGTCCGCCGAAGCCAGCAAATATGAACGTGTTTTCCATATTCAGCCTCCGACTCCCGGTCTTCCGTCTGATTCCGTTAGCTTATGCTCTTGCGTCATCTTCAACTTGCCATTGGAGCTTTGTCATTTGGAATCCGCCTCGCCCTATCCCCTGTCCACGAAGTCGCCCAGCGGAAACGTCTTGACCACTTCTTCCGCCAGGTGGCGATTAGCCTCAAGAATTCCCATTCGCCAGTTGGTGGGGCAGTTGGTCAGTACCTCGACCAGCGAGTAGCCCTTGCACTCGACCTGGTAGCGGAAGGCCTTCTTGATCGCTCGTGTTGCCGACATGATGCGCTTCTGGTCGAACACCGACTGACGGGTCACGTAGGCCGGCGCATCGAACTGGGAAACGATCTCGGCGAAGCGAATCGGGTGCCCGGCAAGGCTGCTGTCTCTCCCCTCCGGACAGCTGGTCGATCGCTGTCCGAGGAGGGTTGTGGGCGCCATCTGCCCTCCGGTCATGCCGTAGATCTGGTTGTTGATGAAGATGACTGTGATGTTCTCCCCCCGGTTGGCGGCGTGGATCGATTCCGCCGTGCCGATCGCCGCCAGGTCGCCATCGCCCTGGTAGGTGAAGACTATCAGATCCGGGTTGACCCTCTTGATGCCGGTTGCTATGGCACAGGCCCGGCCGTGGGCCGCCTGCGTGCCGTCGCAGTTGAACCACTGGTACATGCTGACGGAACAACCGACGGGCGCAATCACCACCGTCCGTTCCCGGATTTCGAGTTCGTCGATGGCCTGGGCGATCATGCGCGTTACCAGTCCGTGATGGCACCCCGGGCAGTAGCTGAACTGAGACTCGTTTAGGCTCTTCGGGCGACCGAAGACCTTGACCATGTTCTCCGTGCTAACGGGCATAGCGTTTCACCTCTCTCACTATATCGGCGGGGCTGGGTACCAGTCCGCCTAGCTCGCCGTAGAACGGGGTTTCCGCGCGCTCTGCCACAGCCAGGCGCACATCCTCCACCATCTGGCCCGCGTTCATCTCCACCGTCAGTATGGTTCCTATCCGTTGGGACAGGTCACGCAGCGGCTGGTAAGGGAAGGGCCACACGGTGATCGGCCGCAGCAGTCCCAGTTTAATTCCTTCGCTTCTTGCCATTCTCACAGCAGTCCTGGCGATTCGAGCCACCGAGCCGAAGGCAGCGACGACCACCGTGGCATCGGCCGTCTCGTATTCCTCGTATCGCACTTCCTTCTCCTCTATCTTCCGGTAGCGCGCCTCGCGCTTGACGTCCATCTCGTTCAACTCCACCGGGTCGAGGTAGAAGCTGGTTACCAGGTTGGGCTCGCGTCCTCTGGCGCCTGTGATGGCCCAGGGCTTTGCCGGCAACCCGGCCGTATCGATGTGCTCGGGCAGCACCACCGGCTCCATCATCTGGCCGAGCATCCCGTCGGCCAGGATCATCACGGGACCGCGGTACCTGTCGGCCAGATCAAAGGCCAGCATCACCAGTTCGATCGATTCCGGTATGGTGGCCGGGGCGAGGACTATCGT
>Ga0209498_1001288_pt1 | contig 15392 bp, 11 predicted proteins | sample WalLakDeSediment_FD_184131 | JGI IMG/M metagenome (GOLD analysis project Ga0209498, IMG submission 184131) | Lake sediment microbial communities from Walker lake, Nevada to study Microbial Dark Matter (Phase II) - Walker Lake 11/02/13 Deep... | ecosystem: Environmental > Aquatic > Freshwater >... | reverse complement strand
CTGCTGCAGAGCGAGTTCGGCATCCCGATCCTGATCGCGCACCTGGTGATCTTCTGGTACTCGCAGGACTCGAACGTGACGCCGCCCGTCGCGCTGGCGGCCTTCGCGGCGGCAGGGATCGCCAACGGCGACCCGATGCGCACCGGCCTCCATGCGTGGAAGTTCGCCAAGGGCCTGTACCTGATTCCGCTGTTCATGATCTACAACCCCGAGATGATCATCGGCGGCGACCCCTGGCACGTGGCCTGGACGGTCCTGACCGCCATGGTCGCGCTCTTCGCCTTCGCGGCGGCGCTCGAGGGGTTCATGTTCACGCGCATGATCTGGCCGAGCCGGCTGCTCGCGGTCGTCGGCCTGATCCTGGTCTTCTACCCGGCGTTCGCGGTGGAGGTCGCGGGCTTGGCGATCATGCTGGTGGTGCTGGCGATCAACTGGACGCGTCGCCAACGACAGCGGCGGCAGGCCGCGACGACCGGCTGAACCCGGTCGCGGCGGTGCGCCCGGCCGGCGGCGGCCCCCGGCCCACCGTGCCCGTGCGCTCAGCGCCCGAGCAGCGCCAGCGCCAGGTCGGGCCGGTCGGTGATGATCGCGCCGACCCCCAGGTCGAGCAGCCGGCGCATCTCGGCCTCGTCGTTGATGGTCCACACGTCGAGCCGGACGTTGCGCTCGCGCAGGCCGCGCACCATCCGAGGCGTGACGATCTCGATGGAGCCCTGGCGGACCGGCACCTGGAAGGCGTCGGCCGCGGGCCGCGTCCAGCGGCCGAGGCCGGCCAGGTTGAACGCGTAGAACGCGCGGACCTCGCTGGGGCCCGCCGAGGTCGCGACCTCGGGGCACGCCTCGCGGAAGCGTCGCAGGTTGTCGTCGTGGAACGAGGCCGCCATGACGGTGTCGGCGCGGCCGGCGGTGCGGATCACGCCGCAGGTGAGCTCAGCCACCCCGGGTGAGGACGCCTTCATGTCGAGGTTCACCCCCACCGTCGGGAATGCCTCCAGCACCTCGGCGAGGGTCGGGATCGTGAGCCCCTCACCGCGGTACGGGAACACGCCCTCGGCCCCACCCGGCGGACGCCAGCGATGGGCGGCGTCGAGCGCCCGGATCTCGTCGAAGGTCATCGACGCCACCGCACCGACGCCGTCGGTGGTGCGGTCGACGGTGTCGTCGTGGATGACCACCACCACGCCGTCGGCCGTGACGTGCGTGTCGAGCTCGAGCACGTCCACGCCCAGCGCGACGGCGTTGGCGAAGGCATAGAGGGTGTTGCCCGGCCACAAGTGGTCGCCGCCCTGGTGGGCGTGCACGTGCACCCGATCGGCCAGGAAGGCGGCGTAGTAGGGCCGATCGATCCTGCGCTGGCCGACGGCGGCCCCCACCAGGAACGTCACGGCGGCGAGGGCGACGACGATCAGCAGGGCGCGGAGGAGGCTGCCCACGGTCAGTCCAGGAAGTCGCGCAGCTTGCGCGTGCGGCTCTCGTGGTACTTCAGCTTGCGCAGCGCCTTGTTCTCGATCTGGCGGATGCGTTCGCGGGTCACGCCGAAGTGGCTGCCGACCTCCTCGAGCGTGTGCTCGCGCCCGTCGACCAGCCCCTTGCGCAGCTTGAGGACCATCGCCTCGCGCTCGCTCAGCTTGCCCAACGCCTCGTCGAGCTCCTCGCTGAGGATGATCTTGCTGGCCTGCTCCACCGGCGACTCGATGTTCTCGTCGGGGATGAAGTCGCCGTAGAAGCTGTCCTCCTCGTCACCGATGGGCGTCTCGAGGCTGAACGGCTCGCGCGTGAGCTTGAACGCCTCCTCCACCTTCTCCGCGTTCCAGTCTGGGCCCATGGCGTCGGCGATCTCGGCGAAGGTGGGCTCGCGCGACAGCTCCTGCTGGAGCCGACGGCTGGCGCGCGTGAGCTTGTTGATCGTCTCCACCATGTGCACCGGGATGCGGATCGTCCGCGACTGGTCGGCGATCGCCCGGTTGATCGCCTGCCGGATCCACCAGGTGGCGTAGGTGCTGAACTTGTAGCGCCGGCGGTACTCGAACTTCTCCACCGCCCGGATCAGGCCCTGGTTCCCCTCCTGGATCAGGTCCAGGAAGCTCATGCCGCGCCCGTTGTACTTCTTGGCGATCGACACCACCAGGCGCAGGTTCGCCTCGATGAGGTGCTGGCGCGCCAGGTCGCCGTCCTCGACGATCCTCTTCAGCTGTCGCCGGCGGCGTTCCTCGAACGACTCGCCGTCTTCGTCGAGAACGCGGCGCGCGTCCTCGCCCTCCTCGATGCGGCGGGCGAGCGAGATCTCCTCCTCGAGCGTGAGCAGCTTGACGCGGCCGATCTCCTGCAGGTACTGACGCACCGGGTCGTTGGTCTTGACGCGGGCGTCGGCCATCGCCTCGGCGCGCGCCTCCATCTCCTCGCGATCGAGGTCGCTGCGCTCCTCGTCGGTGAGCTCGTCCTCGTCGAGCAGCTCGTCGTCGTCGAAGCCCCCCAGCTCGTCGTCGTCGACCGCCTCGTCGTCGGCCAGATCGGCGATGGCGATGCCCTGCGACTGGGCCAGTTCCATCAGGTCCTCGAAGTTGGCCTCGTCGGCGTCGATGCCGGTGATGGCAACGGCCTGGTTGTACGCGGCGTTCAGCTCGACCGTATCGACCGTGCCCGCCTCACGCGCGCTCGCCAGCAGCGCCTGGATCGGCGCGGACGCCAACCAGCCGGTCGCGACGATGGCCCCAGCGGGGGCCCCGGCGGCGGCCGTCGCAGCGGGACCGGCGGACGCCTTCGCCGCGCCGTCGGGCGCTGCCGATGCGGCCTTGCCCTTCGACGCCTTCGAACTCGACTTGGCGGCGGCCTTGGCCTTGGCCGACGGCTCGGGCGTGGCCGCCGGTTCGGCCGCTGCCGCGGCGGACTCGGGCGCCGCCTCGGGCTCGGGGGCCGCCTCGGGCTCGGGCGCCGCCTTCGGCATGGCCGCCGCCTTGGCCTCGGCCGACGGCTTCGTAGCGGCCGCCGCCTTCGGCTTGGCCGCCGCCTTGGCCTCGGCCGACGGCTTCGTAGCGGCCGCCGCCTTCTTGGCGACCGAAGGCTTCTTCACGTTCGCCGCCTGCAGCTCGACGTCACCTTCGGTCGTCTCTGGCGCGACGGCCACCTCCACGACCTGGGCTTCGTCGCTGGGGTTGGAGCGGGCCTTGGCCACCTTGCCTCCTCGATGGGTCGACACGCACGTGCGTCGCGGTCCCGTGCCTGCCACGGGCCCGTGCCTGCCACGGGCACGTGCCCTGCACGAGGCCGTGCCCATGCACGGCATGCGACGAAAGCCGGGCCAGCACGTGGCCCGGCGGATGGACCCCGGAATCTACCATGGCGGGGCCCCCGCGTGGGGGGCGAGGCGACGCCCGCACCGACCCCGGGCGTCGCCCTCACCACTCACCCGTCGTAGCTGCCGGCGGTCACCCCCCCGCCACTGCCGATCCAGTCGGTGTGGTGCATCTCGCCGCGGGGTCGATCGACGCGCTCGTAGGTGTGCGCGCCGAAGTAGTCGCGCTGGGCCTGCAGCAGGTTGGCCGGGCCGTTGGCGGTACGCAGGCCGTCGTAGAAGGTCAGGGCGGCGGCCATCGCCGGCACCGGGATCCCCAAGCGCAGCGCCTCGGCCACCACCCGGCGCCACGCGCCCTGCGCCGCGCCCAGCGCGTCGCGGAAGAAGGGCGCCATCAGCAGGTGCTCGAGCTCGGGATCGGCCTCGTAGGCATCGGTGATGTCGTTCAGGAAGCGGCTGCGGATGATGCAGCCGCCCCGCCAGATGCGCGCCGTGGCGGCCAGGTCGGTGGACCAGCCGCGTTCGCGCACGGCGTCGCGCAGGAGCAGGTAGCCCTGCGTGTAGCTGACGATCTTGGCGGCGTACAACGCCTGCTCGAGGTCGGCGACGAAGGCCCGGCGGTCGCCGTCGAAGGCCGTCTCGGGCGCCGGCAGGCCCGCGGAACGCTCGCGCAGGTCCTTCATCGACGACAGGTTGCGGGCGAACACGGCCTCGGTGATCAGCGTGAGCGGCTGCCCCTGATCCAGCGCCGCGGTCGCGGTCCAGCGCCCGGTCCCCTTCTGTCCGGCCCGGTCGAGGATGAGATCGAGCACCAGGCGGCCGTCGGCGTCGTAGGTGCCGAGCACGTCGCGGGTGATCTCGATCAGGTACGAGTCGAGGACACCCTCGTTCCACGCAGCGAACGTCGCCTGCATCGCGGGAGCGTCCAGGCCGAGCGCGTTGCGCAGCAGGTGGTACGCCTCGGCGATCAGCTGCATGTCGCCGTACTCGATGCCGTTGTGGACCATCTTGACGAAGTGCCCGGCGCCGTCCTCGCCCATCCAGGCGCAGCACGGCACGCCGTCCACCTGGGCCGCGATGGCCTCGAACAGCGGGCGAACGGTCTCGTACGCCTCGCGCGGACCGCCCGGCATGATCGAGGGGCCGAAGCGCGCCCCCTCCTCGCCGCCCGAGACGCCGACCCCCAGGTAGTGCAGACCGGCGGTCGCCAGGCGCTGCGCGCGGCGCACCGTGTCGTGGAAGAGGGAGTTGCCGCCGTCGATGACCACGTCGCCCGCCTCGAGCAGGGGCATCAACTCGTCGAGCACGGCGTCGACGGGCCGGCCGGCCTTGACCATGATCATGACCCGTCGCGGTCGCGCCAGGGAGGCCACCAGCTCGGCGAGCGTGGTCGCGCCGATCAGGTCGCCACGCGCCGCGGCGTCGGCTCCGGTGCCGGCGAGGAACGCGTCGGTCGTGGCCGTCGTGCGGTTGAACACGGCCACCCGTGCGCCATGGTCGAGCATGTTCAGGACCAGGTTCTGGCCCATGACCGCCAGACCGACGAGGCCGATCTGGGCAGACGGGTGCGTGGCGTCGCTGGACATGGATCCCTCCCGCGGACCGCGCCGACGACGGGAACGGTCACCGCCCCAGTCTAGTCGCTGCAGCGGGCCGCGCGGGCCCGGCCCGTGCCGGGCGGTGCGGCCCGCGCCGCGCGTGGCGGCGAGAGTGTCAGTTGTCGAGCACCAGCACGAACTCGCTCAACCGGCGGGCGGACTCGGTCACCGGCGTCGGCAACGGCGGCTTGACCGGGACCGGCTCGTGGGACGGCGGGGGCCACATGCCGCTGGCCCGCGTGTCACCGGCGGTGGGTGCCGGCGTCTCGCGCTGGACCGGGAGGCTGGCCAGTCGGCGCAGCAGCGCGGTCGCGCGCTCCGCGCTCATCGGCTTGGCGTAACAGAACCCCTGCGCCACGCCGACGCCGATGCGGTGCAGGTGGCACGCCTGGGCCTCGGTCTCGACGCCCTCGGCCACCACCGTCTTGCCCAGCTTGAGGCCCATGGCGGCGATCGCCTCGACGATCGGCAGGGCGTCGCCGACGACGCCCGAGGGGCCCAGCACCAGTTCCCGCACGAAGCTGCGGTCGATCTTCAGCGAGCGGATCGGCAGCTTCTGCAGGTACGCCAGCGACGAGTACCCCGTCCCGAAGTCGTCGAGCGCGCTGCGAACGCCCATCCGGTCGAGCTGCCCCAGCGTCGCCACCGCCAGCTCGAACTGGTCGATGAGGATGCTCTCGGTGACCTCGAGCTCGATGCGGCCCGGATCGACGCGGGCGTCGCGGACCGCCGCAGCGACCTGTTCGAGGAAGTCGGGCTGGCGGAACTGCAGGGGCGAGACGTTGATCGCCATCGTCACGTTGGGCGTGATCTCGTTCCAGGCCTGCGCCTGGCGGCAGGCCTCGCGCATCAGCCAGTGACCGATGGGGACGATCATGCCGGCGTCCTCGGCGATGGGAATGAACTCGCTCGGGGGCACCATGCCCAGCTCGGCGTTGCGCCAGCGCATCAGCGCCTCGAAGCCGCACAGCCGGCCGGTGGCCAGCTCGAGCTGCGGCTGGTAGGCGACCTCGAACTCCTGCTCGCGCAGGGCGAGGCGCAGCTGGCGCTCGATCTCCAGGCGCCGGGCCTGGCGGTGGCGCTGATCGACGCTGGAGAAGTGGTACGCGTTCTTGCCGCCGGTCTTCACCGCGTACTTGGCGGCGTCGGCGCTCTGGATGTTGGCCTGGACATCCTCACCGTCGCACGGGTAGAGCGCGACCCCGATCGAGGCGGAGACGCTGACCGACCCGCCGTCCGCCATGAGGGGCGCGCTGAGCAGCGCGACCAGTTTGCCCGCGACGTTGGCGGCCGACTCGGCGTCGCGTACGCCGGCCCGGGCGACCACGAACTCGTCGCCCCCCTGGCATGCGACCAGGTCGCCCTCGCGGACCTGCGCCATCAGCACGCGGGCGATGGTGATCAGCAGCTGGTCGCCGACGGTGTGGCCGAAGACGTCGTTGACGAACTTGACGCGGTCGAGGTCGACGAACAGCACCGCGAAGGCCAGGTCGTCGGTCCGCGGGTGCCGGATCCAGTCGTCGAGCTGGCGCTCGAAGGCGCGTCGGTTGAGCACGCCGGTGAGCACGTCGTACTGCGCCCGGTCGGAGGCATCACGGTGCAGGTCGCGCTGCGTTCGGAGCTGGCGGCCCACGGCCGCGCTGCCACCCACCGCGACCAGGGCGAGAGGCAGGAGCAGGGCGCCATCGGCCATCGCGGCGCGCCAGCCAATGGGTTCCTCACCGTCGAGGCCGATCCCGAAGGCCACCAGCGTCCCGACCAGGGCCCCGCCGATGACGCCGGGCCACGCGCCGAGCACGGTGCCGGTCACGCCGACCGCGAACGCCCAGGGCAGCGCCTGGTAAGCGCCCAGGTCGAGCCCGTAGCGCTCCACCACCACGAGGACGAGGACTTAGGTGACGAGCGCGAGCGAGGGACGGAGCCAGCGGGTCAAGGCATGAAGGTAGCCGACGAACGCTTTCGGGAGCGCTACGCGTTTGTCACGAGATACGCACACGATCGCCCACGCGGACGGGCACACCGGTCCCGCGCTGGGCGGGCGGCCCCCTGATCCGTGGTCGTGGCCGTCGCCGCGGGGCCGACCGGGTGTAGCATCGGCGCATGGCCACGTGGATGCTCTCCGCCGACCAACAGTTGATCAACCTCGACGCGGTCGAGTTCTTGGACGTCATCGACGTGTTCCCGGACGACGCCGACCCCGAGGCGGTCGACGCGGGCACGATCGAACCGGCCTACGCCGAGTTGGTCGCCCACCTGGGGTCGGGCGACGAGGTGGTCATGTTCGACGACGAGGACCCAGATGCGGTCCAGCACGCCTTCGAGTTGCTGAAGGCCTACCTCGCGTCCGGGCCCGTGTTCGATGCCGCCCGGTCCGGCCAGATCCTGTCGGTCCAGGACCTCATCGACCGCTCGAGCGCGCAGAAGAACTGACTTCGGTCGGCGGCGCCATCTAGGGCGTCGGGCAAGGCCGCGGCGGCCCCGCCGGCCCCTTCGCCGTCACGCGGCGGCGCGGTGCCCTGCGCCAGGGCAACCCGCAGGCCCGGCAGTTCGAGCCGCCTCCGGCGCAACCAGGCGTGATGAGCCGCCGTCCACGCCGTCGTACCGGGACAGGTGATGCCGCGGCGCAAGTGCGGCTTGCCGAGCCGGTGCCTGGCGCTCATCAGGTCCCGCCTGGCGTCCTCTCGCCCGCGCATCAGGACACGAGCCGCCTCCTGGGATTCGCTGGGGATCGCCACCGTCACGATCTCATCGAGCCGCACCAGCTCGGCTAGGTGCAGAGCGTCGCGGGAGTCGGTCTCCACGCGCTCACCCACCGTCCGCTGCAGCCCGACCACCGCGTGGGCATGCACGTCAACCCATATCGACCAGAGGCAGGTGCTGGTCGGAGCCGCGGTGAACGTGGTGTGGCAGCCGCGAGAGGACGAGCTGTTGTGGATGTTCACGGCGCAGCCGCCGAACTGAGGTCCCGCTGAACCCCTCATGCGGGCGCGCTACCCGTCGGGCACCCCCCAAGGCGGGGCGCGCGCCCCGTATGCTCGCCGGAACGCCGAACCCGCCCCCCTAGACGCCGCGCGGCGCACCGCGCGAAGCCCCCACCTGACGTGACCGCCTACATCCTCCGCCGGCTGCTGCAGATGATCCCCGTCGTGATCGGGATCACCCTGATCGTATTCGTGCTGGTGCGCCTGTCGGGTGACCCCGTGGTGCTGTTGCTTTCGCCCGAGGACCAGACGCCGGAGCGGATCGCCGAGTTGCGCGAGGCCCTCGGTCTCGACCGGCCGATCATCACGCAGTACCTGATCTACATGCGCGACGTGGTCCAGGGCGACTTCGGCAAGTCCCTGCGCTACTCGGGCCAATCGGCGCTGCCCATCGTCCTCGAGCGCCTGCCCGCGACGCTGCAGCTGACACTCGCCGCGCTGGCCGTCGCGTTGACGATCTCGTTCCCTGCCGGCATCATCGCCGCCACCTACCGGAACCGCTGGCCCGACCTTGGCGCGAGTAGCTTCTCGGTGCTGGGCCAGGCCATGCCGAACTTCTGGCTCGGCATCATGCTCATCCTGGTCTTCGCGGTGCATCTCGGATGGTTCCCGGTCTCCGGGCGCGGGGGAATCCGGTCGCTGGTCCTGCCGGCGGTGACGCTGGGAACCTCATTGGCGGCACTGCTCACGCGCCTGATGCGCTCGAGCATGCTCGAGGTGCTCAACCACGACTATGTCCGGACGGCGACCGCCAAGGGGCTGCAGCGGCGGGTCGTGCTGTTGAAGCATGCCGTGCGCAACGCCCTGCTGGCGTACGTCACCGTCCTCGGCCTGCAGATCGCCGGCCTGATGGCCGGCGCCGTGGTGACCGAGCAGGTGTTCGCCTGGCCCGGCATCGGGCTGCTGGCGATCAACTCGATCTACTCGCGCGACATGGCCGTGATCCAGGCGCTGGTCGTGGTCGCAGCCCTCATCGTCATGTTCGCGAACCTGATCGTCGACGTGCTCTACGCCCTCATCGACCCGAGGATCTCCTACTCGTGATCGCGGCCGCCGTCAAGTTCCTGGCGCGACTGCTGGCGAACCCGGCGGCGTTCGTCGGCGCCGCACTGCTGGTGGCGTTCCTGGTCATGGCCGCCTTCGCACCGCAGCTCGCGCCCTTCGAGCCTGGCACCCCCAACCTGCGCGCCCCGCTAGCGCCACCCGCCTTCGTAGGCGGCCCCGAGCAGCACCTCTTGGGCACCGACCACCTGGGCCGCGACATCCTCAGCCGGCTGATCTACGGCAGCCGCATCGCGCTCGTCGTGGGCTTCGCCGGCGTCACGATGGCCGCCACCATCGGCATCACGCTGGGGCTCCTGGCAGGCTATTTCGGCGGCGTGCTCGACAACGTGATCTCGCGCTTCATCGACACGCTGCTGGCCATCCCCAACACGATCCTCTACCTCACGGTCCTGGGCGTGTTCGGACCGAGCCTGACGGTATTGGTCCTGGTGATCGGCGGCATCGGCTGGACGACCTTTGCCCGTGTCGTGCGGGCCGAGACGCTGTCGGTCCGAAACCGCGAGTTCGTGGAGGCCGCCCGCGCCCTGGGCCAGAACACGCCCATCGTCCTGCTTCGCCACGTGCTGCCGGCGGTGATGGCGCCGATCATCGTGGTCGCCACGCTCAACGTCGCGACGGTCATCATCCTGGAGGCGTCGCTGTCGTTCCTGGGACTCGGGGTCAAGCCGCCGACGGTGACGTGGGGCCGCATGCTGGCCGACGGCCGCAGCTACCTCGCCACCGCCTGGTGGCTCGCCACCTTCCCTGGCGTGTTCATCACGCTGTTGTGCCTCTCGCTGCTGTTCCTGGGCGACCGGCTTCGCGACATGCTCGACCCGCGGCTGCGAGGCCGTTGAGCGCCCGAACGAGCGACCTGACCCGGTCAGTCGACCGGGCCCCGTCACTCGACCGGGACCGCCTCGAACATCCACAGCAGCTCGTCGGCCCGCGGCGACCAGGCGACCTCATCGCTGATGCCGACGAACGCCTCGACGTTGAACAGGAAGATCATGATTCGCTCCTCGGCCACGACGTCGTAGATCTGCCGGTAGAGGTCGGCACGCCGGTCGGGGTCGAGCTCCACCAGGGCTTGGTCGACCAGGCCATCGAAGCCCGGGTCGCACCAGTTGGTCTTGCCCGCGTAGCCGCCCGCGCACGTGATCGCCTGGTAGGCCAGCGCCGCGTCGAACAACGAGTTGCCGAGACCGATGAGACCCAGGTTCTTCACGTTGTCGGCGTTCCAGACGCGCGATTGGTAGGCACTCCATTCGAGCACCTCCCAGATGACCCTGATCCCAACGGCCTCGAGCATCACCGCGGTCAGCTCGACGATCTCGCTGTCCCTGGTGTAGCGTCCCGCCGGGCCCTCCAGCTTGATGGTCAGCTGCCCGGGCCCGTAGCCGGCATCGGCCAGCAACTGCACCGCTCGCTCGGGATCGTAGAGGTAGGTGTCGTAGAGCTCCATCGGGGCGGCGGTGATGCCGGGGCTGACGCGGCCGCGCACGGGGGTGCCGAGCCCGTCCATCAGCACGTCGATCAGCAGCTGGTTGTCGATGGCGTAGTCGATGGCCTCGCGCACACGCTTGTCGTGGGTAGGCTCGCCCGCCGCGGTGTTCACCAGGAAGAGCATGATTCGTGGGGTGAGCCAAGGCGCGATCGCCACGCCGGGCGCCGCGGCTACGCGCGCGGCATCCTGCGTCGGGATGTTGGTGGCGATGTGCACCCCGCCGGTGAGCAGCTCGGCAACGCGGGTCGAGTCCTCCGGGATGCGCCGGTGGACCAGGCGGTCCCATGCGGGCCGACCGCGCCAGTGATCGTCGAAGGCCTCCAGGATCAGGCGGTCGTCACGCCGCCACTCCACGAACTTGAAGGGGCCGGTGCCAATGGGATCGGCGTTGAAGGCCTCCCAGCCGATGGTCTCGATGTGGTGCTTGGGCAACATGCCCGAGCCGATGCGGCTGAGGCGCCCCAGCAGCACCGGCTCCGGCTCGTGGGTGTGGATGACGACCTCGTGCGGCCCGACGATCTCGACCTCGCGGATCTGCCGGTAGTTGCCGTGCTCGCGCAGGCTCGAGTCGTTCGCCACCCGCTCGAGGGTGAACTTCACGTCCTCGGCCGTGAACGGCGCGCCGTCGTGCCAGCGCACGCCCTCGCGCAGGAAGAAGCGCATGGCGGTATCGCTGACGCGCTCCCAGGAGGTCGCCAGCGCCGGCTGGAACGCCCCGTCCGGCGAGCGGAACACCAGGTAGTCGAAGAGGTTGACGAGGATCGCCTCGGCGGCGGTGGTGTTGTGGTCATGGATGTCGAAGCCGGGGATGTCGATCCCCTGCGCGATGACCAGCTCGCGCACGCCCTGCCCGGCGGCGACGCCCAGCCAGGCCGCCGAAACGACCGTCACCAGCGCTCGACCGAGGTACCAGAACGATCGCCTCATGCGTTCCTCCCGCGTCCGTCCGGACGGCACTCTCGTGGCCCGCCGCCCGCTCACCCTGACGGCGCGCGCGCGTTCAGGTGAGCCATTCGGTTGGCCGTCGAGCCCCCAAGGTAGCCGCCGCTGCCCTCGTAGGTCAACCGCCCGCCGGCGCGCGCCCCGGTATGCTCGGCCACGTGAGCGACCACCCCGCCGAACCCGCCGCGAGCGAGCGTCTCCTGGCCGACCTCCGCGCCCTGCTGCGCCCCGACCAGATCGACACCTCCGACAGCGCGCTCGACCTGCACGCGCGCGGCGAGTCGTGGGACGAGGCGCGGCGGCCGGACGTGGTCGTCTACCCCGAATCGACCGAGGACGTGCGCCGTGTGATCGCCCTGGCGTACGCGACCCGCACGGCGGTGACGCCGGTGGCCGTCAACTCCAGCCTCGGCGGGCACACCGTACCGGTCGCCGGCGGCATCTCGCTCGACCTCACCCGCATGGACCGCATCCTCGAGATCGCCGCCGAGGACTTCCTGGCGGTGGTGCAAGCGGCCGTCACCTACCCGCGGCTGAACGAGGCCCTGCGGGCCACCGGGCTCTTCTTCCCGGTCGACCCCGGCGCCGAGGCCAGCCTCGGCGGCATGGCATCGACCAACGCGTCGGGCACCCTGGCCGTGCGCTACGGCGTCACCCGCGACCTGCTCCTCGGCCTCGAGGTGGTCACGCCCACCGGCCGCGTCATCCGCACCGGCGGCCGTGCGCCCAAGTCGTCGTCCGGCTACGCCCTCACCCAGCTCTTCTGCGGCGCCGAGGGCACGCTCGGCGTCATCACCGAGCTCACGGTGCGGCTGGTGCCGCGGCCCGAGGCGGTGATGGGCGCGCGCGCCGCGTTCGGCGACATGCGCGGCGCCGTGGGGTACGTGAGTGAGATCATCCAATCCGGCGTGCCGGTGGCGCGCTGCGAACTGGTCGACGCCGCCGCCATCGGCGCGATCCGCCAGCACCTGGGGCTGGCGCTGCCCGAGACCCCGACCGTGTTCCTCGAGTTCCACGGCGACGACGCCTCGGTGCGCGCCGCCTGCGAGCTGGCGCTGGCGCTGGCGGAGGAGCACGGCGCCGCGACCGCCGAGCAGGCCACCGACCCGGCCGCGCTCTCGGCCCTGTGGCGCGCCCGCCACCAGGCCTACTACGCCACCGTGGCCGTGAACCCCGGGATGGCCAACGTCATCACCGACCTGGCGGTGCCGGTGTCGCGCCTGGCCGAGGTGATCGAGGGATCGCTCGCCGCCGTCGCCCGCGCCGGCGTGCCAAGCTACCTGATCGGCCACGTCGGTGACGGCAACTTCCACCTCAACCTGTTCTTCCCGCCCGACGACGCCGCGGCCCGCGCCCGCGTCGAGGCCGCCTACGGCGACATGGTCGCGCTCGCCCTGGCCGCCGGGGGCACCTGCACCGGCGAGCACGGCATCGGCCTGCGCAAGCTCCCCTACGTGCGCGCCGAGCACGGCGACGCCGTCGACCTCATGTGGGCCATCAAGGACGCGCTCGACCCGGCGGGGATCATGAACCCGGGCAAGAAGCTGCCTCAGCGGGAGGGCGCGTCGGCCGAGGCCGACGCGCGCCTCCGCTGAGATTGCACTTCGCCTGCGGCGAACTGCGCCACGCGAGACGACGCGACGGGGGCGGAATCGGCCGACTCCGGCGAACTGCGCCACGCGAGACGACGCGGCCGGGGCGCCGTCGGTCGCCTGCGGCGACGCCAGCCGCGCTAGGCTGAGGCATGGCGCCGACGAGTCGCCGACCTTGGTGGCTCTGGGTCCTCCTGGCGGGCGCGTTGGCCGCGACCGCGTTCGGCGTCGCGGCCTGGCAGGGGCAGCGGCGGGCGGCCGACGTGGCGGCCCGCCTGCTCACGCGTGCCGCCGCCGAAGAGCGCGCGCTCCCCGAGGTCCCGCGCTGGCCGCTCGCCGAGCCCGCCGTCCTGCGCCCCGAGGCCACCCCGTTCCCGTTCGCCCCCGACCGCCCGACCCTGGTGGTACTGCTGCACGGCATGACCGGCAGCCGCGAGCTCGAGCCCGACGTCGGGACACATGCCTACACGCGCCGCTACTGGGGCTACCACTTCGTGCGGGCGCTGCTGGACGGCCACCCACCCCGACCCGTGGGCGGCGACCCGTTGACCGCCGCACGCTGGTGGGACGAAGCGCCCGCCGGCGACGACCCGCGCGACGGCCTGCTGCTCCCGGGCGATGCAGACGCCGTGCGCGCCGTCCTGCTGGTGACCCGCGACGGCTCGCTCGGGCTGGGCGAGCAGGTGGTCGCGACCGCGGCGCAGATCGAGGCCGGCCTCGGCCACTACCGCGCGCTGCTGGCCGGCGCCGACGGCTCGGCGGAGGGCAGCCGCGAAGCCGAACCCACCGAACCGCAACTCGTTCTGATCGGCCACAGCTTCGGCGGCCTCGTCGGCCGCTACCTGCTCACCAACCCGCCGCTGGAAGACGGGCCGTTCGGCACGGACGACGCCACACGCTCTCGCGCCGACGAGATCCGCGACCGCACGCTGTACCTGGTCACGCTGGGCACGCCGCACGAGGGCTCGGCCGCCGCGGATCGGGCGATGCTGTTCGCCGTCGTTCACCGCCTCCTGCGCGAAGAGGTCGCGCAGGAGGGCGCCTTCGTGCGCCGCTGGCTGCTGCCGCTGCTGGATCAGGGGGCGACGCTGCTGCGGCTCGAGGACCCGGTCACGGAGCACCTGCGGACCGACGTGTGGGCGGCGCTGAACGATCCCGACACCGGCCCCCTGGCGGCGCATCGCGCCCGCCGCGGCGACGGGACGCCGGTCCCCGTGTACGCCTTGGCGGCCCACTCGCCCGGCGGCCACTTCTTCGTCGATCCGATGGTCAGCGACCGCATCGAGCTGGAGCTGGCCGCCTGGCACGCCGAGGCGCTCGACCTGCCCTCCGAGTCCTACCTCGAGTTCCTGCTGCAGATGCTGCTCGCCGACCCGACCATGCACGGGCTCGCGGCACCCGACCGCGGCTGGGGCCGTGCATCGGCCCATCCCGCGCCAGACGAGGTCCTCGACCGCGTCACCCGGGTTCCGACCGCGCCGGAGCGGGTCGTCTTCGGCCCGCCCGACGCGCGCGTGGCGATCGAGTTCGCCGCCCGCGTCGACTACCTGCGGGGCCCGCACGCCGGCGAGATCGAGACCCGCGGTTGGCTCGGCCGCTGGTGGTGCCTCGTCGTGCGCTGCGGCGAGGCGCCGGGCGTCATCGATGTGGGCTCGGTGGCCGACCTCGACCTGAGCGAGGTCGAGGCGCCCGCGGTAGACGTCGTGCGCGACCTGCTGCTCGCGCGCGAGCCGCCGGGCGACGCGCCGTCGCCGGCGCAGGCCGGCGGCCGTGTCGGCGACGGCGAGATCGATGCCGACGGCGTCGTCCCGGTCGACTCGGCCCTGGGTTACCTGCTGGGCGCCGACCCAGACGCCGGCGCCGGGCCGTACCTGGCCGCCGGCCGCGACTGGGCGATCGGCGACGAGACCCTGCCGGGCAGCTGGTACCGCCCCGACCTCGACGACCCGTCGGCGGCGCTCCCCTGGACCTACCTGCACCACGTCGACCTGCAGTGGGAGCCATCGATCGCGACCTGGATCGCCGAGCGCCTGCTCAGCGCAGCGGGACCCTACGCGGGCGCCGAGGCCGTCTCCGGCTGGCCCTGAGCGACTCGGAGTGGGAATCGTACCCGTGCTAGATTGGGGGCGCTCGACAGCCCATCTTCCGTCGACCCCAAGCAACGCCCTGACCCGAGGAGGTCACCCATGGCACGCAAGCTCCGGCTTCTCGTCCTGATCCTAGTCCTGCTCGGCTTCGCCGCCGCCACCGCCCAGGAGTTCGACTGGCGGCGCTTCGAAGGCAGCGAGATCCGCTTCCTGATGAACCGCCACCCGTTCACCAACTGGCTCGAGCCGCTCGTGCCCGAGTTCGAGGCCGCGACCGGCATCAAGGTCAACCTCGAGGTCTTCCCCGAGGACCAGTTCCGCCAGGTTCGCCTGCTCGAGGCCGGCAGCG
>Ga0209498_1001287_pt1 | contig 15393 bp, 17 predicted proteins | sample WalLakDeSediment_FD_184131 | JGI IMG/M metagenome (GOLD analysis project Ga0209498, IMG submission 184131) | Lake sediment microbial communities from Walker lake, Nevada to study Microbial Dark Matter (Phase II) - Walker Lake 11/02/13 Deep... | ecosystem: Environmental > Aquatic > Freshwater >... | reverse complement strand
GTATTCGAAAGGCACGTTGGTGGCCGGAAACTCATCTTCGAGCGAAACCAGGTTAAAACTCTCGCCAAATACTTTTTTCAGCGAAAGCGCAACCAATGAGAAAGCAAGGGAGGTATTGTTCAGAAAGTGCACATTCTGGCCACTGGTATTGATATGCTTGCCCAGCATTTCGCGCAAAGCGCCAACCTGCTCAAGGTCCTGGGGCCAGTATTCGTCGCCGTGCAGGTAAATCTTTTCGTACGACTTGCATATGGTTTTAAGCACCTGGCGCGGAAGGGGCGACATGCCCGCACTCTGAAAATAGGCAAGCTCGCGGGTCACTCCAAAGGCCCGACGTATTTGGGGCCAGTCTGGTTTTGATTTCATGCGTTTTATAGCTTTTTCCTGCTGTCAAAATATAAAAGGATGGATAACAAAATTAGCGCTGCACCAAGAAAAACAGGGATAATAAAAATTTGTTCCCCAGGCAGAGTCAGTCCCAGAATTAACGAACCAATGCTTAGAAGCCCGGCAAAAATGGCATAAAACAGATTGTTGTAAAACCAGGAGTAAGGAAAAAAATGCGCTCCGGTAATAATGGCATAGACCATTACAAAATATTCGGGCATCTTTATCAGGGCAAACACCAGGAAAGGAAAATAGAACAACTGGGCAAAATTGAGCCAAAGTCCGAGCGGTTGAATGGGGTTCTCCTTAATGATCCAGGTAGTTTTCAGAATTTTGGAAAAACCAAAAGCAAGCGGAAGCATTATGCCACCGCCAATAAATGTCAGTACAGATTTATTATATGCACTGGTTTCGAGGGTCCAGATCAGGGCAATGCCTAGCCATACCAGGCTGGCCGCAAGGGTGAAATCAATTCCGTTTTTTGCTTTCACCGACAGTTCGTTGCGCAAACTGTCGAGAGTAGTTTTGTTTATCATGGTTGAATAAAAATTGTATTTGCTAATCAAAGTTAGGTTAATTTCAAAAGTTTTTATTAAGTTTGTCACTTAGCAGAAAATAATGAAAGCTTTATCCTTTACCAATAACCTCTTCAATAACTTCAATCAGAATAATGGATTGAAGCGGGAGGTTTGTGTTTAGGGTAATCTAATAAAGATATTTCTAATTCAGGCCTTCCAATGCGGGAGGCCTTTTTTTATTGATTCACCAAAAACTTTTGTAATATGAGCAAACTAAAACTTCCAACAGATTACCGGCCAGCCCTTGATGTGCTGACCACCGAAAAAGCCATAAAACGGCTGAAAGACTATTTTGAAGTGGCTATTGCCGATGAACTATATCTGCAGCGGGTCACCGCCCCGGTGATGGTGCTTTCGGGCACGGGCATTAATGACGACCTGAACGGCGTTGAACGTCCGGTTTCTTTTGGCATCAGGGATATGCAGGAGAAAAGGGCAGAAGTGGTGCATTCGCTGGCCAAGTGGAAAAGAATGAAGCTGGCTGCCCTGGGGCTGGAGCCCGGAAGAGGTATTTATACTGACATGAATGCCCTTCGGCCCGACGAGGAGCTGACCAACCTGCATTCGGTTTATGTTGATCAGTGGGACTGGGAGATCACCATAAAGCCCTCTGACAGGAACCTCGAATACCTGAAACGCACCGTAAAGCGCATATTCAGGGTTTTCAAAAGGACCGAGGAACATATCTCAAAGGAATTCCCGGTATTGAAAAAACGCCTGCCCGACTTTATCACCTTTATTCATGCCGAGGAGCTCCTGCAGCGATTCCCTGATCTTTCTCCCAAGGAGCGCGAAGACCGCATTTCAAAAGAACACGGTGCCGTATTTATCATCGGGGTAGGAGGGCAGTTGTCGGATGGAACCATACACGATGGCCGGGCCGCTGATTATGACGACTGGACCACTGAAACCTCGCCGGGTTACCCAGGTTTGAACGGAGATATCATTTTCTGGCATCCCGAGCTGGAGCAGGCTTTTGAGGTATCTTCCATGGGCATTCGGGTAGATCAGGCTACGCTTTTAACGCAACTCGATATCCGTAAGGAAAACCATAAAAAGGACCTGCTGTTTCATCGCATGTTGCTCGAAGGGAAGTTGCCCTTTACCATGGGCGGAGGCATAGGACAGTCGCGCACCTGCATGTTCTTGCTTCAGAAATCACATATCGGCGAAGTGCAAGCCGGCATCTGGCCCGAGGAAATATTTGCGCAGTGCCAGGAAGCGGGGATTCCACTGCTGTGATGCACAGAGAAAAGTGAAAGTAAGTAGCGGTAGTAGGCAGCGGCAGTCTGGGTTAATCATAAATCAAGGACCTCCCCCCAACCCCCTCTAAAGGGGGAGTTCGTGCTAAGTCAATTTGTTTTAAAATCTAAAATCTGCAATCGTTGATCGTAAATCGTTAACCGAGTACTTCGCGAGCTCACCGAAGGTAATCAAAGACTTTGACTCTGCCTTCGCCTGTTTCCGTGATTCTGCCGACCACTGTCCCTGTAACCTGGTTTTCTGACAGGTTTTTTAAGAAGGGTTCGGCGTGGTCTTCGGGCAATGAGATTAGCAATCCGCCTGAGGTCTGTGCATCGCAAAGGATCAGTTTCATTATTTCAGGAATGGTATCGGACCAATCCACCAGCTTTGAAACGAACTCCAGGTTGTTTTTTGTGCCGCCTGGAATGGCGCCGGCCATGGCCAGTTCTTTTGTTCCGGGAATCAGCGGCACCTGTCCGGCTTGGATGCTGGCATTAACCGCTGATGCTTCAAGCATTTCCTTCAGGTGGCCGAGCAGCCCAAATCCGGTTACATCGGTACAGGCGTTTACCGGAAAGTCTTCCATGGTTCGGGCAGCGGCTGCATTGAGTGTGGCCATTACTTCGCGGGCGGTGCGGGCTGTTTCCTCATCAGCCAGTCCGCGTTTCACTGCCGTTGAAATAATGCCGGTGCCGATGGGCTTGGTAAGGATTAATACATCACCCGGTTTTGCCCCGGCATTTGTCAGCACTTTTTCAGGATGCACCTGCCCGGTAACCACCATGCCGAACTTTGGCTCGGTATCTTCCACGGTATGTCCGCCAAGGATCGGGATGCCCGCCTCGGTTGCCTTATCAGAAGCACCCTTCAGAATGTCCTTTAGCACCTGCATGGGCAGGCGATTGCTGGGAAAACCCACTATGTTGAGTGCAAACAGGGGTTTCGCGCCCATGGCGTATATATCGCTCAAGGCGTTGGCGGCGGCAATGGCGCCAAAATCATAGGGGTCGTCAACAATCGGCGTAAAGAAATCAACAGTTTGCACAATGGCCACTTCGTCGCTGATCTTATAAACTGCGGCATCATCAGAAGTGGCAGTTCCTACCAGCACATTCTTGTCAAATACCGCAGGCATGTCTTGCAGCACCTTTTCAAGGTATTGCGGCCTGATTTTGCAGGCGCAGCCCAGTCCGTGGGTGTAGCGCGTGAGGCGCACAGGGCCTTCGGTAAATATTGCCTGTTCAGTTTCTTCTTCTCGCGGATTCATTCTTTTCACTGCTTCCATTACGATCCGGGCAGCTTTTTCCACCTGTTCAGGCGTGGTATTTTTCCCTGTGGAGAAGCGGATGGTACCCATGGCATAGGCTATCGGAACTTTCATGGCAGTAAGCACTGCAGATACATCTACCTGGTCGGCATGGCAGGCGGCCCCGGCCGAGGCGGCAATGCCCTGCAGCTCGTCGAGCAGGGTGTTGGCTTCCAAATTTGGGAAGCCAATGCTCAGGGTGTTGGGCAGGCGGAGCTCGTGGTGGCCGTTGAGTTTGATTTGCGGAAGCCCCTCTTTCAGGCGGATAAAAAGCAGGTCGCGTGTCAGGCGCATTTGGCGGGTGTTGATCGCGAAGTCGCGCTGTGCGATTTCAGCGGCTTTGCCCAGGCCCACGATCTCCAAAACATTTTCGGTGCCGGCGCGCAGGTTCTGCTCGTGCGAGGCGCCGTGCATAAGCTTTTGCAGCTTTACGCCCCGCCTGATGTAAAGGGCGCCAATGCCCTTTGGTGCATAAAACTTATGTCCGGCTACCGACAGCAGGTCCACGCCCATTTTTTGCACATCGGTTTCAATTTTTCCTACCGACTGCGCTGCATCGCAATGAAACAAAATGCCATGTTTTTTTGCTATGCGGCCAATTTCTTCAACAGGCTGAATGGTTCCCACTTCATTGTTGGCGTGCATCACGCTGATCAAAATGGTGCCGGGTGTAATGGCTTTTTCAATGTCAGCTGGATCCACCAATCCAAATTCATCTGTCGGAACATAGGTAACCTGAAAACCCTGGGTCTGCAGAAACTGGCAAACTTCAGTCACGGCTGGATGTTCCACGGAAGTGGTAATGATATGATTGCCCTTGTTGCGATGCTGGTATGCCACCCCTTTTATGGCGTAATTGTTGGCTTCGGTGCCCCCGCTGGTAAATATGATCTCGTCGGGCTGGCAGTTGAGCAGGGTTGCCAACTGCTGACGGGCCACCTCTACCGCTTTTTTGGTTTCCACGCCATACTGATGCACACTGCTTGGATTGCCAAAATACTGCGCCAGGTAAGGTTGCATGGTTTGAGCCACCTCAGGGTCGATAGGTGTGGTGGCGTTGTAATCGAGATATATGATGTCTCCGTGAGTCATTACTTTTTGATTTCGTTGGCATGCATAAATTCCAGCACTTTTGTGGCATTTTCGGCAGCATTATCCGTATCTGTTTCCAGGTGCAGAAATTGTTCTGACTTCCTTTTGCCCAGATCGTAGGTGTAGGCCTTGTCGTAGTAATCGAGCACAATGTCAATGGCCGTTCCGAAGTCATCCTTTTCAATGGCCAGGATGGCTGTTTTAGCCTGCAGACCGCCAAGCCTTTTTTCAATCTTCTTTATGGAGGCAATAAGGAGTTCTTTTGGATAGCTGGCATAATCTATAATAAGACGCTTTACGCGAAGGTCTTTTGGCATTTCGAGCCGTAACACCTGCGCCAGATTCATTTGCTGATAGAGTTTCTGCGGCACATATACAGATCCTATTGAATGGCTCTCATCCTCCATCCAAATGGGTTTGTTATGATCAAGCCCCATCCAGGCGTCACCAAGATCGTTTTCAAACTGTTCGTTGGTGGGTTGTGGGCTTTCGCCAATGGCGCCGAATGCCGATCCTTTGTGATGGGCAATTTTTTCCAGATCGAGGATTTGTTGTCCGCCCTTTTGCATCTCCCACAGAATCTCTGTTTTGCCCGTGCCTGTTTTTCCCGAAAGGATTATAATGCTGGCGGGCATTTCCCATAGGTTAATCACAAAGCGGCGATAGGCTTTATAGCCACCTTTGAGCAAGAAAACTTCAAATCCGGCCAGGTTGAGCAGCCATGCTAAACTTTCGGAGCGCATGCCACCTCGCCAGCAATGCAGCAAAACCTTGCGGCCCGGTGCCATTTTTCGGGCTTGCTTTACAAATTGTTTCAGTTTTTTACCGGCAAAATCCAGACCTTCCATAATGGCCGCTTCACGTCCTGATTTTTTGTAAAGCGTCCCTACGACACGTCGTTCTTCGTCATCGAACAGCGGCAGGTTAAAAGCCCCGGGAATATGTGCCTGGGCATACTCTGAGGGCGAGCGTACATCAATAATCGGGGTGTTTTCCCGTAAGGAGAGGAATTCAGAAATGTCAACAGTTTGTATCATAAAGTGCAAGCGGCAAGAAAGAACAATGCAAAATTGAAAATAATTTCCGGATAAAGGCCGGAACCCGGCTTGATGAAAATTTCCCCGAAGTTACTAAAAAAGAACCGGTCCTGTTTCCCGTAAGGGAGCCAAAGGACCGGTTTAAAAACAGAAAGGGTCAGTAATGCAGGGCTCTAAATTTTTTCCAGCGCCTGATCCAGGTCTGCAATAATGTCTTCCACATCTTCGATACCTACTGAAAACCTGACCAGGTCATCCGTAATGCCTGATTCAAGCTTGTTTTCCTTGCTTACCCCGGCATGGGTCATAGAAGCCGGATGCTGAATGAGGGTTTCCACACCGCCCAATGAAACGGCCAGCAAGGCCAGTTTCACCTGGTCCATGAGTTTGCGCCCGGCTTCATAACCGCCCTTAAGGCCGAAGCTCATCATTGACCCAAAGCCTTTCATCTGTCTTTTGGCCAGTTCATATTGGGGGTGGGTTGAAAGACCGGGGTATTTAATCCAGTCCACTTTCGGGTGATTTTGCAGGAATGCGGCCACCTTTCTGGCATTTTCCTGGGCCCGCTCAATGCGTATGGCCAGGGTTTTTACGCCGCGCAGCACCATAAAGGCCTGGGTGGGGTCCATGTTGCAGCCCATGTAAACCATGGAATGGCGTATTCTTTTGTAAACCTCGGGGTCTTTGGCCACAATAATGCCGCCCACTATGTCGGCATGGCCGTTGATAAATTTGGTAACCGAGTGCAGCACCACATCGGCGCCCATTTCGAGCGGTTTTTGCAGATATGGCGAACAAAAGGTATTGTCAACAACCAGCAGCAATCCATGTTCTTTGGCGATTCTTGCGCAAGCGGCAATATCGGTAATCTCCATGGTGGGATTGGCCGGGGTTTCGATATATAGCACCTTCGTATTGGGCTTAATAGCTTCCAGAATATTTTTTGTATCGGCGGTATTCACAAAACTGGCTTCCACGTTGAAGCGCGAAAAATCCTGCTCGAGCACTCCTCTGGCCGGACCATACACTGCCCCTGTGCTGATGATGTGACTGTTGGCACCCAGCAAAGCCATATACACACTGGTAATGGCCGCCATGCCCGAACTGGTGGCGATGCCGTCGTAGCCGTTTTCCAGGGCAGCAATGTTCTGCTCCAGGGCTCGAATGGTAGGGTTGCCGATGCGGGTGTAAATATAGCCGTTGCTCTTGCCTGCAAAGCAATCGGCACCGTGCTGGGCATTCTTGAATTTGAAAGTGGAGGTTTGATAAATGGGCACCGTAGCGCTTCCAAATTCGTCTTCAAACGCCCCGGCATGGATCAGTTTGGTGTTGAAACCTGCATTTTGATGTTTCATTTTATGTGATTTTTTGATTCAAAAAGTATATTTGTTTTTTTAAAATTCAATGCCTTCCCTGGCTTGTATTCCATTGTTGTAATAGTGTTTTATTTCCTTCATTTCCGTTACCAGGTCGGCCTTATCCATCAGTTCTTTGGGAGCATATCGACCGGTAAGAATGATCTCCATAGACGCTGGTTTTTCGCGCAGCAAATGGATGATTTCATATAATTCGAAGAGCTTGTAATGCAAGGCAATGCACACCTCATCGAGAATCAAAACATCGCAGGCATTTTTCAGGACTATTTCACTGACCTCCTTTAACCCAATCCGGGCTTCCTTAATGTCCTCGCGGGTGGGTTCGTTTACAATGAAACAATCCAGCCCGTATTGTTTCACTTCAATTTCGGGAAATCGTTGCAAAGCCTTGTGCTCGGCATACGGCATTCCTTTAACAAATTGGGCGATAAACACTTTTTTGCCGGCGCCTGCTGCACGGATGGCCAGCCCCAGGGCAGCGGTGGTTTTACCTTTGCCGTTTCCGGTGTAGAGATGTATGTAGCCAGTCATGATCCGGGGTTTTTTGGAAAAAATTCAGCCTGCCGGAGTCCAGCAGGCTGAATAGAAAGTTTTAGGGACGTCTCATTTTGGCCGCAATGATTTCGGCAGCCTTAATCAGCGGGTATCCTGCCGGAGAAGCCGTTAAGCAAGGATGCGTTCCGATCTGTGAAGTGATCAGGCTATTTACCGTCATGCGGTTCTCAATGGCCAGTCCAATTACATTGGTCAACTCGCCAGCGCTAACGCCTCCAATAACCTCACCTCCGATGATTACACCAGAATTGCGCGAAGCGATCAGTTTTACCAGTTGCTTATGGGCACCTGGCAGATGACCCGGGTGGCGGTCAACACCTTCAAAAAGGCCTGTATTAACCACGATGTTCTCTTCTTTGGCACGGGCTTCGGTAATGCCTGCCGTGCCAAATCCGATGCCATCGATAGCTGTGGAATAAATGCTGATGGTGCCGCTGAAAGTTTTTACCACGTGGATGTTAAAAAGGTTCATTCCTGCAACACGAGCCTCGGCGCAAGCCGTTGAAGCCAGCATTACGGGGGTGCGGCGGCGGGTCACAAAGTCCCGCTTTTGGGCGCAGTCACCGGCAGCAAAGATGTCTGGAACGAGGGTGCGCATATATTCGTCAATGATAATAAATCCGTCATCATCCACGGGGATCCCCGATTTTGAAGCAAGTTCTGTGCTGGGCTTATAACCCATTGATAAGATCACTGCGTCGGCTTCCAGTACTTTGCCGTTTTCAAGTTTGATCCCTTCAACCTTTGTGGATCCGGTTACTTCCGTTACCCCACTGCTGGTCAATACTTTTACGCCTCTTTTAGTAATGATCTCTTCAATTCGAACGGAAAGTTCCTCATCAAAGGCCAGGCTGAGAATGTTGGGCAGCTTTTCGATCAGGGTCACTTCAAAGCCCCTCTTGTTCAGCTCATCCGACATCTCCACACCGATAAACCCTGCCCCAATAACCACCAATTTCTTTGCGCTTTTCAGCTTTTCCTGCATATCGTCAAGGTAATATTTGTCCTTGGGGATAAGGAAGACATTCTCGAGGTCAGCGCCTTTCAGCCATTTGGGTTTTACGGGCTGTGAGCCAGTGCCGATCAGGAGTTTTTCCCAATGAATGACCTCACCGCTCTTGAGGGTGGCGGTTTTCTCCGTTTTGCCAATGGCAATCACTTCATCTACAATGGATTCTATCCCGGCTTTTTCCATCATGGTGTCAACGGGCATGATATTCTGGTTGCTGTTTTCCAGGGTGCCAAAGATGTAGGGAATGCCGCATGGCACCATCATATCTTTGAGCTTCTTTACCAGGATGAATTTTTTGTCAGGCCAGGATGACTTTCCTGTCAGTGCGGCTACCATTCCTGCGGCGCTGCCGCCTATTATCAATACATCAGTTTTTCTCATTTCAGTCAATTTTGGAGATATTAGTGTTTAAGTGTTAATGATTTGTTAATGATTTTTTCAGCAATTTCATCAAAAGCTTTGATGGCCCCCTGATCGCCCTGGGTGAAGACGCTGAGGCCTTTTTCCGCTGCTTCGGCCACTTCTATTACAAGTGGGATTTGCCCAAGCAACTGGGTGTTTAATTCCTTTGCCAGGTTTTTTCCACCGCCCTGGCCAAAAATGAAATATTTTTCCTCTGGGTGGGGGGCTGGTGTAAACCAAGCCATGTTTTCGATCACCCCGAGGATGGGTACGCCAACGTCTTTATTGGTGAACATCGAAGCTGCTTTGCGGGCATCGTTCAGCGATATTTCCTGGGGTGTGGTGACAATGATCGCTCCGGTCAGGTTCAGTTTCTGCACCGAGGTAATCTGGATGTCGCCTGTGCCAGGGGGAAAGTCAATGATCATTACATCGATTTCTCCCCAAGCCGTCTCTTCCAGCAATTGCGTGATGGCTTTGCCAGCCAGGGGACCTCGCCAGATCAGTGACTGGCTCTTAGTTATAAAAAAGCCTATTGATATCACCTTGATCCCGTATTTCTCTATGGGCAGCATCACCTGCTTCTGATCATTGGTATTTACGCCTGGCTTCTCATTTTCAATTCCCATCATGCGAGGAATGGATGGCCCGTAAATGTCAGCGTCTACCAGGGCAACCCGCAAACCATTCCGGGCGAGTGCAACAGCCAGGTTTACCGAAACAGTCGACTTCCCTACGCCCCCTTTTCCGGAGGCTACCACGATGATGTTCTTAACCTTCTCCAGTTTAATTTTTTCAATCTCGGGTTTCATATAGATTTGATTTTTTTCCTTTTCAGGAAAAGAGTTTTTTGCTACTTTCATATGGAATTCCTGCAACCAGCAGGTCATTGGTCAATCCTGCATATTGGCGCGAGTCAGGACAGCCAAAGGAGATGCTTAAAACGCGACTTTTTATCGTATTAACAAAGACATTGCCGCATACTGACATGAAGGTATAAGGCTTTATTACAGCAAATTCCTTTAGCTTTAAGGCGTAATCTTTCATTAATTCCATGACTTGTGCCGGTTGAAGAAAGACGATGTACATATCGGGCTGGATCTCTTTTTCCATTTGGCTGTCGATCCCCAGCAAAATGTTTTCAATGGGTTTCTCTAAATGTGGGATATCCTTGACGGCTTGCCAGATGACTTCCCGATCAATACCACTTTCCTGATGTATGTTTTCAACGAGCGTTCTGTCATTCATGGTGAGTCCCATGCTTCGTTTTGATCCATGGCATTTTAAGTCAGCAGACCTTATCAGCAAGGGCCTGTCAAAGGCTTTACTTACTGCTTCGCAAAACCGCATGGGTTCTTCATTTAAGGGGATTGGTGTTTCCGTTCCACGGTAATCAACTTTCAATCCAAGGCAATGCCGTCCGTATTTTTCCTTGAGTAACCTGATCATGCTTTCGAGTGGATGTTTCTCAGGAAGAAATTTTTCCCATTGAATGAAACTACTTTAATTTTTTTCTCCTCGACTAGCCTGTCCACCAGTTCTGGGTTGGCCTTATTTTTCCTGAGTAGTTCGGCCATGGTATCCTCCCTGATGGGATGTACGGCAGAAATATTTAGAATATCCTCTTCGGCATTGCCTGTGAACCCGGTATCGGTTCCTTCAAACCCCAACAGCAATTCGGTCTTTAGTCCCTGTTCATCATAAATCTGGTAAGCCTCGGTAATGACCTGTTCTGTAGGGGGATGAACTTTTGAACTTGCAGGTGGCCTAATGGGGATGGTTAGATAAGCCTTGTATGGATTCAGACTGGCAATTCGGGCGGCTGTATGCCGGAGGACTTCGGGGGCATCATTGATTCCTTCAACAAGCATCGTTTCTGTAACAAGGGTGCCCTGATAGACTTTTGCAAAATCATCGAGCCCTTTTTGAAGGGGTTCCCATTGGAGATGCTTATGGGGCTGATTAATGGATCTCCAAATGGTTTCGTCAGCACTGTCATTTTTCAGTGATACCCAATCAGCCTCACATAATTCATCAATCACTTTCTTGTCTGATAGAAGGGAAGCATTGGTGATTATTGCTACCGGGATCCCCAGGCTTTTTAGCCGCCTGATGCTCTCACCCAAATGCATGTCAAGGGTTGGCTCTCCGTTAGGAACAAAGGTGAGGTAGTCAGGAAAATCTTCCCGGCGGATCTTATCCAGGTGTTTTTTCACCTCATCAAAAATAAATGGAGGGGTATAAAATGCTGCCCGTTCAATGGTATGATTGCGGGTAGGTCCCACCTGACAATAGATACAGGCGTAGGTACAGGTTTTCGGCATAGGGACATTGTTGATCCCCAGGCTTTTGCCTAAGCGGCGCGATGGTATGGGGCCAAAAATGATCATGACTTACCGTTTAATATTTCTTTCCATGTTTTCCTGAGTATTTGACTGGTCTCAGAATCCGGAGCCCATTCTGATATGCTCTTGCAGTTCACCATGGCCTCAACCACTTCAGGGTTAAAAGGGATGCGCGCCACAATGTCCAGCCCGCGTTCCTTGCACCAGGTTTCAATCTTATCGCTCATCGCTTCATCCAGATCGGCTTTGTTGATGATGACCCTGGTTTGTATGCCGAAGCTTCCGGAGACATCCGCAGCCCTTTTCAGGTCGTGCAAGCCCGAAAGGCTGGGCTCGGTAACGATAACCACCTGGTCAACCCCGGTAATGGAGGATATGACCGGGCAACCAATGCCAGGAGGGCCGTCAATGATAATGGTTTCCATTCCAAACGCTTTCGATTGTTTGCGTGCTTTTTCCCTGACCAGGTTTACCAGCTTGCCGGAGTTCTCTTCACCGGGTGCCAGGCGGCCATACACCATTAGGCCGTTGCGAAAGCTTCCTGAATAGAGGCGACTTTTGTCATTATCGATCATACGGATGGCCTGGTGGGGGCAAATGCGCTTACACAAGTGGCAGCCATCGCAGGCGGTATCTGAAATGATCACCCCTTCGGAAGAAAGGGAAATGGCATCAAACGCGCAATAAGGAATGCAAAGGCCACAGTTGGTGCAAAGTTCACGGTCGATAATGGCCTTTTCCCCGCCAACAAACGACTCCTCTTCTTCATGCACAGGATTAAAAAGAATGAACAGGTTGGCAGCATCCACATCGCAGTCGGCCAGCACCACTTCTTCAGAAAGCGTGGCAAAAGCTGCGCTTATGCTCGACTTGCCTGTGCCTCCCTTACCGCTTATGATGGCTATTTCCATTTTCCAGAATAATTATTTCAAACAATGCAAGGAACCGATCTTCCCAGGAGGGGTCCAGGTCTTTCAGTTTTCCGCCGTGGGCATAGGTGCGGGCAATGTCGCGGTCAAAGGGTATCTCCATCAGCAGTGGAATATGTTCTTTCTCAAGGTATTCGTAAAGAGAATGGTTGCCTAATCCGGCCCGGTTAACGATGACGCCACAAGGCTTTTTCATGCCTTTCAGCGTTTCGACCGATTGCCTGAGGTCGCTTAGGCCAAAAGGGGTTGGCTCAGTAACCAGCACTACGAAATCAGCCCTGTCGACAGTCTGAATAAAAGGGCAGGAGGTGCCGGGCGGGGCATCCATGATCACCATTTGGCCATTACCCGCTTCTTTTATGCCCGCCTTGATGACAGACACCGGCGAATAGACGCCTGTCTTCATCCGGCTTTCGATCAGGGCGTTTTTTCCCGAAAGGGAATATCGCCTGACCTCGCCCAAGGGTATGGCTTTTTCGGTAATGGCCCCGAACTTACAGGCCACCGTGCAGGCCCCGCAACCATGGCAAAGGTCTTCGATCACCTTAATGAACTTTGCCGGCGGCAAAATGAAAATGGCATTGTAATGGCAATAATCTTGGCACTTGCCACAATACGTGCAAAGGCTTTCGTCGATGACAGGTACCTGCTGGGTTACCTCGAACGATTTTTCCAGCTTCCCCTCAAAGAATAGCCTGGCATTGGGCGCCTCTGCATCACAGTCTACCAGGCTGGCCTGAATTTCCCTGCTTACAAGCGAATGAAAGAGGTTGGTGGCCACCAGGGTTTTTCCGGTGCCGCCTTTTCCACTGGCAATGGCAATCTTAAATGGTTTGTAATCAGTCATATGCAAGCCTGGTTTTTTCATCGGCAAGCGCAGGTTTGATGGCTTCCTGCCAGAAAGGACTGTCCCAGGTTTTGAGGTTTTGATGGGTTTTCAGGTATTTCTCCGGGATAGGATGGGTTCCCAATATTACTTCCATTTCATATTTTTCCTTAATGAATTTCTGGAAGTGTTTGATGTTGGGGCAGGGTGGGTATCCGACCAAAAGCCCCGTAGCTAAATGGACATGGGTTACCCCGTTCTTTTTCATTTCCGCCGGAGCGTACTCAATATTTCCACCCGGACAACCACCACAGGTGGTATAGCCGGCCAGTTCAACCTCCATACCTTTATACATGGCAAAGGCTCCTTCGCGATTTTGCAGCGACCTGAAACACTTGCCTCCGGCACAGGTGTGGTACCTGTTGCATATGATGATTCCGACTCTTACCTTATTCATGGTTTTGATTATTTGGCGTTGAAACTCAAATCATATTTATAAACCATCCTAATACAATGAAGAAAACCGGCCTTATCTTTAACTTTCTTTCTTAATGCTTGCAGCCATGGCTGTGCTGGTGACTTCCATGATCGCAATAGTTGGCCTGCAGGCTCAGGGTTCCCGCCAGAAAATCGGTTACCAGTTCAGAAGGATTTTTAACTGGGGCACCGGCAAAAACATTGATGTTTTGCTGGTTAAACAGCTCGATGGCTTTTTGGCCCATCCCGCCAGCAATCACGTCGGTTACACCAAACTGGGCTACCCACCTTGGATACAGGCCTGGAACGTGCTCGGGAGGCGTGAGGGCCCTGATGTTTTTTATGGCGTCGTTTTCCACCTCAACGATGGCAAACTGCTGGCAATGTCCGAAATGCGCACAAAGAACCCCATTTTCGAGGGGAATGGCAATACATTTATTCATACAATTGTTGGAATTAAGTAAATGAAAATTCTTGTAATTATTTGATTTGCTGAGCATTGTTTTTGCTCAGTCATAGGTTCTGCTTTTGAAAATTATAAGGAGAGGTCACAAGGGCCTCTCCTTACAAAGAATCAACCTCCTCTGAAACGGTTCTGTAATCCCAAACCACGTCCCCGTCCGCCCCTTCCTCGTCCGAAGCCCAATTCCCTTTCGGGGAAAAGTGGTTCGACCGTTTGGCCGGAAGCGGGAGGCTGATTTTGGCGGCCTGCTCCGTAATTGGAGCAACGGCCTAACTTGCGGCCACTCATGGGGCCTTGTCCCATAGGGCCTGTTTGATCAAATCCAGGCATATTACCTCCTTTCTTTATGTTGAAAAATTTATTTTCCGCTTTTAAGCCTTTTGCCCTGTCCTTCTCCTCCGCCTGCCTTGCGGCGCTTTCCCATGCCTTGTCCAAGGTGTTCGCGTGCTTCATTTTTGTCGGCTTTGCTGCATTTTCCGAGCCTGCGGCCCGTGCCGGGACCCTTGCCGTCGGGGCCCGTTCCGTTCATTTTAGGCATTTTCCTGGTTTTTAATGGTCCAACATTTCAATAATATCCATAATACGCTTGTCGGGGTCTTTTACCACGATCATTTGTATTTTCAGGCTGTCGAGCAGAGGCTTGATCTTCATACCAAACTCGCCCGATACAATTTTCTTGACTTCGTGAGAGGCCACCTGTTGCACGGCTTGTGGACCTGCGCCTTCCTCTGCATCACGCGCCTTATTGGGAATAAAGGCTATGACTTTGCTTTCGGTATCGTAAATCACAAAATAAGCGCAGCGCCCAAAGCGGGGGTCGATTAGGGAGTCAGGAGAGTTTCCAGTACTTGTAATGGCGATTTTCATATTTTTTTATTTAATATTTTTTACCTCCCCGGTGCCTTAATTGCTTGGAATTTGGGCTGGCTTTTCGTTTTAAATGTACATTGCAGGTGGGACAGACCTGGTGGCTGCATGGTTTGCCTTGGCAGTGGGGCTGTTCGTAACCGCATTGCGGACAAACACAGAAATCAGCACATTCATTGTTTTTTATTTCAGCCGGCGAGACTTTTGTTTCTGATTCAGCTTCGGAAACCGAATTGCTTCCGCAGAGCGGACATTTCTCAACCTTCTGGTCTTTTTCGGGATTATTGAAAAAGCATTTGCAACTGGTGCAATTATACCAGTCAGAATCGAAATATACCTTTCCGCCCTCAATGGCAATCTGCCGGCCTTCCACAAAGGCAAGCGCGATCTTTTGGCGTGCACTGGAGTAAATACGGGTAAAGGTAGGGCGCGAAACACCCATTATGCCTGAGGCCTCTTGGTGGTTATACATATCATAATCGCACAGGCGCAGGGC
>Ga0209498_1001285_pt1 | contig 15399 bp, 17 predicted proteins | sample WalLakDeSediment_FD_184131 | JGI IMG/M metagenome (GOLD analysis project Ga0209498, IMG submission 184131) | Lake sediment microbial communities from Walker lake, Nevada to study Microbial Dark Matter (Phase II) - Walker Lake 11/02/13 Deep... | ecosystem: Environmental > Aquatic > Freshwater >... | reverse complement strand
GGGACTTTTAAAAATAAAAACTCCGGAAGTAATTTTTGAATTAATTAACGAAGAAGAGCCGGCAGTTTTAAAGCCGACCGGAATTGAAGATTTTCTTTACGTTGTAATGCCGATAAAAACCGGCTAGAAGTTCTCCGGAGGATATTTTGAAAAAGCTTTTCGCATAAAACTATTGAAAGTCGGGCCAGCCAACAATTCAGCCGCTGCCATCCGCATGGGACTATTATCATTATTTCCTACCCATACGCCGGTGACAAGAGAAGGAGTGTATCCTATTATCCATCCGTCCCGAGAATCCTGAGAAGTTCCGGTTTTGGCAGCTACTTGGTAGTTTTCAAAATATAAACTTGATCTCGGTCCGAACATCGGCGCCCTGGCTTCATTATCAGAAAGAATATCGTTAATTAATCTGGCAGCGCTTCTTTCTAAAACCCGTACCGGCGTTTTTTTATTTTCAAAGAAAGTATTCCCCCTCGAGTCCTCAATCCTTAAAATAGCCGATGGAGGAGTTCTTAATCCTTCGGTGGCAAAGACTCCGTAAGCTGAAGCCATATCTAAAAGCTTAACCTCTGCTCCGCCTAAAACTATAGATAAACCATATTGTTTAGGGTCTCCCAGGGTAGTAATGCCCATTGCCCGGGCGGTTTCAATGCTATCCAAATACCCGGCCAATTTTTCCAAAGTTATTACTGATGGTATATTTAAAGACTGGGCCAAAGATGAGCGGAGAGTTACTGGTCCCCGGAAAAGACCATCAAAATTTCGAGGACACCAGTTTCCGACTGCCTGAGGCCAACAAGTCGGAGTATCATTAATAATTGTTTTATCATTATATCCTTTTTGAAAAGCAGTTGCGTAAACAAAAGGCTTAAAAGCTGATCCTGGCTGGCGGCCGGGTGAAGATTTTGTTCCGACAGTCGCATTAAATCTGGGATCAAATTGACAATTAACTCCTGAGACACATTCTTTCGGGAAGGGTTCGCCGAAATAATCAGCTGAGCCGACCATGGCTAAGATTTCACCACTTTTTGGATCAATTGCTATTAGGGCAGCATTATGGCTGTTATAGGCTTTGTTTTTTTCTACTCCTTCTTTTACCGTTTCTTCAGCTAATTGTTGAAGTTCCCAGTCCAGGCTGGTTAAAATTTTAAACCCTCTTTGTTCTAAAAAAGCTCTTCCATAGGTTTCCTCCAGCTGTCTTTGAACCCACAATGTAAAATGCGGAGCTTTGATTGAATGCGAAAAATCAACAATATTTATTTCTTCTTTTTTCGCTTCTTCTGCCTCTTCTTTGCTTATAAATCCCTCGCTGGCCATTCTGTTTAAAACATAATCTTTTCTTATAAAAAGACGTTCTAAATTATTCATGTAAAAGCTTGGAGATTGGATCATAGCGGATAAGGCTGCGGATTCTGCTAAGGAAATTTCCGAAACTGATTTTCTAAAATAGACCTGAGAGGCTGCTTCTACCCCGTAAGCGTTCCGACCGAAGGGAACCTGGTTCAGGTACCACTCTAAAATTTGCTCTTTAGGGTGGCGCCGGTTCATTTCCAAGGAAAGAATAATTTCGCGGATCTTTCTTTCAGCCGTTTTGTCTAATGTTAAAAAAGTCGAACGGATTAATTGCTGGGGAATAGTTGATCCTCCGTAGGTCGGCTTCATTATTTTCAAATTAGCTAATATCGCATTTATCATTCCCCTAAAATCTACTCCCGGGTGTTGGTAAAAATTAGCGTCTTCGGTGGCGATTACCGCTTGTTGCAAGTATTGAGGTATTTTTTCAAGGGGAGCCCACTCCCTTCTTTCTTCTCCGTAAACTTCGTATAAAAGAACCTGGCCTGATTTGTCGTAAATTTTTGTTGATTCAGAAAGCTGTCTTTCGACGAATCTTTCCGGTCGGGGCAAGTCCTTAGTATAATAGACAAACAACGAAAAAAGACAAAAAAGAATAAATAGAAAACAAAAAACAAGGAGCTTTAATACGAAAAACAGCTTTCTCCCTTTTTTTTGATAAGTTTGGCGATGATATTTTCTTTCGGGCATATTTTATTATAAGCTAAAAAATGGGCGCCCAGCCGCTCGGGCATAATTGATTTTACGAGAATTAATTTAAATTTACAAGGCCCGAATTTGCTGCTAGAATAAAAATAATGACGACTAATACCGCTTCTCAAAAAATTAATCAAGCTTTGATCAGGGGAGTGGATCAGGTTTTACCTAATAAAGAAGGACTACAAAAACTGATGAGAAAAAAAAGAGTCCGTCTTTATTTTGGCATGGATCCGACCAGCCCGAAACTTCATCTTGGTCACACTCTCGGTCTTAAAAAACTTCAAGAATTTGCCGACCTGGGTCATGAAGCTTTTTTAGTAATCGGATCGGGAACGGTTTTAGCCGGAGACCCTTCTTTGCGATCGGCTGCTCGTCCGCTAATCAGCCAGCAAGAAATTGAAAAAAACATCAAAACCTGGAAAAAACAAGCAGCCAAAGTTTTAGACTTTTCGAAAATAAAAATAAAGTATAACGGTGATTGGCTTTTTAAATTAGCTTTTAAAGATATTGTTCAAATCGCTTCTCATATATCGGCAATAAAGCTTTTCCAAAGAGAAATGTTTCAAAGAAGGATCAAAAGAGGAGATACGGTTTGGACTCATGAGGCGCTTTACCCTCTCTTGCAGGGATATGATTCGGTAGCCCTGGATGTTGATCTTGAAATCGGCGGCACCGACCAAATTTTTAACATGCTTATTGGTCGCGAGCTACAGTATAAAATAAGAAAAAAAGAAAAATTTATTTTAACCTGGCCTTTAATTCTTGGAGTTGACGGTCAACCGATGAGCAAAACCAGAGGTAATTGTATTTGGCTTGAAGATACGGCCGATGAGATGTTCGGTAAAACAATGTCAATACCGGACCAGCTGATTGGAGACTATTTTTTACTAACTCGATTTCCGGTCGAAAAAATAGAAAAAATCAAAATTGATTTAAAGCGAAAAAAAACTAATCCCCGCGACTTAAAAGCCGAATTAGCCAGGGAAATCGTCACCGTTTATCACGGACCAAAAGAGGCTAAAAAGGCCGATCAGAGTTTTCAAAGAATTTTTAAAGAAAGAGAATTACCGGAAGAAATTTCCAGGGTGAAAGTTGAAGAAAGCTCTTTAAACATCACTGACTTACTGGTTAAAACCAAGTTAGCTCAGTCGAAATCCGAGGCCAAAAGACTGATTTTACAGGGGGGGGTAAAAATTAACAGAAAAACTGAAAGAGACTGGAGAAAAATAATAGAAATAAATAAAGGCCTGGTCATCCAGGTTGGCAAAAGAAAAGTTATTAAGCTAAGCTAAATTAAACCAAACCCCGCCCCTTTATAGGGGGCGGGGTTATTTTTTATTCTAATTCTGTTTCTTCCGACTCCTCTGTTTCTGCTTCTACCTCTACCTCTGTTTCCGGCTCTATCGGCGTTCCCTCGTCTTCGTCCTGGTTAGTAATCGGAATAAAAAGTTTATCTTGATGAATCATAATTAGATTTAATTATTCTCTAGCTGATTATTTCCGACCTTTTATTTTTTATTATCTGCCTTTCTGTTTATAAGTTAGTTGCCCGTTGGTAATTTATTTAAATTGATAAATCGGCGTCAATTTTTCCGGGCAGAGAGACTAGAAGGCAGAATCTAAGGGTATTATAATTTGTCAACAAGGCCTGTCAAGTCCTTTAAATCAATTCTATTTTAAATTCTTTTTTATTTTTATTCCATCCCCAAATTTCAATTTCTGCCAACTTTTTATTTGAAAGGTGATTTTTTTTAAGAAAACTTTTTATTTTTTTACGCCGCGTTGACAGATTGGATAAGGTAGTTAATTGGATAAATTTAAGATCGCCAACGCTTTTTTTCAAACATATTAAATCAAAAATTCCAAAAATATCATTTTGTTTAAATATAGCTCTTGACGGCCACCAAATAATCCATTTTTGTTTTTCCAGTATCTGGACCGCTTTTTTTCTAATTTCACTTTCTTTTGCCATCGAATTTTTACGTAGTAAGAATGAGGACAGAAAAGAGTGCGAAACTCTCTTTGATTTACGCCTTTAAGTTATTATATACTCCTTGGGTTGCTTCGTTTTCGCCAAGAGCTTCAAGTAATTTTTTGCAATTTTCTTTGTCTTGAGTGGAGGCTTCGATCGTTTGTTTTGGCTTCCATTCCATAGAGCCCGGTTCTCTTGATATTCTTTCAAACATCCAACGCACTCCGCCTTCGCCAACTAATTTAGCCCCGTATTGATTTAAAATTTGCTTAATTTCCCCCAGAGTACGATTTTTATTGTCTGTTATCCCTTCAATTATTATTGCTACGCCGCCTGGTCCGTAAGCCTCGAAAATAACTTCTTCCAGGTTTTCTGTTGAAATATCTTCGCCCGTCCCTTTTTTTATTGCCCGATCAATGTTGTCTTTGGGCATATTCACCGAGCGGGCTGCCTCTATAGCTATTCTTAGCCTGGGATTGGTTTCCGGGCTTGACCCTTTTTCTTTTACGGCAACCGAAATCAGGCGGGATATTTTGGAAAAAGCTTGTCCCCTTTTTTTGTCACTTGCTTCTTTGACTCTTTTTACTGTTTTTGCGTGCGAATGACCGCTCACCCCGTTAGAAGTTTGCCCTTATATAAGACAAGTTAATTTCGGACAAACCCATGTTTTACTGTTTATCCCCGTTTATCCAGCGTAAAAAAATTTTATCAAAAAATTTTTTCCGAGAACTTCTAACGGGGCTCATATTTCTATATTTTATTTTAATTTTTCTAATAAAGCAAGGAACGGATTGCTTATTTCAAGCGCTTTTCAAAGTTTTTAATCAGGAAAAGTTTTTTAAGTTTTTCTTCAGAATTAAAACTATTATTCCAGAGAAAAAGGATAGGAAAAAAGCAGTTAATATGACTGGAGGTTTTTTAGAATATTTCTTATCTTTAACTTGTTGTTTTTCTTGTAAGGGAGAAAAGACAGTCGCCAGTTCTTTATTAGGATAATCTATTTTTTCTGCTTTTGAAAGGGTAATTTCTGGGTCAACCCAAGCTAATCCTTGTTTTTTTATGTTTTCCAGCAACGTTTCACCGATGCCGCTTACTTTGACAATTTCGTCTAAAGAATAAAAAGGCCTGGCGTCGATTATTCTTTGTCCGAGTACTGCGCCTATGCCAACTATTTTTTGAAGCTCTTGCAGTGAGGCGGTGTTAATGTCTATAATTAAAGGGTCGCCTTCTTTTCTTTCTGCCCTTAAGTTGTCTCCCGAAATTACCGGATCAGCAGATTGGTCTTTTTTAATTTCGCCGGAAAGAATTTTTGTTTCATCCTTCAGGATCGGATCAATCCAGGCTATCCCCTGTTTCTTAATATCTTCAAGTTTCTTGTCTCCTATGCCGCTTACTTTGACAATTTCGTCTAAAGAATAAAAAGGCCTGGCGTCGATTATTTTTTGGGCGGTAACCGGGCCAACCCAAATTATTCCCTGAAGTTCTTCGTGAGAAGCGGTGTTGATGTTTATTTTTTCTTCAGCCAAAATAAAGCCGGCTGAGAATATCCAAAGAAAAATAAAAAATACGATTTTCAGCCACTCTCTTTCCCTGTTTTTTAGTACCGGTTTTCGTAAGAAGACTAGAGACAAATTTTTATCAAAAAAGAAGGATGGGTTGACAAGTTTTCTATAGTTTGTTATAATAATAACATTAAAACAGCCTTAGGGCTGGGGGTCTGGAGTTTTTCTTAGCCGGATAGCTTGGCTTAGGCGAAGCTACTCCTCGGAAAAATTCTAAACTTAAGTTCCTATGCTAAAGTTTGACCCCCAGCTCTGTTGCTGTTTTTTTTGACCGGCGAATATCGGCACATTGTTTATTCCCCGGCCACTCTATTTACTTCTTCTATCGTCGTAACTCCCCCCAAAACCTTAATTAATCCGTCTTGTTTCATTGTTATCATTCCTTTCTTGACCGCTTTTTCCCTAAAGGCGGCAATAGAAGGTGAAGTTAAGATAAATTTTTCCATTTCGTCATCAATCAGAAGAGCCTCAAATATTCCCATTCTTCCCCGATAACCGGTGGAATTACATTCTTTACAGCCGACTGCCTTGGGGATTTTTGTTGCAGGGGTAATTTTAGGAAACCTTATTTTTAAAGAATTCAACTCTTTTTTCATTTTTTTTAAGTCCTCATCGGAGGGCTTCTCAAGCTTAGTGCATTTTTCGCAAATTTTTCTGACCAGTCTTTGGGCCACAGTCAGGCTTACAGCTGGTGCAATATTGGCCGGTTTTTCTCCTAGGGCCTGAATTCTGACTATTGTTCCGGCTGCGTCATTAGTATGCAGGGTGGTAAAAACCAGGTGGCCGGTTAAGGCGGCCTGAAGGGCGATATTAGCTGTTTCCAGGTCCCTGATTTCTCCGACCAGAACCACATCCGGGTCCTGTCTCATTATTGATTTTAATCCGGAAGCGAAATCATAGCCTTTTTCCGGAGCTACTTGGGTTTGGGAAACTCCTTCTAAATGGTATTCAATCGGATCTTCAATTGTAATGATTTTAATTTCCGGTTTTTGCAGTTTTTTTAAGAAAGAGTAGAGGGTAGTAGTTTTCCCTGATCCGGTCGGCCCGGTAACGATTATCATCCCGTTCGGCTTTTGGATTTGTCTTTTAAAAATTTCAAAAAGATCCTGTCTTAATCCTAAAGATTCCATGTCGATTAAGTTTTTAGGATTTAAAATTCGCAGAACGATTGCCTCCCCGTGCTCAGCCGGTAGAGTTGAAGATCTGATTTCGATCGCCTCTTCGTCTTTTTTATCTTTAGCCTCTACGATAATAGAAAACCGACCGTCTTGAGGTCGGTCGGAAATATTGAATTTTATACCCGACAGGAGTTTTATTCTGGAAAGAAGCGTTTCATAGATTTTCTTTTCTATAAATAAAATGTCCTGTAAAATTCCGTCAATTCTGGAGCGGATTCTGGCTTTTTCTTCCAGGGGCTCAATATGAATATCGGAAGCTTCCAAGGCCATTGCTCCGCCTATAATAACCTCTAAAATTTCAGTTATTTCTTCTCCCAAGCAAGATACGATCTTTTTCTCAAGGCTGGCTATATTTTTTATTTCTTTTTGTATTTTAGAATATTTCGCAGCAGAAATAGTTATTTCGCCGGTAATCCTTCGGCTGGACTCAGGATGGTGAGACTGCCGAATCATTTTTTTTGAAAATTCAGCCATTTTATTTTACAATCAGTTAAGGATTGATTATTTGAAATTATCTTATATTTCTAAAAAAGTCAACATCTTGAAAGGCTCATTATTAATAACGGGTCGCACCTAATTACTAAATGTCAAAAAAATACTTAACCAGCAGTTCTTCTCAAACTAAAAAATTAGGAAGATTTCTGGCTAAACAAATTTTAAAAATCAAAGCTAGAAAAGAAGCTTTGGTAATCGGCCTGGAAGGAGACTTGGGAAGTGGAAAAACCACTTTTTTACAGGGTCTCGCCAAAGAGATTGGAATCAAGGAGAAAATTTTAAGCCCCACTTTTGTTATTATAAAAAAATACAAAATTAAAAATACAAAATTAAAATTTAAAAAATTCTTCCATATTGACTGTTATCGTATTAAAAAATCTAAAGAAATTTTAGAGTTAAGAGTTAAAGAAATTATTTCTGACTGTCAAAATATTGTCGCCGTTGAATGGGCCGACAAAATAAAAGGAATTCTGCCGAAGAGTGCTATAATAATAGAATTCACTTTTGTTAAAGAAGATACCAGAAACATCGCCATTAGCGTAAAGCGTAGAGCTAAAAACGAAAAACAAAAATCCAAAACTTAAAACACTCCAAATTTTACGCTGCTATTCTACGTTTTGCACTTTAAGATTTAAGCTTTTAATATGGTTAATAAAAAGAAAAGGTTGATTATTATAGATGGCAATTCGGTTATCCACCGGGCCTTTCATGCCTTGCCTGTTTTGACGACCAAAAAAGGAGAGCCAGTTAACGCCGTTTACGGATTTTTACTGGTTTTTTTCCGGGCCATTAAAGATTTTCAGCCGGATTTTATAGCTGCCTGTTTTGATTTTCCCGGGCCGACCTTTCGGCATAAAAAATTCAAAGAATACAAGGCCAAGCGCCCGCCGACAGCCGATGAATTGCGTCAGCAAATTCCCAAAGCCAAAGAAGTTTTGCAAAGCTTTAATGTTCCCGTTTTTGAAAAACAGGGATTTGAAGCGGACGATATTATTGGCACGATCGCCGACTCAACAGCTAAAAAGCAAACTCCGCCGGAAGTGGAAAATATAATTTTAAGCGGAGACCTGGATTGTCTTCAATTAGTTAATATCCGGACACAAGCTTATATTTTGAGGAAGGGAGTAAAAGATATTATTTTATATGACCGAAAGAGGGTAAAAGAAAAATTTCAAGGGCTAGTCCCGGAACAGTTGCTTGATTTTAAGTCTCTGAGGGGTGATCCTTCTGATAATATCCCCGGTGTAACAGGAATCGGTGAAAAAACAGCCATTAGTCTCCTTTTGGAGTTTGGAAAATTAGAGAGCTTATATGAAGAAATCGAGAAAGATTCGGAAAAAATTAAAAAAATTAAGCCAAAGATAAGAGAGGTTTTGTTAAAATACAAAGAGCAGGCGTTTTTGAGCAAGGATTTAGTCGTGATAAAAAAAGATGTACCGATTAACTTTAATCTGGAAAAATGTCGGTGGCAGGAGTACGATAAAGAAAAGGCAGCTCAACTTCTAAAAAATTTTGAATTTTACAGCTTATTAAAAAGGCTACCCATGGTTGAAGTTGAAATAGAGAACCCGATTGGAGGTAATTTAAAGCTATGGTAAAATAAATAATAAAATGACTTCATCTAATAAACAAAAAACTTTTTTCAGCGGCTGGCAAGTTGCCAAGCTTTTGTGGCTGGCTCAGGCTTTATCAAATCTTTTTTTTGGCATACCCTTGGTGGTGATGGTTTTAGTTGCCGCCGACACCCCTTTGCCGGTTATTCGACAGGTTATTGTTTTTTACATTAGTATTTTTTTGTTTTTTTATATTCCCTTTAACGGGCTTTTAGCTTATGGATTTTTAAGGCCTGCCAGGAAATTATTGGATAAATCTCATGAGGCGCCCGTGGACGAAGAAAGATTGCGGGGGATTGGAAGATTATTAAACTTAGCTCTTTATTTTTCCTTTATTACCTTTTTCGCTTCTTTTATCGGTTTTATTTCCGGTTTATTTATCTTGCGGTCAGGACTAATTTTTAAAACAGTATTTTTATTTGAAGGCATTATTTTTATTGGCCCGATCGTAGGCTTGACAATTTGCATTATTCAGGCTTTTTTAACCTATCTTTTCCTGGAAAATTATTTCCGTGTTCAAATAGAAAAATTGCCGCCTTTTTATTTTAAAGCAGTCAAAACAATGAAAATAAGAAAAATTTCCATCTCTTGGAAAATTTTCTTTTTAACCTTTTTTTCTGTCACCATTGTCCAGGCTTCTTTAGGGGCTCTTTATTTAGGCAGAGTTATGATTTATTCTCCCGAGGATATTAAAAGAGTTTTAATATATATTAGCATTGTTGTAGTCCTAAACCTGATTTATGTTATACTCGTTACCTTCTTTTTCTCCAGAAATTTAATATCGCCTCTAAAAAAAATAATTTTCTGGGCAGATAAAATAACCAAAGGAGAGACGAAAGAAAAAACTTCTATAATCGCCAACGACGAAACTTTAGAGGTAGTTGAGTATTTGAAACAAATGCACGAAGAGCTGGAAAGCACCAGAGCTTCTTTAGAAATAAAGATTAAAGCTCGAACTAGAGAACTGGAAGAGGTAACCGAACAACAGGAGGAAATTATTCAGCAAAGAGTCAAAGAAGTTCAAAAAAGAGCGGATGAACTGGAAAGATTCCAAAAATTAACCGTTGGCCGGGAACTAAAAATGGTAGAGTTAAAGGATAAAATTAAAGAGCTGGAAAAGAAGTTAAAAAAATAAATCATCTTAAAAGTCGGAAGAGGTAAAAAATAATTAATAAATAAACTAATAAAATATTTTAAATGGATTCAGGGCTGGAAAAAATTATTCAAATCAAAGGAAGTGTCAGGGGAGCTATATTTCAATCACACGCTACCTTTATTCAAAATAAAAAAGGAAAAGAGGGACTGAAGGCTGTTGAGAAAAAAATGGCAGAATTGGGCTATCCCGTAAACTTTAAACAAATTAAATCAGGAGAATGGTATCCGGAGGCTCTTAGCGTTTTGGTTATACTGACGGCAAAAGATTTATTCGGCTGGACCGAAAAAGATATTTTTGACATGGGGAGTTTGGCTCCAAAACATACTTTTATCTCCAGGATACTTATGAGATATTTTATATCCATGGAAAGGTTTATAGCAGAAGTTCCCAAATACTGGAAGAAGCATGTAGATATTGGAGAGCTTGAGGTTGTCAGGTTTGACGAAGAGAAAAAATATATAATTTTAAGGGAAAAGGACTTTAAATTTCATCCTATACTATGTATTTATCACGCCGGTTATTACCGGGGGATTACAAGTTTTATCATTAAAAGTCAGAAAATTTCGGTTGAAGAAACAAGGTGCGTTTTTAAAGGAGATGCTTATAACGAATACTTAATAAAATGGAAATAAAAAAATAAAAGGTCGCACTACTTATATAATTAATTAAAATAACAAAAAAAATATGGAAGAAATTACCAAAGAAGAAATTAAAAAGCTAATGGAAATAAAAAGTCAGGCGAGAGGAGTGGTTTTCAAAACCGATACAGAATATGTTTTAGCTGAAAAAGGAGAGGAGGGATTAAGAGAAGTAGAGAAAGAGTTAGAAAGGATGGGTTGCCCGATAAAATACAGAGAAATTAAAACTATGGAGTTTTATCCGGCTGGCCTAAGAGTCCTTTCTTTATTGGCTATTAAAAAAACTTTTAATTTTGATGATAAAAAAATTGAAAACATGGGCCTGATAGCCACGAAAAAATCTATAATTATCAAGCTCTTTATACGATTTTTTCTGTCTCTTCAGAGGGTATTTTTTAAAGAAGCCCCTAGGATTTGGCAAAAACATTGGACAAAAGGAGAACTGATTCCCGTTGAATTGGATGAAGAGAAAAAATATGCTATTTTACGGCTGAAAAATTTTAGCCTTCATCCCCTGTATTGCTCGGTTTATCTGCAGGGCTATTTTGCCGGAATTTTACAAATGCTGATTAAATCTCCCGAGATGACATGTCAGGAAACAAAGTGCTCCTTTAAGGGCGACGAATATCATGAATATTTAATAAAATGGGAATAAATCCCGTCACCTTTTTATTTAGAAATAGTCTAATCTAAAAATTGGACCTCAGTAAAAGGTGCAGGATAAAAACATGGAAGAAGAATTAACCAAAGAATTTGCTCAAAAATTAATGGAGTTAAAGGGTGAGGCGAGAGGAGTGGTTTTCAAAACCGATACAGAATATGTTTTAGCTGAAAAAGGAGAAGAGGGATTAAAGAAACTGGAAGAAGACCTGGAAAAATTAGGTTATCCTATAAAATATAGAGAAATTGAAACCTTTTCTTATTATCCGGTAGGACTAAGGGTTCTTTCTTTATTGGCTATCAAAAAAAATCTCAGCCTTGACGATAAAAAGCTTGATGACATGGGATTTAAAGCTACTAAAAAATCTTTAATCATTAAATTTTTCATAAAACATGTTTTTTCCCTGGAGAAAATTTTTTTTCAGAAAGGTCCGAAAATCTGGCGGGAACACTGGACGGTCGGAGAAATGATCCCGATTGAATTAAATAAAACGAAAAAGTATATTATTTTAAAATTTGAAGACTTTAACCTTTCTCCTGTTTATTGCGTTTATTTAAAAGGATACTTAAGGGGGCTTTTTTCTATGATGATTAAAACTCCAGAAATGACCTGTCAGGAAACAAAGTGTTTCTTTAAGGGCGACGAATATCATGAATATTTAATAAAATGGGAATAATGGAAGAAAAAAAAGAAAAAGTGAGCGTCGAAGAAGATAAGATTTTAGTTCTTTTGGAGGACTTGTCTTCTCTGGAAAGCTATGCCAGGGATTTGTTTTCTTTTTTACCTCTACCGGTTTGTCTTATCAGTTCGATAGGTATAATATTAGACACTAATCCTTCTTTTGAAGAGATATCCGGCTACGGGACCGAAGAAATTATCGGTAGTCCCGTAGAAAATGTTTTTGATGAAAAGGAAATAGAAGCACTGACAAAAGAAACCTTAGAAAAGGGAGTCGTAAAAAATAAAGAGATAAAAATTCTCACCAAAGAAAAAACAGAAATTATCGGTAGCGCTGCCACCACCCTAAGAAAAACTGAAGAAGGGGAAGTTGTCGGCTATTTTTTAGGATTCTTTGATTTAAGTAAAGTTAAAAAAAGAGAAAGAGAATTGAAAGAAACTCAGGCCGCCCTGACCAATATGATAGAGGATGCGGAAGAGGCAAGAGTTAATGCGGAAGAAGAGAAAAATAAAACCGAGGCTATCATTAATAATCTTACCGATGGCCTTTTGGTTTTTAACAAAGAAAATAAGCTTTTACTGATGAATCCCCTGGCCGAAAAAATTTTTGATGTTAAAACCAGGGATTTAATTAATAGATCAGTTTCAGAACTAAAAACTTTTCCGACCCTGGATCCTTTAATAAAAATATTAGAGAAAGAAGCTAAAAAAGTTTTTAAAGAAGAATTATTGGTTAAAGAAAATCTTGTTTTTGAAGTAACCACCGCTCACGTGGAAGTAAAAGAAAAAAAATTAGGAAGTTTAGTTATTCTTCATGATATCAGTCGTGAAAAAGTCGTTGAAAGAATGAAGACTGAATTTGTTTCCCTGGCTGCTCATCAGCTGAGAACTCCTCTCTCGGCCATTAAATGGACCCTGAAAATGCTTTTAGACGGGGATCTTGGTGAGGTGACCGAGGAACAAAAGTCTTTTGTTACAAAAACTTACAAGTCTAACGAAAGAATGATAAGTTTAATTAATGATCTTTTAGATATAACCAGGATTGAAGAGGGCAGGTATGTTTACAAGCCCGTCTTAGCTGAGCTCGAGCCAGTTATCCGGCTTGTTATTAATTCCTCTAAAGACGAAGCTGAGAGAAAAAAAATAAAGCTGGAATTTAAGAAATCAGAAAAAAAACTGCCTCGAGTTGTAATGGATGTTGAAAAAATAAAACTGGTTGCTCAAAACTTTATTGATAATGCCATAAAATATACTCCGGCGGGAGGAGGGGTAAGGGTTTCATTAAAGTGCCTTAAAAAAGAAATAGAATTTTCAGTGAAAGACACTGGCGTTGGTATTCCAAAAGATCAGCAGGAAAGAGTTTTTATCAAGTTTTTTAGAGGAGCCAACGTTGTAAGAATGGACACCGAAGGGACTGGTCTTGGGTTGTTTATTTCCAAGAATATCATCGAGGCTCATGGTGGCAGGGCTTGGTTTGAATCTGAAGAAAACAAGGGGTCTGTTTTTTATTTTACCTTACCGATTAAGGAAGAGTTTGAAGAATTCTTAAAAGAATTTTAAACTCAACCAGCTGTTAACTTATTTTCCGTTTTCTGGCTTTATTGGTTGCTTGCTTTGTTTCCTTTAATTTTAATTTTTGCTATAATAAGCATAACCAAAAGTTTATCGGTCGACTTGGTCCAAGGCCTTTAGGTCTGGCCTACATAAAACAAACATGATAAAATAACCACCAGAAAGAGAGATTTATTGGCCAAATAATTTGTTTTATTCCGCGCTTACTTAATTAAAAAATTTCTGTAAATAAATTAAAATTATGAAAAAAATTTTATTGATTGAAGATGAAGAAATCATGGTCGACCTTTTGCAGAAAAAATTAACCCAAGAAGGCTATAAGATTTCGGTTGCCAGGAATGGAGAAGAGGGGCTAAAGACTGTAAGAAAAATAAAACCGGACTTGGTTTTATTGGATATTATTATGCCTAAAATAGGGGGATTCGAAGTTATGGAGGAAATGGCCAAAGACAAAGATTTAAAGGAAATTCCAATAATTATTATTTCTAATTCTGGTCAGCCGGTAGAATTAGACCGGGCGCAAAAATTGGGAGCGAAAGACTGGCTGGTTAAAACAGAATTTGATCCCCGGGAAGTACTAGATAAGGTGGTTAAACAAATAGGCAGGTAATCTTATATTTATTAATCGTTACGAACAGAAAAAGATCGCATATTCGTAAAAATTAGAAAATTAGCAATAGTTTATGGCAAAAAAAATTTTAGTTGTCGAAGACGACAAGTTCCTTCGGGAGCTGATTACCCAAAAACTGATCAAGGAAGATTACGAAACATTAGAAGCGGTTGATGGCGAAGAGGGAATAAAAAAAATTAAAGAAGAAAAACCCGACTTGGTTTTACTTGATTTAATTTTGCCGGGGATTGACGGTTTTGAGGTTTTATCCAAAAAAAAGGAGGATCCTTCTTTGGACAGCATCCCGGTGATTATTCTTTCCAATCTTGGCCAGAAAGAGGACGTAGAAAGGGGTTTAAAGCTTGGGGCGGTTGATTACTTGATCAAGGCTCATTTTACTCCCGGAGAAATCATAGAGAAGGTGAAAAACGCTCTTAAATAAGATGCCGGAGTTGCCGGAGGTTGAGACAATAAGGAGGCAATTATCCCGAAAGATTGTCGGTAAACAACTGAATGACCGGAGGGTGGTTGGGGTTAGAAGAAGAGCTAAGCTTCTGATAATTGATTTAAATGATAATTCAAGTTTGATTTTTCATCTTAAAATGACCGGCCAATTGGTTTTCAACGGAAAAACTTTGTCGTCTACCCGCAAAGTTTTTTATTTTAAAGACGGCTCATGGCTTACTTTTAATGATGCACGTAAGTTTGGTTGGTGGAAAATCGTCAAAAATGTCCGGGAAGTGGAGACGAAATTCGGCCCCGAAGCTTTAGAGGTTAGTCTGCCGACGTTTAAAAATATTTTAAGCCGGCGGTCCGGTTCCAAAATAAAGCCCTTGCTGATGGATCAAAAATTTATCGCTGGAATTGGCAACATTTATTCAGACGAAATTTTATATGCTGCCAAGGTTCATCCCCTGCGTCGAGTTAAAGCATTGAGCGAAAAAGAAATTAAACAAATTCTTTATAATATCAAAAAAGTTCTTAGGCTAGCCATTAAACACCAAGGATCGTCGGTTGAGTATTATATTAACGCTTGCGGTGAAAAAGGAAATTTTAGCAGATACCATCGGGTTTATCAAAAAGAAGGCAAAAAGTGCCGTTGTTGCACTGCTCTTATTAAAAGAATAAAAATTAACGGTCGCTCCGCCCATTTTTGTCCCTATTGTCAAAAATTAACAAAAGTCGGAAAAGAATAAAAATTAATTTCAATAA
>Ga0209498_1001282_pt1 | contig 15427 bp, 7 predicted proteins | sample WalLakDeSediment_FD_184131 | JGI IMG/M metagenome (GOLD analysis project Ga0209498, IMG submission 184131) | Lake sediment microbial communities from Walker lake, Nevada to study Microbial Dark Matter (Phase II) - Walker Lake 11/02/13 Deep... | ecosystem: Environmental > Aquatic > Freshwater >... | reverse complement strand
GAGTTGCTGCGCTACCCGCAATTGCGCGGGCAGCCGCTTGTGATCGGTGGGCGCCGGGTGGAAGCACCGGCAGCAGATGGCGACGGTGCGTTGCAGTTCGCCCGCCTGCGCGATTATCGCGGGCGGGGAGTGGTCACTACCGCGACATACGAGGCGCGCGCGTTCGGTGTGCATTCCGGCATGGGGCTGATGACCGCGGCGCGTCTTGCACCCGACGCATTTCTGCTGCCGGCGGATTTCACGGCCTACCGCCACTACTCGGGGCAGTTCAAGGCGGCGGTCGCGTCCCTTGCACCGCGGATCGAGGATCGGGGTATCGACGAGATCTACATCGATCTGACCGCTTTTCGGGAGGATCCTGCGCTGATCGCCCGAAAGATCAAGGAAGCGGTGGGGGAGGCGACGGGATTATCGTGTTCCATCGGTATCGCGCCGAACAAGCTGCTGGCGAAGATCGCCTCGGAATTGGACAAGCCGGATGGCCTCACGCTGGTCGGTCCGGAAGATCTGACCGCACGAATCTGGGCCATGAAGGCGATAAAGATCAATGGTATCGGACCGAAATCCGCGAAACGGCTGGAGGATCTGGGTATCCATACCATCGGCGATCTCGCCCAAACTGACCTCGGATTGCTCCAGACATACTTCGGGCGCAACTACGCCGCCTGGCTGCACGCAGCCGCGCACGGACAGGACGACCGGCCGGTGGTCATCGAGACCGAGCGCAAATCGGTCAGCCGCGAAACGACCTTTGAGCACGATCTTCATCCACGGCAGGACCGAGCGCAGCTCACGGGGATCCTCACCGCTCTCTGCGACCGTGTGGCTGCCGATCTGCACGCGCTCGGTGTGCGCGGACGAACCGTGGGCATCAAGCTGCGCTACGAGGACTTTCGCACACTGACCCGCGACCTCACGTTGCGCGAGCCGCTCGACGATCCGGCAGGCCTGTTGGCCGCGAGCCGGGAGTGCCTGCGCCGGGTACCCTTGGACCGGCCGCTGCGACTGCTGGGCGTGCGCGTGAGTACCTTGGTGCCGGTCAATGAGGTCACCGAAGACGCGGGGCCTTGGGCGCAGGGCGAGTTGGCCTTTGACGAGTGAGTTTGCCGGGGTCCGATACGGCCAGGACGCCGAGTTGCAAAAACGTCTCGCATTCAGGGGATGCCCGCTTTCGACGTGGCCCTTGTCCAGGTTCAACCCGGCCTCGGACACGCCGCGACGACACTGCCGGGGTTTCGGGCTGATAACCCCGGCGTGTTCTGAAGGCAGCACTGTGGCGTAGGTCGTCTGGTGCGTTTCGGGTTCGTTATTCGTACATCGTCGCCATGCGGCGACAAAGCGCCGCGGTCTCCCGGAGGATGCGGGCGGTCGTCTCGTTGACGGTCAGGATCAGCCGCAGCGCTTTGTCCGTCCTGGTGAACTGCAGCGCACCCTGCGCGATTTAGCGGGGGAATCCGTCATTGCGACCGCTTGAGAGTGGGGAAGCGCACCACCTCCACCCGCCACGTCCTCAGCTCAGCATGCAGTACCAGACAAGACGGGCCACCGAAGGTCCGCGCGCTACCGGCCGCCCCCGGATTCAGCACCCAGGGCCGTTCCCGCTGGTCGCAGAGCAGGCGGTGAGTATGGCCATAGACGACCGCTCGGGCTTGGGCATAGTGACGGCGTAGGCGCTCGTGCCGCTCGCGGGCCGGGAGTACACGGTCGCCGTGCACCACGACCAGGGGCCCGCCCGGCAGTTCCAGCGTCGCCTCGAGGGGAAGCTGCTCCAGGCGGTCACGCTCATCCTCGGCCCACTTCGCTGGCGTGTCGTTGTTACCGCGCACCGCCACCACCGTTCCTGCTGGCCGAAGCGCAGCGAGCACGCTCGCTCCGCCAATGTCACCGGCATGGACGGCGCAGTCGCACTCGCGCACCACCTCCGCGACGCGTGCATCGAGCACGCCATGCGTGTCAGCGAGGAGGGCTACGCGCACGATCACAGATGCGCACCCACCATCGGTGCCGCGACTTCAGCACAGAAATGTGTCCGCTACGGCTTGACCAGAACAGATCATTGGGGTGCGGACTCGCCAGACGGCGGAGTGTGCCCTGGATCCCCCGGTTGCGTCTGCTCCGTGGTCTGGCGGGCGCGCTCGGCGGCGAGGGTTGCGATCTGGGCGCGGATTTCGGGGTAGCGGCGCAGGAAGCGGTGGAAGTCGCGCCCGCTCAGCATCGCAAACCGGCAGTAGTCCAGGGCAGTGATGTCCGCCGAGCGGCGGTCCCCGCTCAGCAGCGCCATCTCGCCGAAGAACTCGCCTGGGCCCCGGGTGCCGATGCGCCGTCCGTCGGTGGTGACCTCCACCTCGCCCGAGGAGATGAGGTAGAGCGAATCGGCGACATCACCGGCCCGAAAGATGCGGTCCCCGGGCGCGGCGGTCTGGGGCTGGAAATGCAGGACCAGAACCTCGCGCTGCTCGGGCGTAAGGTCGGCGAAGAGCGGGAAGCGGGCTGCCAGCTCTGCTGGGGTGAAGGTTTTGTGGGCCTCGGCGAGTTGCTCGGCCTGCTCGCGCGCCGCGTCGAGTTCCGCCTGCAGCAGCATCTGCGCCGCCGCCCCGGGGTCTTCGAAATGACGTTTCAGATGCGGTCTGGCTCGAACCCAGGCGTTCAGTCGATCGGCCCCGGCGAATACCAAGGGGTTCAGGGTGATCGAGAGCAGTGCACCCGCGAGGATCAGGTCGAAGCCCGTGGAGTCGAGCAGGCCGTAGTTCAGGCCGAGCCCGCCCAGAATGAAAGAGAACTCCCCGACCTGGGCCAGAGCCGCCGCGACCGTCAGGCCTGTGCTCAACGGGTAGCGGAGGAGCAGTACGATCGCGAGCGCAACGAGCGACTTGCCGAAGAGGATCAGTAAGACCACGGCGGCCACCATGACCGGCTCCCGGATCAGGATGGAGGGGTCGAACAGCATGCCCACCGAGACGAAGAACAGTACCCCGAAGGCATCCTGGAACGGCAGCGAGTTGGTCGCCGCCTTGTGGCTGAGCTCGGAGTTGCTGAGCACCACCCCAGCGAAGAAGGCGCCCAGGGCGAACGAGACGCCGAAGAGCTTGGAGGCGGCGAAGGCGATTCCCAAAGCGATAGCCAGGACGGCCAGCGTGAACAGCTCGCGGGAGCCGGTTCGGGCGACCTCCTTCAGCAGCCAGGGCAGAACGCGTGGCCCCAGATACAGGGCGACGGCCACGAAGGCCGAGACCTTCGCCAGGGTGATGGCGATCGTCATCAGTACCCCCTGGTCGGAAGCCGCATGCGCGTCGCCACCCGCTGTGCCCCCTAGAGCCTGGGCGAGGGTCGGCAGCAGGACCAGCGCCAACACCATCACCAGGTCCTCCACGATCAGCCAGCCGACGGCGATCCGGCCGTTGGCCGTGGTGAGGGCGTTGCGCTCCTCGAGGGCCTTCAGCAAGACCACGGTGCTCGCCACCGACACGCTGAGTCCCAGCACCAGCCCGGCCCCGAAGCTCCATCCCCAGCTGAGGGTGAGGCCAACTCCGATGGCCGTTGCGATCGCGATCTGCCCTATCGCCCCCGGAATCGCCAGCCGTCGCACAGCCCAAAGATCGGCCATCGAGAAGTGCAGGCCGACGCCGAACATCATCAGCATGATCCCGATCTCGGCCAGCTGGCCAGCGAGGTCACCATCGCTGAGGAACCCGGTTGTCATCGGGCCAACCACCACCCCGGCGAGCAGGTAGCCGACCAGGGGTGGCAGCCGCAGGCGCTGGGCCAGGAACCCGAGCACGAAGGCGAGGGCAAGGCCCACGGCGATGGTTGAGATCAGCTCCACATTGTGCGGCATGAGCGTTCCCCTGAACGGCAATCGCAGGTGGCGGTGCAAGACAGAACCGTTCGCGCTCGCTTGCCGCGTGCGAACTGCAGGCACATGCCGCACTGCGCGAGCAGCGCAGGCATGGCCGGTTCCTCAGGATGATGGGTCAGCGACGCGGAAGTCCTGAGGCGCTGATTAAATTTCGATTAAATCTCGTGGATTGGCGTGTCGCGGCCGGACGATTTCGTCATGCTCGCAGGAGGGGCGACCAGTCGCGCTTCGGCATCCTGGTCGTACAATACGGATCGTTCGATCTCACCGTGATCCTGGGGCAGGCGGCAACTGGGCATACTCCCCCGTGATCGCTGTCGGCAGATTCTGCAGATGAACCTTTTGGCGACAACGATGAACGCGAGTGGCGATGGCGAGTTCAGCACGATTCGGGCGGTCGTTCCCAACGAGGTGTTGCGGGCCCGCTTCTCGGATCTGTGGGTCCGATGTCTGCGCGCGGGATCCGACAGCGCACCAGACGCGGCCTGGGCTCTCATCGATTTCTATTACGACGAGCCGCATCGCCGGTACCACGACAAACGGCATCTGGCCTTCTGTCTCGAACAGCTCGACCTGGCGCTGGATCAGGCTGCGGAGCCGGATTGCGTGCAGATGGCGCTCTGGTTTCACGACATCATCAACGAACCAAGCCAGCTGGATAACGAAGCCCGCAGCGCCGACCTGTTCGAGGAGCAGGCCCGCGGCGTGATGTCGGAGGACTTCATCTCCGTCGTCAAGGACCTCATCCTCGTGACCACCCATAACGAGCCGCCGGAGGACTTCGATCAACGCTTGCTGTGCGATGTCGATCTCGCGAGCTTTGGCTGTCATTGGGACCGGTATCTTTACGACACGAACAGCATCAAGGCGGAGTTCGTGGGCTCTGCCGAAGAGTATTCGCAGAAGAAGCAGAAGTTTCTTGAGGCGATGCTGAATCGCCCGAGGATCTTCCTCACCGAGTTCTTCAACGAGCGCTACGAGAGCCAGGCGAGGCAGAACATCCTCCGCCTCATCAAGCTGATCGAGCAGGGCAGGCACTGAGGAGGCGCACCCCGGAGTGCCTGCCGGCTAAGCCATGTGCTGGTGCTCGCTAAAGCCCGTGGCTTTTCCTTGCGCCGCAACCCGCTCCCGCGCCTGGTCGCCAGAAACTTGTGGTGAAAGTCATCCCGAGACACCCGCACCGACTCCGCAGGCTTGTCGGCCCTCGCGGATGCGGTGCGGGGGTTCTTGTGATGGACTGCCAGTTCTTCGAACCAGTCGCGGGCCGTGCCGAATCAGGCGTACAGCTAGGTTAATTCTTCCCCGAGGAGGTCTCAATACAAGTGTATTGCTGTCCTGAAATTGGAAGATAATTGCTGCCACGAAGCACGGGATGCAACGCGCAGACCCCAGTGACGAATCCTGATCTTTTCTCTTCGACCGTGAGGATCGATATCGTTTTGCCGTCAACGACAATTTCATCAAAGCAGGGGTCTGAGTCGTTCTTGTCGCCCGAACACAGAAAGTATTCAATCCGCGTCGTAATCTGCTTTGCCGCAGCAGACCCTTCAATATAGTTCCAATTTGGGTTCACGCACGAAAAAGTCCCGTCTATCTCGAACGTGATATCGACGGTTGCGGTTCCCCTGCCAGTGATTTCGGCATTCTCTACTTCATTGGTGCCAACGACTGTCCTGATGCCCGCAACACCGGGAGCCACGTTAAAGTTAATGGGATTGAGACAATAGGATTCAATCTCATCCAGCGTAGCCGTTACCCGGGCAATCGAGGGCTTGGTGTTTGGATTTGGAACACCCTTCAGGTCGATCGTGGCGACCACGCTGCCGATCTTGAATCCCCATCCCGAAATACTCAGAGCGTGGGCATTGCTGCTGAATCCTACGGCAATAATTGCAGTGGCGGAGAGTAACCTAATGTTCATTTTTCAGCTCCAGACGGGAAATCGGAAACGCCAAAGGGTGTATTGGTTTATTACCGCAGGTCGAGCGTCAGACGAACGAAAAGCATGCGGGTCGGTTGAATACTCGAGTTGTTCAGGTCGACGTCGAAATAATTGAACTTCTCGTCGAACAGGTTGCTCACTCCTGCGGAGACCATCCCCCGGCGGGCGGGAAGACGATAGCTAACCGCGGCGTCCGCCACCCAGAAGCGGTCGCTGCCGCGCCCGCTGGTGTATATGCCGCGGAAATCGCCGTCCTGATCGATATGGGAGACCTTCAACATGCCGCCCAGGCCTTTCGGGTGGAAGTAACTGGCTCCCAAGTCGACCCGTTTGGTCTCCAAATCGACTAAGCCTTCTGGGAAGCTCTCGTCGCGTGTGTACTTTTCGTCGCTGTACTGCAAAGTCAACGCAAGCTGGGAAGTGGGCGTCCAGAACAGGTAAGCCCGCCCGATGCGTTCGTCCCAGTCTGCGGTCTCCTGGATGTTGTTCTGGTCGAAGAAGGGGACGTCGAGGTCGCGCTTGGATAACTCAAGGCCCCCGTACAGGGCACGGGAGAACTTATGGTCGAGAGCGACACCGTAGCGCTTGGCTTCGGTCAGATTTGGATCGTCGTAAAACTGGTTGAAGCCCGCGACCTGAGTCGGCTCCAGCGTCTGATTGGTCACGAGCGTCCGCTTCAGCGTCGTGAAGTAGGCGGCACGGATTGCCGTTGCCGGGGTGAGGTCCCAGATTGCCCCGAGCTTCGGGTTGAACTTGGTGGTGTCCTCGCCGGGGAAGTCACCGTAGACCCGATCGACACTGCCGCCGAGGGTCAAGGATAGATTGTCCAGCGGTTGGAGATAGGCATACGAATAGAAGTTGCCGTGCCGGACGTCGGTGGGGATCTCCTCAGCGGCCAAAGGCACGATGATCGGGTCGGGTGACCCGAACACGGGAGCCAGATCGGCATTGAGATTCAGGTCGAGGGTGCCATCGACTTGGAAGTAACCGACTCCGCTTGTCAGCTTGAGTCCCGAGGACCGGTACAAGTGTTGCAACTCAGCGCTGTAGGCGTCCTCGGGGAGGTCGGCAAACAGTCCAAGCGCGTCCAACTGGTTCAAAGGAAAGAAGGGATCGTCGGGGGCCCCGAAAAGCGGGTTGGGAAACTCGCGGTCGGTCAGGCTCGTATCGGCATTCTGATAGGCGAGAGAGGCGAGGAGGGTGGAATCGACGGACAGGTCATGCCGCCCCCCGACTCGGAACGAATGCCTTTCGACCTCATTGCGTTGCCCAGGATAGTACTCATCCGGGGAAAACCGCATCAGCAGGTCTCCATATTCGGTGTTGCGATATCGGTATTCGGCCTGGACGCTCGTGTCTGGACTCAGCGCGTGCTGAAGGAAGACATTCGCGACCGTGTCCTTCTGGTCGGCGTTGTCGCGAAAACCGTCCGTGTCGTAGTGGAACGCTCCGATGCTGAACGCGGTTTTGTCGCGGATGCCCGAGACGATTGCTTCGCCGGCTTGGGTGTCGTTCGACCCGGCGAGACCGCTCACCTGGAAGGTCACGCCGTCCCGCGTGAACAGCCGGTTGAACTCGTTGAATCCCACCGCAGCGGGCCCCATGGAGCTGATCAGAAACAGGTTGCTTTCGGCGAGCAGGGGTTGGATCGGCGTGGCGCTGAGCGGGTCGAGTAACTGCGATTGCAGTAACTCGCTCACCCGGGCGATTTCGTGGCGCGGTAGAACCGAGTACGCATCCGAAAGAAAACGGTGCGCCGCGGAGCTGCTCGGGTCGGTATTGACCGATTTCCAGCCCTCGACGAGCCCAAGCTGTTGAAAGCCGAGATCCGAGTAGATTCCGGCAAGGCTGGCGCCGCGTGCCGCCTGGTCGGAATCGAGCAGCGAACGCGACCGGTAGACCGCCCGGTTGTCGTTCAGCTCGATCGCTTGCTGCATGTCCGCCAGGGCTTCGACAGGCCGGTTCGTCGTCTGCTTCTGGATGGCGTCATAGAAGAAGGCGGTGGGATCGTTCGGATCGAGCTCTTTGGCGATCTCGAACTGCTCGGCATCGAGTGGGCCCCGCTTCTCTTCGAAATAGGCCCTGCCGAGGTAGGCACGGAGCAGGGCCCCGTTGGAATCGAGCGCGACCGCGGCCTCGATGTCGGCACGGCCCTCCGCCAGCTGGCTACTGCGAATCTTCGCCAGCCCCAGACCGAGGTGAGGCATCGGGTCTGCGGAGTCGAGGGCAATCGCCTTGCTGAAGGCTTCCTGAGCGGGTTGTACCCGCAGTTCGGCCAGCGCGGCGAAGCCGAGGATGCTCTGGGTGCGAGCGAGGTCGGGTTGCAACTCGACGGCGCGCTCGGCGGCGGCCCGCGCCTCCCGTCGGTTGCCCTGCATCAGCCAGAGCTCGGCCAATCGTGCCCAGGCCAGGGCATCCTCGGGATGCTGCTCGACGGTGGCGAGCAGCGTGTTGCGGGCGGATTCGGTTTGGAAGTTCGCCTGCTGGGCGTAGGACAGCGCGATGCGGGCCGCTGCGGCATCGGTGAGACTCACGGCCTTTGCTGCGTCCGCGAGCGCCGCTTCGACGTCGTTCTGGGTGACCCGGATGACCGACCGCAGGGCGTGGGCGAGGCCAGCGTCGGTCTGTTGGGTAATGGCTTGGTCGACGCTGGCCAGCGCTGCGTCGACCCGGCCGACCGCGAGGAGCGCTACCGCCTCCTGAAGTTCGGAACTCTCGGTGCCGCCAGCCGCGAGGATAGGTGGGTAGTAGAGGGACCACTGCACCGCATCGCGCGGTCGCACCAGGATCCGCGGCTGTGGGGCCTCGCCCTCTGCGGCCACGGCCGTCTGGCCGCCCGAGACCGGAAGCGAACCCAGCGCGTTGGCCGCGATCACCGTGCCTTCGAACACCGTGAGCTGCGATTCGCCCTCGCCGACGAGGAACGCGAACTCGGTGCCTTCGATGGACCCGTTGAGATAAGGGGTGCTCACCTCCAGCCGTTTGGGCTTGCGGCTGAAGGACATGATGCCGCCTCTGACCAGGTCGAGAAAGGACCTCTCCTCGTCCTGGGGGTTGACGTTGACGAGGCGCATGGTGGTGTTCTCGTCGAGGCGCAGGACGGCATCATTGATCAGCGCAATCGCTGCACGGCTCTGTATGCCTACGCGGATGCTGTCGCCCTGACAAAGCCGGTACTCGAGCGTCGTGCTCTCCCAGCGGCCGCCCGTGGCCGGCTGCACTTCGACCACGCCCTGGATCGAGACGAAGCGGCCGGCGTCCGTGCGGCAGGTGTTGCTGGCGCTCGCATTCTGTCCGAGCAGGGCCAGCACACAGATGGCGCCGCACAGTAAACCCGATCGATTCATGTTGTTTTCAAGGGCCATGACTCAAACTTTCTCCCTCGTTAATCGGGAGTCACCAACGTTTGCCGATCGTCGGGGGCAGCCAGGTTAAGTCGGCGCGCCCCTGTGATTTGTCGAAAGGTGGTCGGCGACCTCAGACTTCAAGCGCGGGAAAACCTAGGTCTTTTGTTGGTTAAAAGGGTAGCCTTCGGCGGGCGCGGAAACTTTCATGTTTTCTTAAATTTGGCTTAAATTTGCTGGTGGCTCATTTTAGGGCGAGCCCTATCACGCGACCGATCCAGGCCTTGCGGGTGCCGATGACGCGCTTATCGAGCGGAGTCAGCGCGCCGGCGAGGTCCGCCTGGTCCAATGCCACCACGGCCCGATGAGCAACCAGACCAGGAGCCCTATGTCGGCGCTTTGTTTTGGCCCTTACTGTCTCGCCGGCCCGAAAGGGCCGCTGACGCGTGAGCACGAGGAGATCGTGCTGCGGAGCAAGACGCTTCAGGTGCTCTGGTACCTCGTGCAACACGCAGGCGAGGTGGTCGAGCCGGGCCGCCTCTTTGCCGCGGTCTGGCCCAAGACCGTGGTCTCCGGTGGGGTGCTGGCGGTCTCGATTCGCGAACTGCGCCGCGCCCTGAGTGACGATCCGAAGTCGCCGACGTACATCCGGACCGTCCACCGGCACGGTTACCGGTTCATCGCGCCCGTTATTCAGCGGCCGGAAGCCGGGACGCCCGCCGCAGGGCCGGACTGCGCGCCCCTGCTCGGTCGCGACGCCGAACTGCGGCTCCTGGATGAGTGCTACGACTCCGTTCGGGCTGGTGAGCGTCAGGTCGTTCTCGTGATGGGAGAGGCCGGGATTGGCAAGAGCACGCTCGTTGACACCTGGGTACGTGGGTTGCGCCAGCGTGAGGAGATCTGGTTCGGGCGTGGCCAGTGTATTGAGCACAGTGGGGCGGGTGAGGCCTATCTGGCTTTGTTGGAGGCGATCGGTCAGCTGTGCCGTGGTCCGTCGGGCGAGCCGGTGGTCGAGCACCTTCGCCGCCAGGCGCCCGGCTGGCTGACGCAGGTTTCCGGGGTGCTGACAGTGCCGGAGCGCGAGGCACTCGCGCATCGGCAGGCACCGGTCAGTGCGCAGCACTACCAGCGAGCACTGGCCGATGCCCTCGAATCACTCGGCACGATCCGTCCGGTGGTGTTGGTGCTGGAGGATCTTCAGTGGTGCGATCAGGCGACAGTCGAGGTGCTGTGGGTGCTGGCGCGCCGGTCCGAGCCGGCACGGCTCCTGGTGATTGGAACCGACCGACGGGTGGGCCCGGTCGCGCGGGATCACCCGCTCAGATCGCTCCGACAGGAGTTGGCCTGGCACCGGCAGAGCCGGGAGTTGGTCCTGGGTCCACTCAGCCGGGAGGCGGTCGGGGCTTACGTCGCCCGGCACCTTCCCCCGGGAACGGCAGAGCCGGTGGCGGCAGTGGTGTTCCAGCGCACGGCGGGCCAGCCGCTGTTCATGGTCAACCTGACCGATTACCTGGCAGGGTCGCCAGAGCTCGCGGCAGCGAGCGACGCGGGCGAACTGGCCTACGCGGCGGCCGCGCTGCCAAACGGCCTGCAACAGCTGATCGAGATCCAGCTCGATAATCTCAGCGAGACCGAACGGCAAGTGCTGGAGGCCGGGAGCGTAGCCGGCCTGGTCTTTGCTGCCGCGGCGATCGGGGCGGCGGTGGATCTGCCGGCGACCACCGTCGAGACCGTGTGCGACGCACTGGTCCGGAAAGAGCAACTCATCGAGGCGCTGGGCGCGGTCGAGTGGCCCGACGGGACCCTGAGCGAGTCCTATGCCTTTCGCCACGGGCTTTACCAGGAGGTCTTTTACCGCCGGATTGGCACGAGCCGCCGTATGCGCCTGCACCGCGCAATCGGTGAGCGGCTGGAGCAGGGTCATGGTGCCGAGACCGCTTTGCTCGCGGTCGAGCTCAGCGAGCATTTCGAGCGGGGACGCGACCATCGCCGGGCGGTACGCTACCACCGGATCGCCGGCGAGACGGCACTGCAGCGCTTTGCGGCCCAATCCGCCCGCGCGCATTTGAGCAAGGGCCTGGAGTTGATCGAGCGACTTCCGCAGGACGTCGAGCGTGTGGAGGAAGAACTGCGACTGCAGGTCCAGATTGGCGTGGCGGCCATGGCGAGCGAGGGGTTCGGCTCGCGGGCGGTGGCTTATGCCTACGGGCGCGCGCACGCCCTCTGCCGCCAGTTTCCCAACACCCCGGCCCTGCAACCCGTGCTTTGCGGGCTGTGGAACTATTTCCTCACCCTGGCCGACATCGCGCATGCCCGAGTGCTGGCAGCCGAGCTGTCGGCCGTGGTCGATCAGATCGGTGCGGCGGACCCCGTCATTTCCGCGCACAATGCCATTGGGCAAACGCACCTTTTTGCCGGCGAGCCCGCAAGGTCGCTACCGCACATTGAAGCTACCCTCGCCGCCTACGACCAGAGTCAGCATCGAGATCTGGTCAGCCAGTACGGCGAAGACCCCGGCATCGTCTGCCACATGTACGCGGCACTGGCGGATTGGCTCCTCGGTTTCCCGGAGCGCGCGTCGCGACGGATCGAAACCGGCACCCGGCTGGCCAAGGAGCTGGAGCAGCCGTTCGGGGCGGCCCAGATGGCTTGGATGGCCCTGCTGGTCGCCCAGGGTCGAGGCGACGCGGCAGCGGTACGGGAACAGGCCGACACTCTGATCGTGCTCTGCGAGAAGGAGGGCATTGTCATTTGGCTGGGCGGTGGGCATGTCCTGCGCGGCTGGGCGCTGGCGATGCAGGGCCATGCTTCTGCGGGGCTCGAAGAGATCCACAGGGGCATCAACGAATGGGAGGCGACCGGCGCCGCGCTCATCAAGCCCTATTACCTGGCCTTGCAGGCGGAGGCGTATCGCCAGTCCGGGCAGACGGCGGCGGCGGTCACGGCGGTCACGGAGGGCCTGGCTGTGGCACTGCGCACGGGCGAGCGCTGGTACCTGGCGGAGCTGCACCGACTCCGGGCTGAACTGATGCGGGATCAACCCCAGATAGCTGGCGATGACATGGAGGCCGAGTTGCAGCAGGCCCTTGTGATCGCCCGAGAGCAGCAGGCCAAGTCGCTGGAGCTGCGCGCGGCAACCAGCCTCGCGCGCCTTCTTGGCGAGCAGGGCGAGTCGCTGGCGGCGCGAGGGCTGCTTGCCCCGGTATATGCCGCGTTCACCGAGGGTTTGCAAACTCCAGACCTCAGGACTGCGAAGGCGTTGTTGGATTGGCTGCCTTAGGCAGGGATTGGGCGGCCTCGCGCCAGTCTCCCCGAAGCGGGGCGAGATTGCACCATTTCGGCGCTGGCCGGGGCTTCTGCACCATCCCGGGGCTTCGTTTTGGAGCGGCTCCTTGCCCGTCTAGCCCCGGCTGGGCCAGCCGGAATAGCAGCGCGTATGGCTCGCGCGCCGGCACAGACGTTGCTTAGAGAGCCGGGTAACGCGCTACCGCGGTGCCTTTCAGTTTGTCGGCAAGAGCGGGGCCGTTCCCGTCTGCGGGTTCATCGCCCAGCGGGCGTCGGCCGATTACGCTCAGCTCCACCTCTGGAGCCTTCGAAGTGGCGACGGCTCCGGGCACTTTCAGGGATGCGGTGATGGACAAAAAGGCGATTCAGCTCTGCCCCGTGCAGCGTTACCTCGAGCAGTTGCATGCCGAGCTCCTGGCAATCGACAAGGGAGAAGTCGCGAGCTATATCCCTGAGCTCACCCGTGCCGATCCCTCCTGGCTCGGGATCGCCATGGTGACGGTCGACGGCCATGTCTATCAGGTGGGCGACTCGCGGCAGGGTTTCACCATCCAGTCGATCTCGAAAGCGATCACCTACGGCCTCGCGCTGGAGGATCGCGGACTGGATGCTGTGCTGGCGAAGGTCGGGGTCGAACCCTCGGGCGAGGCGTTCAACTCGATCAGCCTGGAGCCAAATACCGGCCGGCCCCTGAACCCGATGATCAACGCCGGTGCCATCGCGACCACCGGACTGGTCAAGGAGACTCCGCAGGCGGACCCGATGACCCGAATCCTCGAGACCTTCGGGCGCTATACCGGCCGGACCATGGAGATCGACGAGCGCGTTTACCGGTCCGAGAGCGAAACCGGACACCGCAACCGCGCGATCGGGCATCTTTTATACGGCCATGGGATCGTCGACCGCACTCCCGAGGAGGTGCTCGACCTCTACTTTCGCCAATGCTCGATCCTCGTCACGGCCCGGGACCTGGCGGTGATGGGGGCCTGTCTCGCGAACAACGGGGTGAACCCGATCACCGGTGTGGTGGCGCTGAAATCACGCTATGTGGAGAAGGTGTTGAGCGTGATGAGCACCTGTGGGATGTATGACTATTCGGGCGGCTGGGTCTTCAACGTCGGTATGCCGGCAAAGAGTGGTGTCGGCGGTGGGATCATGGCCGTGCTGCCAGGGCAATTCGGCCTTGGCATCTTTTCCCCCCGGCTCGATGACAAGGGGAACAGCGTCCGCGGTCTGGAGGCCTGCAAGCGCCTCTCAAGCGATTTCGGCCTGCATCTCTTCCACGTCGCGCGCTCCAACTCCGCCACGGTGATCCGCAAGGTATTCGACTGTGCGACGTCTACTTCGCGCCGCCGCCGTAATCCTGCCGAGCTCGAGGTGCTTGCCGCACGCGGGAGCTGCATCCGAGTCTATGAGCTGCAGGGGGACCTGCTCTTTGGCAGCGCGGAGTCGGTCGCCCTGGAAGTGCTATCGGCGCTATCGGAGTACGACTACCTGGTGGTCGACCTCAAACGCGTCATCGCGACGGACAATGCGTCCAACGTGATTCTTGCCGAGCTGGGACGCCGGCTCGCTTCCGAGGGCAAGTTCCTGTTCTTTGGGGACAGCCGACATCTCTATCTGTTCCGTAAGGAGATGCAGAAGGAGCCCAACCAGGTGCAAACGCCGCTCGGTTGGCTGCACTTCGATGACACCGATCATGCGGTGGAGTGGTGCGAGGATCGCTTGATCGCTTCAGCGCATGCCGCGTTGGGGATCGACGGCTCGGTCACCGACCTTTCAGATCAGTATCTTTGCGCCGGAATGACCTCTGAGGAGCTCGATGCTCTGCGTGCCGTGGGCGTCGAGCGAACGCTGGCGGCGGGTACCTTGATCTTCCGTGCCGAGGACCCAGCCGATTCTCTGTACTTCCTCTTCAGCGGCGAGGTGGAGGTGTGGATTCAGAGCGGATCGGGACACCACGTGCGGATAACGACCTTGGGACCAGGAATGGTCTTCGGGGAGGTCGCGCTGCTGAACCAGAACCGGCGTACCGCCAACATCTCCACGGCGACCGATGCCGTGTGCCTCGAGATCCGCTTCGACGCCCTGCCGGATGCCCTACGCACCAAGATGCTGGTCAATATGGCGAGCTACTTCGCCCGCAAGATCGAACAGGATACCCGACTGATCCAGCGCCTTGGTTAACGTGAAAGTCGCACCTGACATGCCTTCGGATCCGATTGTGGGGTTCTCTCCGCTCCTGTCGCCGCACGCCCCCGGCCGCCACGCACCTGCCGCCGGGGTCAGACCATGCGGCGCCTGCTGATCGGACTCACCCTCGGCATCCTGATCGGGGTCGGAGGCGTGGCCCTCTACATGTCTCCGCTCGGCCCGGCCTTCGAGCACACCGCCGGGCTGAGCTGGCTGTTCAAGCTGCGCGGCCCGATCGCGCCGCCCCCCGAGGTCGTCGTGGTCGCCATCGATGGCCGTACCGGCCAACAGCTCGATCTCCCCGACCTGCCGCGTGAGTGGCCCCGCTCGATTCACGGCGAGCTGGTCGACGCGCTGGTACGGGGCGGGGCCTCGGTGATCGCCTTCGATGTGCACTTCGGCCGCCTGCGCGAAGACGTATCCGATCAGGCTTTCGTGGATGCTGTGCGGCGCGCGGGTAATGTGGTGCTGGTGGAGCTCCTCACCGGCAAGCGCCAGCCCATCGCCGACCAGACGGGCCGGCACGTCGGTGTCGTCTGGCTCGAGGAGGCGGTGCCCCCGTTTCCGGAGCTGGCGGAGGCGGCCGCGGCGATCGCCAGCTTCCCACTGCCGAAGAAGGGGGCGTCGGTCCACCAGTTCTGGGTGTTCAAGGACAGCACCGACCAGGGGGCGACGCTGCCTGGCGCGGTGCTGCAGCTCCACGCCCGCGGCGAGGCCGTCGCGCTGGCTGAGTGGCTGGGCTCGATGGTGCCCGAGGCGTTGCTCCCGCTGCCGACGGCGGACGGGTCGTGGGCGGACGCCGCGGAG
>Ga0209498_1001280_pt1 | contig 15446 bp, 18 predicted proteins | sample WalLakDeSediment_FD_184131 | JGI IMG/M metagenome (GOLD analysis project Ga0209498, IMG submission 184131) | Lake sediment microbial communities from Walker lake, Nevada to study Microbial Dark Matter (Phase II) - Walker Lake 11/02/13 Deep... | ecosystem: Environmental > Aquatic > Freshwater >... | reverse complement strand
ACAGCGACGAGGGTGGCGAAGTTAGCGCCCGACACCGAACGGCTGACGGGTTCTGTTCATACGGCAATGGCTCCGAAAAGCAGATTAAGGAACTTAGACTATCTCTAGGATAGGCTAGGTTCGCTCTCCAACAATTCACCAAAAAGCAGTATATAAACTACCAGAGGTTAACAATGAGTGATCCAGTTAACAATCCAGCACATTACAAAGCACACCCAAGTGGAATAGAATGCATACAGATTACAGAACACATGGGGTTCAATCTTGGTAATGCTGTGAAATACATTTGGCGATCAGACTTCAAAGGCAATGCGACAGAGGATTTGCGTAAAGCAGCCTGGTACATTAACCGAGAGATAGAACGCAGGGAGAAAAAGACATGAGCATAATCGTCGGTGGGACAATAGCTTTTGTAGCACTGGTGTGGACAATTGCACTGGTCAGCGTGATTACATGAGCATCGAAGCAATGAAGCAAGCGTTGGATGCTTTAAACAACACCGACACCCATTCGCTTTCTTCAGCCGAGCAGTATGACAAAGAGATGCGGGCAATGGAAGCGCTTGAGGATGCGATTGAGGATGCCATTGAGCAAGCAGAAAAAAATGACTTTAACCCAGACTGGGATGAGATGGCAGTGCTGGTAGAGGAAAACCAGCGGCTTGCGAAACAATTATCTGAGCTTAAAGACTGGGAAGCAGTAGCCAATGACCAAGCGCTGACGATTGCATTGCTGAAGCAACGTGAGTGGCAAGGGCTGACCAACGATGAAATCACAGAAATTGATCAGGGGCTAGACGCACGGTCTTACTCATTGTTTGCTTACACCCGTGCTATCGAGGCCAAACTCAAGGAAAAAAACCATGACTGAACGACGACTTATCCGTAACGCCGCACAGTGCAGGGAGTGTGGTGATTTAATTGTATCGAAGCATCGACATGATTTTGTTAAGTGCAAGTGCGGTGCTATAGCCGTTGATGGTGGCCTTGCATATATCCGACGAGTAGGAAACCACGACGATATAATTGATATGTGCGAGTTTGGAACCGTTAACAAAGACATGTGCGACAACGATTAGCGCCACATTTTAATGCGGATTGTTTTCCCTGTTTCACGCACTTTCTTGCGTTTTAAGGCTAACCCTCAGCCATCTTAATGTGTACGCAAGTCAGGTCAAAGGCTCGCACTGTTGGGTCACTTTGTAACTGTGTAACCGCCCCCCTGACCATTTCCACGCAAGCAGCCTGACTTAGCACTGGTGGTGAATCGACAAAAAAACAGCTTTCAGCCGTACACATATACAAAATAGCGATCCACATTACGTCACCTCATCGGTTAACCTCACAGACTGCGTTGTACACCTCAATAAACCGTGCGCCGCTTTCTAGCGTCTCTGGCGTGTCTTTGACTGAGTAGGTAGGCAAGTCCCTTGCCAGCTCTCTACAGATCGTCCTAGAGGTCTCTAAGCCGCTTGTAGCGCCGCAGCCGCTCAACAGCAGGCAGATTGTCACCGTCAGCCCTACGCGCTTGGTCAGCAGCATCTTCAATCTCCCGTGATTTCTTGATATTGGCACGATCATGCTCAATCTGGGTATCCTTCCTGCCTGAATTTCGCCCATACAGATAAACGCCAAATATGGCCGCTAAAGCCGCCCCAAGCGCCACGATATAGCCTTTAAACTTCAGCCAGATTGCCATTGCCCTGTCCTCATTTGTTCGGCCATCTCAGCCGCACGATTGGGTGTTTGCTTTGCCCAGAGTGACTTAAGCATACCGTCAGCCGCACCATCGTAGTCACCCATCTCGACTAGGCTAAGGGTTTTCTTGAACTTTTGCACACCGCTGATGCCCATTTGGAACGCCATGTTTACTAGGACAGCTTGTCTAGGTACACACAAACGATCAAAAAAAGGTATGTTTCTGTGCAGTGCCGCCAGCACAATCGACACATCGTTCTGCAATAAGTATTCAGCTTCACCTTCGCTGATGCCCCCGTGCTTTGCCTTGTCGATTAGCCGACCGTATCCAATGGTAAGGTAGCCCAGCGAATCCTTGTATGCGTGTAGCACCAGACCTTCGTGGCGCTTAATCTGTTCTACGCCCAACGTCATCAAGTCGTGATTGTTTGATGACTCTGGCGACTGGGCTGGCGAGGACGCAGAGGATTCCGATAACTTTGAAGAGTCCGTCTGGGACTGTGGACGTAACTTCTGTCGGGAGAGTAGAGACAACAGTTGCGACAGCATGGGGAAACGCCTCCAGAAATGTTAATAAAGCACCGCCAGCAATTGACAGCCTGACCGACCACCACTTAGACCAGTCACGGGCATCGTCTACGAGTTTCATACTGGTTGACCTCGGAAATAAGCAACACCGTCCAATACCGCACAAAATTCGGGTTGTACCAGCCGCCCGTTAACAATGGTTAAGACCGCAAAGCCTGAGCAATGGTTCGATGGGTTGTCCTCGGCATAACTCATTTGGTCACCGTCAGTTTCGCATAGTGTGCCTGTGTCAATGCCCCACCGACTGCCGCTATAGTCCGAAACAATTGTTGCTTGCAAACGGTGTAGGTGGCCTGTGACCATACTCACACCTGACTTCATAGCATTGTTATATGTTGCGTGAATTCCATTGGCAAACCGATGTTTTATCATCAGGTTTTTGTTGACCATCATCGACATACAAAACAACCAACGTGGGAAATGCTCTTTTAAGCTAAAGCCTGCTACACCTTGAAACTCAGGCGCTTGGTTGGCTAACCTGTTTTCAAAACGCATATCATGATTACCCATCGTAAAGACTAGCTTGGCATTGCCAGCGACCTTCTCAATCTCGCCTAGTCTGTCAGACACCGCCTCTAGTTCTTCCTTGACCGTTGGCATTTTAAACGTGTCGAATCCCGACTTGGGATAGCGTGAGATTGACGCACCATCAAATGCGTCTCCGTTCATCACAACGATGTCAGGCTTGTGCTTTTTAACCAACTTCACAAAGGCAATGTGAGCTGTACTTACCTCGTCTGGCCAATAATGGGCATCAGAGGCAATAAAGATTACAGCATTGTCTAAGTCTACATCCATGCGACTCATGTGGTCACGCACCATAAACTCTGGCATTCGGGATTTTACAGACACTAACCGGATTTTGTATTTGTTCTCAATGTACCTGCGCCGAACATATACGTTGCGAACATCCAAGCCTGTTTTTGCAGACAGCTTTGTAGCTGACTGTAGCTGATACCAAAGTTTAATGAATTCTTCGTCCGCAACTTTTGTGTTGGGTGGATTTGCCATTGTGCTACCCTTTAATATCACCTAAGACGGTGATCTTGGTAATCATGCCATGCGGAATGGCGATGATATTGGCGCAGTCTTGAGGAAACCACGTTTGCGCTAAAAGAATACCCTTCTTTTGTTTCTCAATTAAGAAACCGACTGAGAAGACTGAATCAAAATCTACTTGTGGACTTTCGCCAAACTGCCACCCAGATGGTGCATGGCAAGCGTCGATCCACTCCACCAGCACCAGCTTGGGTGATTTCATTTTGTCCAGCGCTCCCAAACAACTGTCGTGGCCACACCGACGGCAGCAATAAATGCTGCGACCTTTATGATCTTACCCGCAAAACGTGACAGCCAGTCGAGTGCAATAAATGCACCCTTCGCGTTTTGAAATGCCGAGACAACCTCGGCAGTTTGCGTATCTATCTTATCGACTTTGGCTTCGACGGCAACTAGGCGGTCATATATATCTTTGTGGCTGACTTCTTCCATAATTACCTCGTCGGGGTGTAATCAATTCCAGAGTTCCCTGCTAGTGTAACAACCGCAGTCCCACTGGTAAACCCTCCGGTCTTAACCCCTGCTCGGTAGTAGGCTATTTCACCCTGAGTACCAGTCATCTCAACTGGTGCGGTGAACGCATCAACATCACGCCAAGTGCTGTTGTCGTAGGATCGCTGAACCGTGACGGTGGCCGCAAACGTGCCAGCAATGGAAAGGTCAAACAAGCCAGTCAACCGAATCGAATCGGTAAACTGGTTTTCAGCCGTAATGCTGCGGGTAACAACTCTGCTCATGTCAGTCACTCCAAAACAATTAAATCGCCGTTTTCCTGAAGCAGGTTAAACCCGTCTTCTGTCTCCAGGTTGTGGAATGTTCGATCAGCCTCAAAGACGCGAACGAACACTTGCTCAAAAACCTTGTGCAATACCTTTTCAAGTATCATGGTTATTCCTCAGCAGGCTGCTGCATCGCTTGGTATTCAGCAATCACCTCTGGGGTGTGGACAGATTCGCAAATAGCCTGAACCCGTGCATCCTCTTGGCTGTAGTCATCGCCTGGTGCTACAACGTGACGGTGAAATGTGCCGCTGATCTGCTTGCCATCTTCCATGATGGCGGTCTTGGTGCGTACTTGGACGCAACCGTTCTCAAGCACTTCGATTCTATCGACAACTACAATTTTCTCTAGCATTACTTTCTCCTTTTTCCAACCTAAGAATCCACTTGGGCTTGGTTTAACAATCGGTTGCGCCAGCAAATTCTGGCAGAGTTTTTAAATGCTCGTAGGCTTGAGCAATAAAGTTCTTACCATCGATTACAGGCGCAAACGCAAAGTTTTCAGTTGCCAAAGCATCTGTGTCTTTTTGCTTACGCCAGACAACTTTTGCAGTTATTCTGTTTTTATTTCCATTAATGCTCTCAACTTTGATGTAAGCATTGTGGAATGTTGAATCTTCTTGAAAATTGTTTTTAAATACAACAGTTTTGCTTAGTGCCATTTTAATCTCCAATCAAATTTTGTATGGGTAGTACCCGGTGATATACACATCTGCCCCTGCGTCAACAGGGACAGCCGCCATCGCAGCCGCCGATGAAATTGTCGCCAGTCGAATGAAATCCTCACCGGGCAGAGCGTAGGCGATCAACTGATTGCTGAATGTCAGGTTGTCTGCGCTGATGTTGAAGGTCACGCGATAGTTTGCGCTTTCCCCGTCGTCCACAACGTAAGGTAATCCAGTGATAGCTAGATCGCCAGTGCCCGTCAGACTCGTCCAGTTCACGCGAATCTGAAAAAAGCACAGGTTGTTGATGAGCGTGTAAAACCCACTTCGGTTGTTCAGCGTAACCGTTCCAGCAGTCGTAAGACCTTCGACACCAAGCTGGTCACCAAAACCCACAGCTTTAAAAACACCCGCACTGTTTTGAGTGACGGTATCGACAATTCCACAAAATACAGTTCCACCATTGGCGTTACCTCCTACCATCGTGCTTACCGGGTCGGTGGTGTCAACGACAGAATTGGATCCAACGAGAACTACGTTGCCGTTGCCGGTAATGTAGTCGGAGTCTGCGCTGTCAATACGCAAAAAGAGTGTGACACCCGCAAGCGGGTATTCGACGCGGTTGTTTGACACGTCAAACCCTGCCGCCACAAGTCGAATGACCTGCTTGTCCTCGGCTGAAACATCACCAGCACAGTTTTTAATTGTGTTCCTGCGGATGCCGCCAGTGTTCGGCAAACCTTGAGTTGTGATCGTGCTGTCTTTGCGAACCGCAATCGGCGCTGTATCTGAAGCAGTGTCTGTTGGATCGAAATCGAGGATGTTGTCCTCAATGTAAATGCCTTCGCCACCCGCCACAAAGAACACGCCTCCGTAGGACTTGTTGCGCGAAAGCACAACCTCTTGGCTTGGGATAATGACATTATGAATACCAACGCGCTTGAAGCCAGCCGTCACATCCAACGAATACACGTTGTCCGTCACCACAAGGTTTTTGATGCCGTTACCGACCCATTGCAGACGAGTGAAACCAATAGGAGAGCCTCCAGCGAGTGTCATCACATCGATGTTTGGGTCGTTGCCCACATCGTTTCGGCCAAACGAGTTGGTGGCTGTGGTCATTGCAAAAACGTTGTCGGAAATCTTGATTCCCATATCAACGTAACCAGCCTGACACGCATCAAAGATTGACCCAGTGCCGTGGTACACACCCTTGATCGAGTAGCACAGACCACCGTCTTTGAAAAACTTGTTGTCGCTCAGGGTGATGCCTTGGCACTTGAAGAAGAACAGCGAAAAGCTGCTGCTTCCGTCTTTGCCGAATACGTTTCCTCGGTATTCAAGATTACGGCAATGCCATGCTCTGAAAGCAGAGGCATTTGACGGTTGCATGTTGCTGTTGTAGATGAACACACCATCAACAGAAAACGCTTGAAACAACGTCCCGGTAAAGTTTTCATCCAGCCGACAGTTCTTGACGGTGAGGTTTTTGATCCGATCAGCATCGGTCTGCTCAAACATCATGGTTCGCCAGTCGCTGTCGTAAGGAACAGGAACGCCAGAGACTTTCCAAGATGATGGAAAGTCGGTTCCTTGTTCTCTGCCTGATGCTACTAGCGTCTGTGGGATGATCTCAAACGCAGTCTGGCCGGGTGTTGCGCTTACCAACTGGCAGTTGTTGAAGTTGAACGTTACATTGTTTTTGGAAACGACAACCGCGCTACTTCCAATTTTGTACGATTTACCGGGAGTGAAAACAACTTCACCACCGTCACTGCCAATTGAATTAACCGCCGCTTGCACTGCGGCAGTATCGTCCGTTACACCATCGCCCACCGCATTAAAACTGTCCACATAGACAGGCGGCGGCTGAAGCATAGAAACAGGAACACGAGTTAATGCCATGATTTATCCTTTATACAAAGTAGGTGCCGGAAATGTAGATAGCCGCTTCACCATCCATCGGAACACCAGCCCTAGCCGCGCCTGTGGCAATCGTCGCAACACCAACCTCTGTAGAGGATCGCGCAATGAATCCAATGAGTTGATTTGAAAAAGTCAAATCGGCAGAAAATAGACTCACGGGGGTTAGGTCAGTAGAGGCACTGTTTGCGGCAGAAGTGAAAGGCAATCCTTGGATCTGGATGTTTCCAGTACCCGTGTGCGCAGACCAGATCGTAACTGCCAAAAACGTAACCTTGTTTCCGACTTTTGTGTAGCGGCCATATTGCTTTATGTACGTCCCAGTGCCAGCCGTAGTTGACCCAGCAGCAACCGGGGTAAACGTGCCTTCTTCGTAATCAGCCAGCAACTCGCTTGTACCTGTGCCAGGTGTGGCAGAAAAGTCGATGCCTTTGCCTGCTGTGCCGATGACGAGGTTGCCAGCTGTTACTGTGACGTTCTGTGCGTTGTTAATACGCATCGCCTCAACAGGCGTTTGACTGCCATCCGGTGTGGTCAAGAACACGATCCGCCCAGGCATATCATTTGAGCCTGGCGTGCCATCAACTTCTACAGCAATTTGTGCAGCAAGGGCTAAGTCAGTGCCGTCATTTCCAGCTATGTACATATTCCACAAGCTGTCGTTGTCTTGCACTACGGTTGGAGTTGCAAGCGTGCCTCTTGAACGGCAAGCAAACGTGCCAGACCCAGAACCTGCCGTGGTGTCATTTACGTGTACAAACCCAGCCACGGGGCTAGAACCTTCGTTTTTTACGCAAAACTTGCTAATGACCGCTACGCCAGCAACTACACCTTCTGTATTACCGCCGACGCCGACTTCACCCGCGTTAGATACGGTTGTGCCAGTTAAGTTAGAAACCGCAACTTTTTTAGTAACGCCGCTTTGCACAAGCGGCAACACTTCTGCGCCAGTCAATGGCGTTGCGGCAACAGCTAATTCGGAAATCTTTTTATCGCTCATAATTAATCCTTAAATGTTGCTAAACACAACAATTTCAATTGCCGAGCCAAGTGGCGGCGCTTCTGAAAATGTTAATGTGGAACCAACAATTGCATAACTTGTGTTTAATTGGTGTACGCCATTTATTAAAATATTGACCGCATTTTGAAAAGTGCTAACAGGCAACGTAAAAACGATTTGCGATCCTGTACCAGTAAACTCAAATGCTGCTATAGTTGACGGCTCAAACGCCCCAAGCGCTACAACCTTAACGTTTCCTAAATTGTCAAAATACACAAACTTACCTGCCCTGTTTGCGCTTGACGGTAATGTGGTATTTACTAACGAAGAATCGCCAACGGGAATTTTAATAGACCTGTCAGCATTACCTTTGTTCTGCTGCACCAGCATTGTGAGCTTATCTAGCGCCCTCTCATGCGATTCCGCAGGAAAAGGGTCATTGGCTAGGTAGTCGGTTTCTTGCGTCGCAGGGACGTTTCTGACAATGATAAGCTGTGTGCCAGCGGCAGGAGCCACTAGCATTGTGATCGAGCCACCCGCAATGTTGCCAGCACCAGTTACCGTATAATTGCTGGTCAGCGTCTGGACGGTTTCTACCCCGTTTGCGGCCACGATAATAACCTGAAGATGTGTATTCTCCAGAAAATAAAAGTTGACCGCAAAATTCGTAGTAGCGCCGTTGCCAGCGTAGGTGACTCTATTAATCGAGCTGGATACTGTCATAAAATCCTCGCGTTATCTTGGTGCGCCAAAAATTAATGCGCCAGGCTTGTCGGTGCTGCCTTCTTCCAACGCCAGCATACCGTCAATTATCCTATTTATTTGCCCTGCTGGATAGTGTAAAAGAATACCGCCCACTGTCACAGCAGAACGTCGCAATGCACTGTCTAGTTCGCCCTGTCCAATCTGTATAGCCAACCGTTGCGCTTCGCCCACAATCCGAACCCCTGCTGGACCCGAATATGAGAATCTTGGGTCAACCAATGAGGCAAACTCTCGGACACCCACAACAGTACCCAGAATGTAGCCAATCTGTTCCTGAATATAGGCTTCGATCAAGTCTTCTTCGTCCGCTGGTTCGCCGCCTTTGAAGATATTGACTGCTTCGCGCAAAACTGTTGTCAGTATCGCAGGAGCCAATAGCGTCATAAACACATCACTAGCCAGCCGACCAACCGACACGGGGTCTTTAAAATCAGTGCGGCCAATAGAGCCACGCATCAAATTGAACGTGGTATTGAAATACGAATAGAACACAGTCCAGATTTTCAGCAATGGCGAACCCCGCTGAATCCTTGCCAAGTCCTTTAGCGCACCGCCAGACTGAGAATCCAGCACAGCCTGGTCAGCCATCGCAATCGCCGTAGCCTCATCCTGCCCCATATCCAAAGACTTCTCATACTGGCCAACCCATGTGGGAATATCGACCAGCTTCTGAAACTGAATGATTAACTGGAAATACGAATCCTCGACTACGCCGTAGGTTTCTTTGGCTATGGGAAATTTGCCTTGGCGCTTGATACGGTTGCGAATATCGTTAATCTCACGGTTCTGGGTCAGGTAGCGAGTACGCATAAACTCTGACTTGCCGTAAATCATGCCAGCCGTGTTTTGCAGTTTAAAAATATCGCCGCCCCACTTGGCCAGACCTTTGGCTATCCACTTCGGTCCAATCTTGACCATCGACTGCGTAAGCCCCATTGGCTGCATCAAGCCAGTCCATAGCGACCAGCCCATGCCTACAATGGCCACACCGTTGCGCAGATGCCCCAAGGACGCATCAAAAGCGTTCTGGGCAGATATATCCCCAATGGTGACATCTTTAATCGTCGTGATGATTTCTTTGTAGAACTGGTCGCCATACGAATCAATGATCACATCCTTCAATGTGGTGCGATCATAGCGATGGTTCATAATCTTGTTAACGTCGATCAGGTACTCGCGCAATGACAAGTCGTGAATGACTGTATTCAAATGCTGGTACATTCCCGAAAAGTCTAACTTAATCGGACGGTCAAGATGCTCTAGCGCTTCTTTGGTAAACCCGTTCTTGGTCATGCTTCGGACATAACTGCCCGTTTTCATTTGCTCTAGTACGTCTGTATCGCTTTGAGCCATTGCCCTTGATGACTTCGTAGGGTCGTAGGAAATGGGGTAATACCCGCCAGCAATCTCGCCTTCCTTGGTATTAAACCCAATAATCTCTGCCTTCTTAGGCGGCACACCGTAAAGCGCAGTGTACTGCGCTTCAATCATTGGCCAGTACGAACCCAGCAACTCCCATGCGTTCTGGACAAACTGCCAGTCACGGGCATCAAGTGTTGAGAAAATGTCATTAATGTTCTGTTGGCTAAGGCCGTTGCCATCCGTTAACCGCTGACGGTTTTCTTCCCTGCCCCAGTTAAGGGCAACAGTTAACCGTGCTTCAAGCGTCATTGATGCACCAAGCGACGGGATAAACTGCTTAACCGTCATATTGGTATCACGGTAAGGCTTAAACAGCTCTGCCAATTGCTTGCTGACCTTTGCTCGCTCAACCGCTTCAAATGTTGCGGCCTCGTTCATTGGTCGAATAAACAGATTCCAAAAAAATCCGTTGTCTTTCCAGTTATCCATCTGCTGCGCCATTGTCGCAAACTTGGTATGGATTAGCATGAACCCCTTGGCAAACCGCTTGTATCGCTCTGGCCGCGACTGGCTTTCCAGCGTCTTGGACAACCCGCCCTTGGTGTTAGACCGGATTTGGTCAAACGCTTGGCTTACCACGTCATCCAGCTCGCGCTTTTCTGCCAGCTTTAACAGTTTGTTTTTTAGCCTAGCCACATTGTCGATGTTGCGCACGGCCTCGTTAACCGCTTGCAACTCATCAAACGATAGCTGACGGTAGTTAATTTGCCGTGCATCATCTAAAACCGACTGGGGTATGTAGACGGGATCGGCGCTTAAGTCCTCTTCGCTTCGGGCTTGGTTTTGCATTTTCTCTGCAAACGCCTGCAATGTAGCCCTGCGATCAACCCGACGGTTGGGAATGCGACGGAACTCATAGCCATCCAGAATCGCATCAATTTGATCAAGATACGTTTTGCCAGCCTTGCCAATCCGTTCGCGCACACTCTTTCGCTCAAACTTGCGCATATACTCAGAGATTTTCTCTGAGTGGTCCCGCGCCTTAACCGCTTCCAAATACAGGAAATGGTTTAACAATTCTTTCTGCTTGGCATCGGCAGCCAGTGCTGGGTCGCCATTGATTAACGCACGTTCAGCCTCTTTGCCGTGTTTGCGTTCCGCAGACAAAAACCGCTGGGGTTGGATGTCTCGCACTGCTGTTTGGCCAATAATGCCCTGAGCAGCCTGTCGGAATGCTGATGCTGGCAATATGTTGATCGCCTGTCGCAGCTCACGACGGGTTTGTTGTTGCGCTCTACGCTCTGCCTGAACAAAAGGACGCACCTCAGCCGCCTTGCGACGCAAAGCACGAAGCTCTGTCATCAGCATCTTTTCGCGGAACTTGTTGTGCAGGTCAACCTTAGCCTGGTCGGATATTGACCCGTCGGTCATCATATCGCCATGGCGCTCAAGCATACGGCGGTCAGCCTCGGCATTGATGTACTCACGACGGTTTGGTAGCGCAACCAGCGCCTCGATCAAAGAATCGCCCGTAGGAAAGCCTGACTCTCTGGCCACCAGCTCTAAAGGCACACCGTCTTTTGTCGTGTAAACCCGCTGAAAGCCCCTTGGCACACGCTTGAGGTACTCATTGCCATAGCGCTCAACCAGCTCTGCCTTGTTTAGCTTGGTGTCTGTCTCAGTGAGCATCTTAAATGCCACGGACGCAGGCATATCGTCAAACTCTTTGGCTACTTCTTCCTTGACATTGGACAGCTCGGTTCGCCACCAGGCTTGACGCTCTCGCTGCGCTTCCTTCATTAGCCGCTGCAACAACGCTTCTTTGCCCGACTCACTGGCTTGCTGGACAGCCTCTTGGTATGTGGCAAACTCAGCCTCTGTCATGCCAGCCGTGGCCGCATCTATCAACAACGGGTCAACGGACATCTCGCCCTTAGCAGCGTCAATCTCTTGGTCTGTTGCGTAAATCCGGTCAAATACGCTGCGCACGTTGTTGGTCAGCTTAACATCTAGCCGCAAGAAATCTTTGTAGATCATCTTGAGCCAGTTCTTAAACTTCTGGAAAACCTGCCGCAACTCCATGCTCGGGGCTTGGCCTTCCATCAAGTACGCTTCGTGCGCTCTGGCAAACTTTTCGTGCGCTGCCACCGCTTTCTTGTAAGCAGCAGACGACGGGTCTTTGCCGTCAAGGGTTAACTCATCACGGGAATTCAGGTCGAGAAACTTAAGAACTGTCTGATAGTCTTCTTTTAGAACCGGAGTGGCCGTATCCAACTGAGCCAAGTCACCCAGCACCTCAAGGTAAAAGTGACCAGTCTCATGCAGAAATGTGGATAGGTCAGCGTTTTCCAGCAGGGTAATGTTGAACTTGCGGTCTTTGCCAAACTGGATAAACCCACGCTCTTCTTGGTATAGCGCAACACTTGGATCAAACGTCGTCAAATCAAGTATTTCTGATGTAGCTGCTGGCCTGCGATCAGTCGCTGGGTCTACAGTAACAACACCATCGTATCCGGCATCAATAAGTGCTTGGCTCAAATTGCGGCCAGTCGCTTGGTAAAAATCCAATAAATCTTGTTTCCAGTTGGTCGCATCAAGCACCAATGGATTGTTAAATGTAATTGTTCCAGCAATTAACGAGCCACTTGTATCAACTTTTGACGCATCCGACACTTGACTCATATAACGGCCAGAGGGTTCTATGTCTCGACGAAACCTGTCACCTGCTTCAGGCAACCCAAACATTGCCGTTGCGCTATCGGTATTGTGAGCAAAATCAAACGTAACTGGTTGCCCAGTAACAAAGCCCCCAAGCTCTACTGTCTGTTCTTGCGGGTATTGTCTTGCTTCAGGCTGCGCTGTTTGAGCATCTTGGAACAATGGAGCAATAGCATCCTGCAACTCTGGCGACTCACTCGCCTGCTGAATCAGCCTGCGCACTTCAGCGTTGTCCGTAATCTGTGTCAGATCAACGCCAATTTGTTGCAGGAATTGTTCAAGTTGTTGCAACTGGTCGCCCAGCGATTGCAATTGCTCGTTTGTTTGCTGCACTGAAAACTGTGGTGCGCCGCCCATTTCCTCACTAATAGCGTCGAACAAGTCGCGCTCGGTCACGTTCTCGTAGCCACGCCCCTGTAAGTAGCCAGCTTCAACCGCTAACTCAGCCGCACGGTCAGCATTCATTCCTGTCTCTTGCACTAGGTTTCGCTGGAATGCGCCACGGCCAATGTCCACATCGGTCAGCTCGCCGTATTGACGCAAGCCACCTTGCTCGATCAGGAAGTCAACCAGTGACTTGCCGTATATATCACGTTGACCCGGTATGTCGCCTTTACGCAAACGGTCTAACAATGGATCAATATTGGCATCACTGCGACGGTCACGGGTCAGGATGTCCGGCAGCGGACGGGTAACATTCAGGTTGTACTGGTCATGCAGCGTCTTTGCGTCAACGCCACCACGCTCTGACAAACCCATGATCGCTCTGCCATACGCAGTTGCATACGCATCCGCTGTGGCTTGTTCGTAACCAGTGGCTATCAACTGTTGACGGGTTTCTTCAACAATCGTCTGGAATGCTGGTGCCTGTGTCTCACCAACAGCCCGTTGTGCATCCGCAAGAATGCGGTTCATTTGCTCTTGCTCTTCGGCCTTGTATTGCTCAAACTCCCTAGCCGTCATGCCGTCGGCTTCAAGCCGCAGGTCAGGGAACAACCCTTGCAAATCATCTGTTGGCGCTAACTTGGCCGTAAATTCGTTTAACGGGATTACAACGTCTGTGCCAGCGGCTACTGCTTCCATATAGTTTACAGCGCCAAACTCCGCAGCCTTTTGTGCTGGGTTTTCGTTCTTTGACTGGAAATAAAGGTTAAACCTGTCCGAAGGAATAGAAATTTCCTTGATCGGGCTGCCTGATGTCAGGTTGTTGATGTAATCCTGAAACTTGTTGGGCATACGCTCGCGCAACTTGCTAGCCTTAGCATCGTCACCCAATGAACGAAAAAACTCTTCTTGCTGGGCAGCTCGCGTATATGACCGCTTGGTTAACGCCGCACGAACAATCGCACCAGCTACCGCAGCCACCGACGCTTCATCAATAGCGCCCTCAAGCAATGGCGCATCTTCGTTGGTCAGGAATCGACGGGCTAAATCGTGAAGCAGCCCTTCTGTGACTTCTTGCACGGCTTCAATGCCGCCACCCATTGCAGCATTGGCAAGATACCGCATTGTCCGGTTTCTAATCTTAGGCGGCAACTTGTTTAGGATAAGGTCAATGCCAATCCGTTCTGTAATCGCCGTAATGCCCGAGCCAGCAATAATTGCAATGTCTTTCTGGGCTTGGGTCGCATCGTCATCATTGACGGCATCGGCCATAACATCCGCACCTTGGCCGAGCATGGTGACAGCAGTCAAACCTGGGTTAACCAGCGTTAAGGCAATTTGCGCACCCAGTTGCCCGATAGCGCCAAACACTTCAGTGTCAAATCCTCTGCGAGCATCTGGCGGCCCAATTACTTTAGCCAAAGCCTTAAAACCACCGCCCGTTGTTTTTAAAATATTTTCTGGACTAGCGTACCAAGGTATCGGTGTGCGCAAAAAACTCATGGCGCTATTGGGCAGCAACCGATCTAACACGTTTTCTAAACTTCTAACGCCTACGCCGTACAACTGCCCCGTACCAGAAAACAAGCCGGACCCAATTAACGGACCAACAACGCCTTCAGCCGTAGCCCTAGTCAAGTCAAATGGCTTGGTAATAATGGTTTCTAGCATCGACAATCGCTCGGTATCGTCGTATGCCAGCGCCGCAAAACTTGGGTCTGATAGCTGTTTTGCCAGCACTGGTGACAATCTAGCTGTCTCTTTCAGGTCAGCAACACGCTTGTCACGAACCATTGTGGCAATATTTCGCTGCACCAGCTCTACAGGCATATTGTTTTCAGTGGCCAGCTTTTGAATTTGCGCCATTTGGTCGGGGTTTTTATCCACCGACACCATAAGCGACTGGCGTAGCACTTCATCTTCTTGGTCTATTTTTTGGCGAATAACTTGCTGGTACTTTTGTTCTTGCAGCTCTAGCTGCGCCGCAGGCATTGCAGCAGACTCTTGCTCTTGCTTCTGCGCAATTACTTTGGCGTATCGGTTTTCATCGCTTTCTAAAAGACCATTCATCGTGGAATCTGCTCAAATCGTGGGTCAGGTTGTTGTTGCGCTGCAAGCCAAACCTCGGCAATTGCAGCCTCTGTCACTGGTCTCGCTGCTGTCCTCAATTGACGAACAATCATTGCACGGTCAGACGCTGGGATACTCTTTAAATACACCTGCTTTGAACCTACAACAACATAAGTGTCCCCCAGATCATCTTCGGACACTAACGACATCATAACCTCTGGATCTCTTCCAAACTCATCAACATAGACTTTATTGCTTAAGACCTCGCCCATAACCTCTTCTTGTTCTGCCCTGCTAAGTGGCCGCTTAAGTTGCGCTTGGCGCACATCAATTGCCGTCTCAACAGCGTAACGAAACTGCCCAATACGCTCTTTTTCTTTTGGTTTAACTTTGGTGTCAAATATTTTAAGCCCAGCCTTGGACGCAAATATTTTGA
>Ga0209498_1001277_pt1 | contig 15476 bp, 20 predicted proteins | sample WalLakDeSediment_FD_184131 | JGI IMG/M metagenome (GOLD analysis project Ga0209498, IMG submission 184131) | Lake sediment microbial communities from Walker lake, Nevada to study Microbial Dark Matter (Phase II) - Walker Lake 11/02/13 Deep... | ecosystem: Environmental > Aquatic > Freshwater >... | reverse complement strand
TATTCATAATCTGGTGGAGAAGTACATAATGAAAAGACGTCTACTTGCAGTGCTGATATTGCTGGCATTATTGCTGTCTGCTGTTCCGCATTTCACGGATCCGAAACCTACAGATGCCTTCGTGAAGGAGCCCTCCGTAATAACTATGGAGTTCTGGATTGAAGGAGGTGGGGGTCAGTTCTGCTACACTGAAATATGGGGTGAGTATGGAAGCTATGGTTGGGCATTCGGATACACAAGGATGTACGCTCAGTGGAGAGAGAATGGTGGAGAATGGATAGACAGTACTAGGATAAACCTTACAAAGTCAGGCTACACGAAACAGATCTGGACACGCATGGCTTCAGGTCGAGATATGACTGTCGAAGTACGTGGAGCTATAGATCGCTACTGGTCAGGAATCTACATAGGTACTACGTATGGAGAGATTCTAAGTGCTTATATTCCCCCAGTTGCCGGAGATCCCTGGATAGCTACTTCCAGACCCTACCGAATTAGTAGCACCTCTATTTCAGTAGGTGCGGTAGGTGATCCTTCTGGCGAGGCTTCGGGAGATATCTATGCACAGTATCGCAAAGTCGGTACTGGTCCCTGGTCTGAGACTGCTAAGGCTACAATTACTGGCTTCAGTTCCAACAGCTGGACAGTTAGTGGATTGGATGCTGGTGAGCCATACGAAGCACGTGGTGCGCTAGATTATGGTGCTACTACAATATACGGTGAAATCCTGGGACTAGCAGACGAGGAGGTTATTGAAGGAATAGAGTGCGAGTATCAACCAGCTGAAGGCACTGGGACTGCTGGTGATCCGTACATCATTACTGACGTTTGTGAATTGAGTTGGATGAGGAACGATCTTGCTGCTTACTACGAGTTGGGCAATAATATAGACGCGTCCGAGACACATTTCTGGTATTGGAGCGGGGGCGACTACGAGGGGTTTGAGCCTCTTAGCGAGAATCCTGTGGATAGCTTTCTAGGCAACTTTGATGGGAAGGGCTACACAATCAGTGGGCTGTATATCAACAGACCTACGTCGGACGCGAGTCTCTTTGGGTCAGTAGGAACGTCTATGAGTTATGCAGACCATCGCTATATTAGGAACGTTTCCTTCACGAATGCGTCAGTGACGGGAAAGAACGCAGGAGTGCTTGCAGCACATATAAGCGCAACAAGCGTAAGCCGAAAGCGCATTATTGAGAACATTCACATTACAGGTAGCACAGTGGTGGGTTCCGGTACAGGAGGGGTAGGAGGACTCGCAGGTCAGGCAGACCGAATAGACACTAATCGCCCCATAGAGTTTGACAACTGCTCTTTTGAGGGGAGCGTAGAACAGACAGCTAATTATAATGTGGGAGGACTGCTAGGAGGAGCAAGAGGGGTTTCTCTATACAGAGTTCGTGCAAGTGCTACTGTTCTAGCCTCAAGTACAGGATACGGGGGGGTAGGGTATGCGGGAGGGCTAGTAGGCAGTTACGGGGCATACTCCTGCACAATGGACGAGTCCTTTTCTGAGGGGTCTGTTACTGTACTAGGATGGGGCACTGGAGGTTGGGGACGCGTAGGAGGGTTGGTAGGGGCAAACTGGGAGGGAGCCATAACTAATTCTTACTCGCGCTCCTCAGTAGACGGAGGGCCGTCTGCTACTTACGGCAAGCCAGTCGGGGGGCTTATCGGGTACTCAGTTTATGCTCAGACAATCACGAACTCCTATTCGACAGGAAGTGTGTCTGGAGGGAATGTACGAGGTGGGCTAATTGGAGCAGCTGATACCGCACCCACGATAGTAGAGTCTTTCTGGGACATACAGACATCAGGACAAACTGCATCAGCAGGTGGTGTAGGCAAAACTACTTCCCAGATGAAGACCACCTCTACCTTCACAAACGCAGGGTGGGACTTTATAGACATATGGAGTATGGATCCTAGCACTAATGATGGCTATCCATATCTGGGTTGGATACCAGAATGCGCTTTGGAGGTTGTGACTAACTATCCCAACTACATAGGGTCTACTAGGGTACAGGCGAGCCTAACTCTTACTGAAGCTACTCCCGAAGCCTATGTTTATGGCTTCGCCTTTATGCCTGGAACTACAGGAACGCCAACACTGGACAATGACTGGGCTACCGCTTCAGAAGGAGAATACGGTCCTGGAACCTATCTAGTAATGATTGGAGCAGAGCTCGACTCGCTTCTGGAGCCGGAAACTACCTATCGTCTACGTGCTTTTGCTGCCAGCGATTGTGTAGGTGTTGTCTGGGGTAACACCGTTACTTTTACCACCTTAGGCGATCCTGAGGTCTTGACTCTGCCTGCAACAGAGATTGCTCCTCATCTACCCGATTGGAGAACACTGCATGGATACGTTACGTACGATGCTGGAGTACAACACCAAGTCAGGTTTGAGTATGGACTCAGCGATACGCCTCCACTTGGAGGCTTTACAGAATGGCGCACTCGCAAACCTGGAGTATGTCCACCCCGTGGTTACATAACAGACGACTTCTTTAACTGGGACGTCAGTAGCTTGGAGATGGACTCTACATACTACTTTCGTGCTCAGCTCTTTCATGAGGACCACGGCATTCACAGTGGCGATATTCTGGTGTTTTCTACTGGAGAGGTAGAGATAGGAGACCAGCTTGTCGTCGTTACACTTGATGCAACAAACTACATCGGTACCCAATGCATAGCGCATGGAGCTATTACTGTAGCAGACCCTGAGGCTTTTCGTAGAGGGTTCGTCTATATGGAGGGTGGTGTAGGGCATCCTACTGTCTCAGACTCCTTAGTTCAGCAAGGTGGTGTCTTCGGTCCAGGATCGTATAGCATCCCTATAACTGGACTCAACTCAGCTCTGCAGTACCGTATTAGAGCCTTTGCAGAAAGCGACGTAGGATTAGTCTACGGCAATACTGTAACAGTTCCACCAGACGCCGAGCCTACTGGAGTACCAGTAATGGCTACTTATGCTGCAACAGATATAGGTGGAACCAGCTTCCGTGCAAGAGGTGAGATTATCTCCTCCATCACTGCAGTAACAGAGCGAGGCTTTGTGTACCTTGTAGGGTCTACTGGTACTCCCACACTCGCAGATAATGTTGTAGATGAGATGGGGTCGTGGGGTGCAGGTACGTACAGCAGGAGTATTACGGGATTAGCTGAAGGCACCTCCTATCGTGTACGTGCTTACGGTATAAACAGTGCAGGAACAGGTTACGGCACCACAGTCACTGTAAGGACTTTAGGTCTGCCTGCAGTCACTACAAACGCTGCTACCAACATCGCAACTACGACTGCAAGACTGCAAGGTAGACTAGATCACGACGGAGGTGAGCACTGTCAGTACAGATTCCAGTGGGGTTACGCAACGGGAGTATACACCTACTCGTCTTCCTGGACTAACGGACTGACATCGGCTACACCCTTCTACCTCGACCTTGCTGGCCTGACTTCTGATACCACATACTACTTCCGCGCTCAAGCACGTAATGGATACGGTACAGTCAGTGGTGCTGAGCTAACCTTTGACACCATCGATAGTCTGCTTCCTCCGACTGCTTTCGATGCCAGAGCTCTAAGCGATAGCTCTATCATACTTACATGGGGAAAGGGCAGTGGTGCTCACAACACTGTAATCCAAATGAGTACTGGAACGTATCCAACAGATATAGAGGATGGCATAAGAGTCTACTTCGATACAGGTACTACCTACACAGTTACTGGTCTAGAGTTCGGTATGACTTACTACTTTAGTGGCTGGAGTGAAGCCGAAGGTGATGTCAGCGCTACCTACGCAACAGCTATGGCAACAACACTGGCAGACGAACCTTGGGATGAAGATCCTACACCTCCTGATGAGCCTGACGACTGGTTTACAGACCCTGATCCTAGTGGACTGGTTAACATGCCTTTCTACGACCAGATAAACGACCTCTTTGACTCGATGCGATTGCCGCATACTACCGGCTGGATAGGACTAGCTTTGCTACTTGCTGCTATCGCAGGTGTAGGAACTCAGGCAAAGACTCACACTCCATGGATAGCCATTACCGCGAGCGGATTCGTTATAGTGGCTGCAGTCGTTCTTGGCTTGTTAGCGTTGTGGCCTCTTATCATAATTCTGGTAATTGGAGGAGGCTACGCATACATAAGGAGTAGACCGTAATGGGACTAACTAATCCTAAGTGGTTGATTGGCATCTTCATGCTCTTCGTAGTCTTAACCTTGATAAGTGGGGTACTAGAGGGTACTTACTTGGGTACAGAAGAGACTTCTCTACTAAGAAGAGCAATAAGTCCTCCTCTAGAGAGACCTTGGGCACTACCTAAATGGTTCCTGGATACTGTCCCGAGTGTGCTATTCTTTCAGTATGCATTCTTTCATGGAGAGTGGAGAGTGTTTCAGTACATATTCTTCTGGCCCATCAGTGTTGGGGTAATGGTGTCTTTTGGTGCTCTGCTGATTCAGGCATCGATTGTAGCTATTAGAAGCGTAGTTGGTGGCTTACTAGGCTTCCTGAGGAGATAGAATGAAGTTTGTTTGGGTGTTTGTTGGCTTTATGGTGTTCTTGTTCCTCTATCCAATGTTCCGGACGATATGGGACAACATCATACTGCCACTGCGAGACGCTTCAGGAATAGACAATCCACATGTGCTTATCTTCTTTACTCTGGTTCCGTGGGCCATAATTGCAGTTGTAGTAATTGCAGCATTCCTGATACTCAGACAGAGAGGTGAACAATGATTGTCGAAGCAGTGCAACCGCCCAAAGAAATGCTGCCTAAGGAAATCCAGGACGTCGTGTTGAAGTTTCCCGAACTGGACGTTCCGTCGATCAGCTTCGAGCTTCAGCCTCCGACGGTGCGTGAGATCGAGTTCGCACAAACTGCTGTGCTTGAGGCGTTGGGTAGTGTGAAGGAAGAACTTCCTGAGGACAGCTATGTGCAAAGGCATCAGCGGGAAGCAGACAACAAACCCGAACTTGGCGGTCTAATCTGGTAGCGCAGGAGGAATACTATGACGAATCAGTTTGACGCAGAGAGAGCAAAGGTAGCTGAGCAAGCTAGGGAGCATGTCAATCGGCTAGAGCAGCAGCGACTAGAGGCCGAGCAGCATGTTCGAGAGCAAGCGAGACAGCATGTAGGTGAGCTTGAAAGGCAGAAACATCAAGCTCTAGCGCCCATGTACAAAGCTGAAACTGCTTCCAGAAGTCTCATGGCTTTGGGTGCTCCCTACATATCGCGGGCTGACGACATGCGTAAGATTGAAGAAGAGGCCAAGCGTATTGCCCGCATGACCGAGCGAGAGCGGGAGAAGGCCCTCGGGGAGGTAGCTAAACAGGCTGAAGCTGCTAAGCACGACCTTGAGAAATGGCAACAGGATGCTACAGAACAGATAACGCAAGCTGAGATAGACTTCCGTAGAGAGCACATTGAAATGGATACGGGAGAGTTTATCCGACGTGAAGACTTTAGAAGTCTTCCTTCTGAACAGCAAGCTCAACTTAAGCAGGTGGGCGTTGAAGCATTCAACAGGCTTATGGAAGAGCAACGTCAGCAATTCGGCTCTGACTACGTTCAGCTTCAGACGGGTGAGTATGTTGCCAAGGATGCCTATGAAGCTCTGTCGCCAGAGCATCAGCAACTTCTACAGCAGCTAGGACCAGTCAGGTTCCAGAGTCGTGTAGGGCAGGAAGTACGGGAGTTTAAGGCAGGCAAAGTTGAAGTAGAGCCTGGACTGTGGATACCTGTCCAGGAATGGGACGCTCTAACTGAAGACCAGAAGCAGGAAATATTACGGACCGGTGCAAGTACGTGGCTCAAGAAGCAGGAAGCCGAACTCGCCGAATTCACAGCTAAGCACGTCGAAGTGAGGCCTGGCGAGTGGTATCCAAAAAGTGAGTGGGAGTCTCTTACACCTTCCCAACAGCAGGAGTTGCTTGAGACGGAACAAATTACCTTTACACTTTCACCCCGAGAACAGTTTGACTTGCTGGCAGCTAGAGGTGAGATACCTCAGAACGCGTACTATGTAGGACCAGTGTCTGGTGATCCTTCGAAGGGGTTTACTTACAAGACAACGCAAATAAGTGCAGAGACCTTATCGTTGCCGGGACAGTTCATTCCTGCGAGTGCTACACTTACGGACCTTGCTCGAATGACTGGCTTAACTGAGGAGGAGGTGAAGGCCCAGCTCGCCATACGTGATCGAACAATCGCAGAACGAAAGCAAGACGGCTCTCCGATTCCTGTAATTCCTCCTCCGTCACCCGAAGTGTCGGCTGCCCTCATGGCTGCTGGTGCCGGTTTGCTGGTCTTTCCCGAGCCTGTTACCAGTGTTGCTGGTGGTGCCCTCATAACCGGCGTAAAGATAGCTCTAATGATAGCAGCTCTCTCTGCTGCTGCCGATCAGGCATACAAGCTTCATCAATCCCGAACGCAAGGAAGTGCTGCAGAGGCTGCCGCAGAGCCCACCATAGACTTGGGAGAGCTTCAGTCAGCAATTATGAGCGCAACACAAACCATGGGCAGCGAGCTGGTACAGCATGCAGGTCCACAACTCGCGCAACTCATGACGTCAGGTGCACCAGTCGACTTTCCGGACGTTCAGCTCCAGCAGTCTGCAGCCGCCCTTGCAGGAGTAGCTGCGCCCTTTACTACTATACAGCCCGGTACATTCGATATAGTCGGTCCCGACATGCCAGCTACATCAGTACCCGCTTTGGGAGGAACTACTCTGACACCTCAAGGTGAATTCGCACACGGCCCCGACGTTCCAGTTACAAGAGTGTCAGAGATAGGAGGCACTACGCTAATGCCTCTGGATGCGTTTGGCCGGCCAGGACCAGATGTGCCGCCTATACCACACGAGCTTGTCCCCTACATGATGAAGGCTACGTACGTAGGCACACAAGATGCTACACATGCTGCAGGAGTTGCAAGCTCTATGCATGAGCTGCTGCGTGCAACAAGAGAGTATGCTAATGCTGTTGCAGTCGGAACAGGTGGTACACTAAGCCCCAACCTCATAGATCAGATAGGTCGTGCAGTTCAAGATGCTGAAGGTATTCGCAGATCTTTAAGTACCCGAAGGCATCACAGACACTGGGAAGGACGACAATCTACTGGCCGCAGAGAGATGTCTAAAGAAGAATGGGAGGCTGAGTGGACGACCGGAGAAGTACCCTTTCTTCCCTCTGCGCATCCCCTCACTCTTGAGCAACTCAAAGCTATTGCACTTGCAGAGGCTTGGAAGTCTTATGTGTCATCAATCTTTCCAGAACCTCTGCCTGGAACTAGCGGTCAAGCAATAATGGCAACTACTGCAGCTGCAATCCTAGCGAGTACTTTAGGAATTACGCTACCTGAAGATGGCTCTATCACGCAGCTTAGTGATCTTACCAGTACAGTGACTGTGCCAGAGGTCACTGCTCAAACAATACTGCGCAGTGCAACTTCTGCTGCATATGACGCTGCACTAGAGGCCATGAATCAGGGACTTACTGATTCCGCAGTTCATGAAGCTGCACAAAGTGCTGCACAAGACGCACTCCAATCACATTCTGCAACTCAGTCCCTCTCATCGATTCAGGTTCAGTCACTTACTAAGACGCTGTCCAAGGCTGCAACACAGTCAGCTACAAAGGCGCTGACTCGAACTGCTGCAAAGACGGCTACTAAAGCCCTGACCAGGACAGCAACAAAGACGATGGCTAAGACCCTTACACGTACACGAAGACGTGTACTGCCGAAGGAAGAAGACAAGAAGGAAAAAGAGGAGCTCGATGAGACAGCCATCGAAGGTGAGCACGTTCTAACCTATACGCCTCCAAAGGGCTCTAACCTCAAACCATTCGCGGTAGTTGGCAGACGCGTTCCGTTCCCGGGTGTAATCACTACAGTACTAGAGGTTCCTGTAGAGGTGCAAGTACCCCTTGTAACGCCGGTAATTGTTCGGACTCCCATACCTCTGAGGATCGACACTGCTGAGCCTGTGGAGGTATCACCTGCTGAAGCATTTGACTACGAAGGTGAGGAGGAAGAGCTTGAGCCCACATACGCGCTGTCTGAACCCGAACTCACTCCTATAGAGGCACCTGAGATAGACAAGCCAGCAATCGATCTCGACTTGGGTGACATGGACTTCGCTGTGAAGTCTCAGGACTTCGACTCGCTGAGTCTCGAACCCATTGAGATTCATATCAACGGTCGTAAACCGCATCGTGGCAGAAGACATGAGCCTGATGCGGAAATCAAATACATGAAGGAGGTTTAAGTACTATGAAGGAGGTCAGCCAGTGGACTTTCTAGACTTACTTGCGCAATCACTGGGAGTGGCAATGGGCATGACAGCAATCGTGCTGGTCGTGTTCTTGGTCGGCTCGGTCTTCTATGTCCGTTTCAAGGTAAAGGGAGGTGTTTTCTGTCACCTTCTTGCTGCAAACAAGCAGCTTGGAGGGTACCTGCTGAAACCGCAAGGCTTTGCAGTAGAGATAGGTGCGGGTGATAAAGCAGGCATGTACATAATACACCCTTCAAAGCAGTTCTGGAGTTTTTGGCCTCCAGGCTTCCCAAGAATCATACAGGAGCCCGTGCCTACGTACTTGTACAGTGAAGGAAACGCAGAACCGATAGATCCGTTCGACCGCAAGGCACTCATCTCTCCGGAGTCGTTGAGGCGGATCTCAGACGACTCAATGTTGAAGCAAACCTGGAAGGATGTCAAGGAAGGTATGGGCATCAAGGGCAAACCAGTCAACCTCAAACTTCTTGCCGCAATTGCAATAGGCATTATAGCGGCCATTGCGCTGTACGCTTACTTTGTGGGGTTCTAGATGGCGAACAGGAAGGAGTACGTACCGACCAAAGAAGACCTGATTAAGATCCTGCGCCGCGAGGGTGAGGAAGACCAGAGAAATCCTGCCATACGAGAGCTTGGCTATGCACTGGCTTCGGACGACGACATGTCTATGAAGACTGAGACGTCGCCAAGAATGGTACTTAACCTGGTCAGGATGAGAGTTCTTGAAGCTGCGCGTGATCCCGAAAGGACGGAGTCACTGGTAGAGGTTTTCATTCGTGAGTACGACAAGCGAATGGTAAGTCTCAACCGAAAAGGTCGTCTCGAGCTCCTTGGAGCAATGCAGGCTATAGCAGACTCCGCTGAGCGAGAAATATCAGTAAGATGAGCACAAAGCCAACCTTAGAGAACCTCGACCGAAGGACCCTCGAGCTTCTCGTACAGGCCAAGTACGACGTACAGCGCTTAGAGGAGCAGGACGCTATTAAGCGTCTCTTGGAGACGTCCATAGCCTTAGAGGGCAAGAAAGGTCGCGGCAAGTCACTATCAGCTACCGTCATCGCGTACCTTCTGCGTGAGTTATGTGGAAGGCACGTTATTACTATCGGTACGAAGCTGGGACTTACACCCGCTTTTGGCGACTTCGTCGAGATAACCGAAAAGGAGTTCAAGAATGTTCTCGATAGGGTGCAGGACTCAGTTGACGAGTCTAACGCCGCGAAAGAGGTTGTAGAGGTCTTTAAGTCCGAGGGTATAGATTTGATGTATGCCACCCTGGTGTTTGACGAGGCATACAAGCTCTTCACACCGCTACGGGTAATGGAGAAGCTAAACATGTTGTTCAGTCAGTTCATGGCTCAGCAACGGCACTACCACTGCACCACCTTGCTATGCGCACCAAGCAGAGAAGACATAAACAGACGCGTTCGACAACAGGTCGATTGGTTCGGACGCTGCTTCCACAACAAGTGGACGCATCAGTGCGTGGTGCGTCTCGTCAGTGGGTTGGAAACCATACCTCTCTCGTTTAATGCTATAGACGATTCTGAGCACCCACCCTACTACGAGATGTACGACAGCTGGGTAATGACTGGTTACCGAAGGCAACACCTGGAAATGAAGAAGTTCTAAAGGAGGTTTCATGTACGTACTGGAAAGCAAGCCACAGACACCTAACGAGGCATATGACACTTTGGAGACCGTGTTCGGAGGAGGGTCCTTCGATGGACGAGACGCAGCCGACGCCCTCATGGAGGTAATGGAACTCACCGAGAGTGAAGCACAGCGCGAGTTGAGCACCCTGTTACGCCTTGGAGTCATAGTGGAGGAGTAGCATGAACAGCGTACTGATCTTAACACCGGCAGGACAACAGCGAGCTGAGAACACCCATGGAAAGGGTGCGGACTACGCTGTCTTGTCCTACATGTACGAAATTGGTGGGCCTGTGGAATTCGTAGAGCTGGTAGACCACCTGAAAACTGACGAGGTCAAGGCCTCGATGATAGTGCACAGGCTCATCAACGAAGGCAGCGTAAGGGAGACATGATGGACACACTTGAGCTAACGCTCGGTATTGTTTGTCTGGGCCTGACTATCTACGGCATCCACAAGGATCAAGTACTGCTGCTTATGGTAGCAGGTATTGGTTGGGTTGCTTTGGGATTCCTCTTAGGTGATGCCGTAATCGACCCTGCAACAGGCGTAGCGGTCAGAGCTGTGGGTATCGGCATGTCGTTGGTGTGCTTCGTTCAGCCTCTAGTTGTGTGGCTGCGAAAACGTTCGGCACTCGGGAGTCCGGAGGAGCGAGACTACGAAAGCTATAAGCGTAAGGTTCTAGACGTTACGCAAAGGAGGTTTTAGGTATGACATCAGGTTACAACCCAGAAAGTGCTAAGGCAGCCAAAGAGAGACTTCGGAAGCATCACGAGGAAAACATGAGGATCCTCGAAGCCCGCCGAAAGTCTGCAGCAGTCCCGAAGGCTGGCAGTAGTCTGGGCTTCAAGATTGAGAAGGCTCGTGCCAGGCATCGCCTCAAGTCTCAAAAACGTGAAGAGGAACAGACCCTTAGAGACGTTGCAGCAGTGCGCCGGAAAGAGACCACAGCCCTTCGACGCACTCATCAGGCAACCGAGCGTGCCACTGCAGAGCAGAAACTTACTGCGCAGGTACAGAAGCAGCACGAAGCCTTGGCTACTCAACGCGAAGCCAAGAGAGCACGGTTGCTCACTGAACAGGAACTTCGCAGGGCGCGAATGAAGCCTTACTCCGACGCCGCCACCCAAGTTGCTAAAGGCGCAGTTGCAGTTGGCAAGAGTGTTGCAGGCGGACTTACCAAGCTCGGCGAGATGGGTAAGGAATACCATCGCACGCATCCAGACGCAGACCCGTTTTGGGGTACGCCCAGGAAGACTCAAGGCAGCACACACGCACCCCAAAGCATGAGTGACATCTTCGGACCACGTCCGTCCGGAGGAGGAAAGCCGAGACCAATAGTTGACTTCAACCCAGATGAGATTATGAGATGAGACTTGCATTTGTAGTACGCTTTAAGAAGAACGGCAAGACTGGAGCCTTCAAGACGTCCGCACGCTCTTCCAAGGAGGCTGCCCAGAAATGTCGTGACGGTCGTGTAGTGTCTGTACGCAAGGCAAGTGCGAAGGCAAGGTAGCAGATGAATGTAGACGAACTGCACGACTATTACCTGAAGGCCTCATCTGGGGAGAAGGAGCGGCTCGTTAAGCTGCTACTCTCTGAAGAACAGCCCAGGGTAGTTTATGGCGCACGCTCTGTCAATGTTCGGCTTCCCGACTATCTTCAAGGGCCTACCGAGGACTGGGACATATACTGCCACGACGCTGAGGAGACTGCACGCAAGCTGGAGCAGATGCTTGACAAGGAGTTTGGTGGCGATTACTTCGATGTGAAGCCAGCCAAGCACCCACGCACTTACAGAGTCTTCTCCAAAGTCACCAACAACGTCGTGGCAGATATTACCCTGCCCGATAAGGCTATCACTTACCAGAATCTTGACGGTATCAAGTACGCTACGCTTGACGAGCAAGTAACCAACATCAAGCGAATACTTACGGAGCCCGAAAGTCGTTTCCGTTGGGCTAAGGACGCCGAGGTACTTCAGCGCATCAAGCTGTTCCGTCAAAAGTATCCAGGAGTAGAGAAGCGTCCTGTCCACAAGCTTTCTAGGAAGGAAAACGAGCCAGGCATTTCTACTGTACGATAGTTATGAAGCTATACCATGGCACAGCAACATACTACCTTCGTAGCATACTTAAAGAAGGCCTTGCACCGCCCTTCGAAGACGTTGAGGTATCACTTACTGACGACTACGAGAACGCTGTATCGTATGCCACCGACGCCGCTGAAAGGACAGGCAGCAACCCAGTTGTGCTGACAGTCAAAGTCCGGCATCCCAAATCTTTAGGCGGCGACTATAGTGCCGAGTATTACGTACAGCACGTGTCGGTAGAAAACATCGTACGTGTCGAACACATTAAGCCTTTGAGTAAGCAAGCCCGCACTGAGGTACTTCAGCGCCTGATAGACGAAAGAGGCGAGTAGTCATGTATGACCCCATAACCAAAAAGCTGTACAGCTAAATTCTTTTGTTTTGATGTCCTAGCCTTAGTGGTCGTATCCATAATATAATATGGTATGACAGAGGAAGTTTGTGAGAGCAAACACACACACACCTTGATAAGGAGGACGATATGAAAGGTGCAGCAACATTTGTGTATCGAGATGGCGGAGATAATTCTGGTCGACGTGTAAGTCTGTTTCAGCAGCCGAGAAGTAAACTCTGGACAATTACTGTTGAGGGTTTTCCATCGCTCACAAACACACGTCACTCGGCATCTAGAGCTGTTGAGTCCTTTGCAGGTTGGAGAGAGATGTCCCTAAAGGATTGGGGTGCTTCGGAAGTTGATTGGGGCGAGTATTCTCACCTCGCAGAGCACTGGCCTGTGTACGCCCACCCGTGGAATGAGCCGATATAAGGAGGAATGTGGAACACAATACGCAGATACACAAGCCCGGAGACCCTATCGATCCTGGATTCTACAAGCCGTATCCAAGCCAAGTAGACCGCTCAAACTACGTTTGGAGAGTTGTGCAGTCTCACGGGTACGAGAAAGGTGTCCGAAGAGACTTCTCAAGCTCTGAGGATGCGCGGGAGTACTTCCAGCGACTTGCAGACGAGATTGACGCTGTTGGCCAATTCAACGACCGTGTGATACTGTACAGAATTCGTTGGTATGGCGGTAGGCGGTATCAAGATGCCGTGAAGTTCGCAATAAAGTCACCTCGCGGCCTACTGACTCGGAGCACAACTCTCGGACCTCGAACATGGCAGGAAGCCGAGCACGCAATCGAGAAGACTCGCAAGTGGGGTCGTAAGGGTTACCAACGCCAAAAGGTTCGCAGAGCACACATCCGAAAGCTTGCTGCAGAACTTGGACAGTAAGGAGGTAAGCAACATGAACAAACACGAACGTGGCCAGATTACCGATGTTCTGCAGGGCTTTGTTGTGAAGAGGTATCGACACGACGACCCTGAGAGGGAGTTCTACGAAATCCTTATCGAGAAGTGGCGTACGGCGCCTGCGAAGATGTCAGAAGACGACTTCGAAGCCTTTCAGGACTTCGTAGACGAAGCTATGCAGGACGCTCGCACCTCGGATGCAATGAGCTCAGGAAGATAGAGAGGAGAGACATGATACACCCAAAGTCGGCAAACATACACATTCACCCATACCGCATGCCTGGTTGGAAAGGTTGGGTCATAGCCATTAGCGATCCAGACACTGATGAGACGTGGCAGAGACTGTACTATTACAAGAGGGACGCCGAACAACTGAAGGCAGAAATCGAGGGTCTGAGTCTTCGCCAAGTTCTGTACGAGTTCGGTACACACTACTTCGAGCGCGTGAAGTGAAATGAACTTCAACCTTGAGTTGTATCCATACCAACGCGAAGCCGTTGAGTTTATGCGAGAGCATTCTCGATGTATCAACGCGTCGCAGATGGGTGTGGGCAAGACCATTGAAGCCTTGAAGCTGTGTCAAGAACTCGACATGCGACATGTACTGATAATGTGTCCCAAGACTCTTGTATCGGAATGGTTCTGGCAGATTGACCGAATACTTGAAGAGGACTGTCTTACACCCCATGAGAACTCTCACTACGAACACCGTCTTTCAGGCCTGAATCTGAAGGGCCCCCGTTTCGTAGTAGTGAACTACGACCTGCTTGTGAACCGTCAATGCTGGGGAGAGCTGGTAAGCGTTCCGTGGGACTGCATCATCCTGGATGAGGCACACAAAATCAAGAACCACAAAGCCAAGCGAACTCGCGCTACCTACTTACTGACGCCACGAGTTCCGAGAATCGTTCTGATGAGTGGCACACCCATGCAAAACAACCCCGCTGATCTGTTTCCGCTAATGCATATTGTCAATCCCGTACTTTATCGCTCTCATGCTCAGTGGGTTGAAGATTTCTGTACTACCATCACTATGCGGTTGCCTAACGGCAAACAGGTCAGACAGATCGTAGGAGCCAAAAACCAAGACACACTCCGTCAGATACTTGCCCTTCACATGATTCGGCATACCAAGCAAGAAGTCTTGCCGCAGCTGCCTGACAAGATGTACAGAACTGTTCCTGTAAGTCTTGGACCTGAGCGCGTACAGTACGCTTCCATGGAGAAGAACCTGTTCGCACTACTAGATAGTGGCGAAGTGGTTAGTGCTCCTGCAGTCATTGCTCAGTTGATTAGGCTGAGACAGATCTGCCTAGAGCCGAACCTGTTGAGTGAGGACAAAATCTCCACACCAAGTAACAAGACCCTAACACTTATGGAGCTGATTGAAGACTCCGATGAGAAGTTCGTTGTGTTCTCATACTTCGCACAGTACGTCAGAGTTCTATGCACCGAGCTCGATAAGCGTAAGATTCCCTACGTAACAATAATCGGTGACCAGAAGCCCTCAGAGCGCTTGCACGCCATTCAAGAGTTTCAGAACGGTAAGGCTCGAATTTGTCTGGGTACCATCGGAGCGATGGGTCTTGGCATCACCCTTACAGCTGCGAGCACTGTGATCTTCTGCGATCTCTTCTACAATCCAGCAGTAAACGAGCAGGCTGAAGACAGGCTGCATCGCATAGGCCAGAAAAACGCAGTGACTGTGGTTGATTTATACTGCCAAGGCACCATCGAAGATGCAGTACACCGCGTTGTGCGACGTAAGGAGAAGATGTTCAACGAAATCATAGGACTGCAAAAGAGCGTAGACGAGCTACGCAGACTGCGAAAGGAAGGAGGTTAGTAACATGACGAACAAATCTCAACGACTTAAGGAGTACGGAATGTACATCCGCAAAAACCGAGATGGTACCTACAGTCTGGGAATCTTGCACTCTGGCCGTCCGGGAGGCGTAGCGGCATTCGACTCGTACGACGACGCTTACAGTGCCTTCGAACAGATCATCGATCGCTTCTGGGACTACCACATGGACAACCTTTACCAGATGATAGACTCCATGGGTATCGGAAAGTAGAACGGGAGGCTAAATGAACACTCAAAGAACGTACGTCATAACTCCAAGTGGACGGGCACGACTTGCTGAGCTGGATCGCAAAGCCGAGGCCCTC
>Ga0209498_1001276_pt1 | contig 15484 bp, 17 predicted proteins | sample WalLakDeSediment_FD_184131 | JGI IMG/M metagenome (GOLD analysis project Ga0209498, IMG submission 184131) | Lake sediment microbial communities from Walker lake, Nevada to study Microbial Dark Matter (Phase II) - Walker Lake 11/02/13 Deep... | ecosystem: Environmental > Aquatic > Freshwater >... | reverse complement strand
TCCTTGAATGTCTTGTCTGCGGTTCACCGCCATAAGTGGGGGAATAATATCTTCTGGATGGAACCTGCCAGGCAGAGGTATCCATGTTTTTTGGGTGTCCCCCTAGATCAGATTTTCAGAAAGATTTTTAAGCATGCTCCAGTAGAGATGAAATGCCGTGAAAATCACTGATGACCTATATATCAGCGAGTCTGAAATAAGACTTCAGGCAGTCCGGTCCCGGGGGCCCGGCGGACAGAACGTGAACAAGGTCTCCACAGCTGTACAGCTTTTCTTTGACATCAGCTCGTCCTCCCTGCCCGGGGTATATAAAGAGAGGCTTCTGAGACTCAAGGACAGGCGCGTAAGCAGTGAAGGCGTGGTGATCATCAAGTCCAGCGGGAGCAGATCCCGGGAGAAAAACAGGGAAGATGCCCTGAACAGGCTCAGAGAGCTTATCAAAAGCGTGACCAGAGAAAAAAAGAAGCGCAGGCCCACGAGCCCGACCAGCTCAGCGCGGCAAAAGCGCCTGGACAGCAAGACCAGAAGGAGCAGGATAAAAAAAATGAGAAAAGCTGTTGAGCCTGATCAGGCAGAACTGTAAGATATCTCAGATAAAATAAACAGTTGCAGGATAATCAAGGAAGAGTAATTGCTGATCTGGGGTCGAACCTGGCTAATATGTTAATATTCAGGACAAAATAAATATAATCAGACTGGATTATTTCCCTGCATAAACCCTTAAGTTTACATTTCGCGCTTGACGCGAAATGTAAACTTAACTTCCGGTTCTGATCTCCAGGGGCTCTGGTATTAAAAATCAGAAGCAGCTTTTGCCGGAGATTATCCCTGTTGGTGCCGGGGCCGCTTAATCTCAAACTGATGATTGACTATGTGTAATACCTTATTATTATAAAAATTGATTTGATCAAGGCTGATTAATTTCAGCCCGTACAAATGGAGCCTGTTTATGTCTAAAAACAAGTCCATAACCGGCAATCTTTCCAGGAGGAATTTTCTGGGCCTGGCCGGGGCCGGCCTGGCCGGGGCAATGCTTCCCGGAACCGTCCAGGCAGCCCAGAAAGGGCGGGAAATTGCAACCATGCTGGACATTGAGTCCTGTATTAATTGCGGACAATGCGTTGAGGCCTGCAAAAGAGTTAATGGCCATAAATTTCCAGAACCGGAAAAACCTTATCCGGAAATGTTTCCATCCAGAGTCCCGGTGGAAGACTGGTCTGACAGAAGGGATGTTCATGACCGGCTTACCCCTTACAACTGGCTTTATATTCAGACTTCAAGAGGAGAATACAATGGTCTGGAATATGAGATTCATATACCCAGACGCTGTCTGCATTGCCAGAACCCTCCCTGCGCCAACCTTTGCCCTTGGGGGGCGGCTGTCAGGGAAGTAAACGGAATAGTGCGCATCAATGATAGAATCTGTCTGGGTGGAGCCAAATGCAAAAGCGTCTGCCCATGGCTGATCCCCCAGCGTCAGACAGGAGTGGGTCTGTACCTTGATCTAATGCCCAGATTTGCCGGCAACGGGGTCATGTACAAATGCGACCGTTGCTATGACCGTCTGGCCCTGGGTGAACTTCCGGCATGCATAGAGGTATGTCCCATGCAGCTTCAGACCATTGGTCCCAGAGAGGAGATCCTCAACCAGGCCAGAAAACTGACTGAAGATATCGGAGGATATATTTACGGAGACCAGGAAAACGGCGGCACCAATACTTTTTACGTATCCCCGGTTCCTTTCAGCGTCCTTAATGACAATATAGTCAAAGGTCAGGGCCAGCCTCATCTTGAACCAGTGGAAAACACCATGGCCAGATCCGAGGCCCTGACCGCGTTCCTGGCCCTGGCTCCTGTTGCCGGAATTGCCGCGGGACTTCTCAGCCTGAAAGCGGACAGAAATAATAAGGAAAAATAATGAAGACTGTTTCCGGATCCATAGCTTCACAGCGGGAAAAACTGGTTTTTAAAATATCCATTGCCCTGCTTATCCTCTCAGGCCTTGCCCAGATGCCTCTTTTCAAGAGATACTACATATCTGAAATTCCGGGTCTGGGCTGGACAGCGGATTATCACTTCAATCATGTGCTCCATTATCTGGCAGCGGGAGTGTTATTATTTATTATATTCAAATGGGCTGCCGCCTTCTTCAGAACAAAAAAACCCCGCCCGCAGCTGACCATCAGCGGCCTGATAAGGATGGGATTATTTTCACTCATCATTATTACCGGATTTCTCAGGGCTGTTAAAAATCTGCAGGACTTTTATTTCAGTCCAGCGTCCACCACAGCGATAATCTGGGTCCATCTCTCAGCAGGCCTGATTCTAGGGTTCATGGCCATGTACTCTTTGTCTGCCCGGAAAAGATATTTCAAGCTTTCACAAGAGTGACCATTTAACTGCCTGGTTGCTTTTTTTCGCAGGAGCAGCAGTCAGCAGGGATAAAATCTCAGTGCATTGTGTTGACTCCATTCTTTAAAGTAAATAAACTGATTTTTCTGGACATTTTAACTCATCAGACAACCTGTCATGAAGAAAGGATAAATATGAAGGCTTTAACGTTGGGTATTTTCTGGGCATGCGCCCTTTTTTTGATTACCGGAATTTTTTCTGCCCAACACGTTGACGCGTCAGAGAACAAGGTGTTGAACATAGATCCGGCAGGGGTGCAAAAACTCATAGAATCAGACAGCTGCCCGGTGATCATTTCCTTTGTCACGGCCCGATGCCGCGCCTGCAGGGAGGAAATGCCCGTGTATCAGGAAATGTATGACCAGTTCAAAGACCAGGGACTGGAGATATTTCTGGTCAGCATTGATTTCGCGTATTCACAGCCCATTCAGAATATTGTTGATCAGTTGAATATAACCTATCCGGTGTTCTGGGGCGGTGATCAGGTCATGTATGCTTTTGATATTTCACTTGTTCCCTATAAAATGGTAATCCAAAACGGAAAGGTCGTTGACACAGTAATAGGCGCCTGGTCTGCCCGGGAAATTGAGGAAAAAGTGACACAGCTCATGGCGACCTGCGCTAAATAAAGCCGGTTTGCATCCCTAAGGAGAACACATGGAAAAGAGTGGATATAAAATTTCTTATTTCCTGCTTGTTCTGTTTCTCATACTTATGGTCATGGGCATCAATCTTGGAGAAGTCGAGGCGGTCCTGGAAAAGGCCATCAGCATCTGTCTGAGCTGTATAGGTATCGGATGATGCTGGATATACGGCGCTGGATTCAAATCGTGGCCACGTTTCTCAGCAACGCCTGGCTGATGTTTCCCTTTACCAGGACCATATACCAGGGAAAACTCAAAAGCATATGCGTTCCCGGCCTGAACTGCTATTCCTGCCCGGCTGCAGTAGGCTCCTGTCCACTGGGGGCTGTTCAGACCTTTTTTGCCAATCTGCGGCCGTCTTTTGCCACCGGCAACTATCATATCGGCCTTTATGTCCTGGGATTCCTGGGCCTTATAGGCAGCCTGGTGGGCCGGATGCCCTGTGCCTGGCTCTGTCCCTTCGGCTTCATGCAGGAGCTGATTCATAAGATCCCGTCCCCTAAAATCGAAATACCCAGAATACTTACCTGGGTAAAATATGCAGCCCTTGTATTTCTGGTGGTATTGCTGCCCATTTTTGTGGTTGATTTTCTGGGTTACGGTGAGAACTGGTTCTGCAAATATCTCTGTCCAGCTGGGACGCTGCAGGCCGGGCTGCCCATGATTTACCTGCAGCCGCAGCTGCGCGGGCTTCTGGGGACTCTTTTTACCATCAAGCTGATAATACTTGTTGTTTTTCTTTTAGCCATGGTGTTCATAAGACGGCCATTCTGCCGTATCCTCTGCCCTCTGGGGGCCATATATTCGCTCTTTAACAAAGTCAGTGTGTTCAGAATGGTTCATCATCCTGACAATTGCGTCCTGTGCAAGCAGTGTTACCGGGATTGTCCCATGGGAGTCAGGTTCTACGAGGGAGCAAACCAGAAGGACTGCATCCGTTGCCTGCAATGCCTTCGCAAGTCATGCAAATACGGGGCAATCAGTTATGAAGTGGCCGGGGCTCTCCCGGTGGAGAAGAAACATCCTGTGAAGCAGACTTGAGGGGCATTCCGGCGCAGGTGACCTCACTCAGGTTCAGAATGCATTAAGAATTTTATTCAATTTGCCTGGGTCTTTGCCCATGGTCCGGGTTATTTCCAGGTTTATCTGAAAAGCATGCTCTGCAGGTCCATGATTGTGGCCAGGCCTGTATTTGAACTGCCGTGTCTGGGAGAGAAAACGGGTTTGTAGCCCAGCTTCAATGCCTGCTTCATTCTCAGGTCATGTCCCAGAACTGGCCTGATCTGCCCGTTCAGGTCAACCTCTCCCCAGAAAACAGATCTTTCGGGCAGGCTGATATTCTGAAATGAGGATAAAACAGCAGCCACCAGCCCCAGATCCATGCCCGGGTCGCTGAGACGCAGGCCCCCTCCGATCTTGGTGTAGATATCAGACTGAGCCATGTTCACCCCCAGTTTTTTTTCCATGACCGCCAGAAGAAGATGCAGCCTGTTGAGATCAAACCCCAGGGCTGTTCTTCTTGGTATGACCAGAAACGAGGAGCTTGCCAGTGCCTGGACTTCCACGGCAAAGGGCTTCTGACCATCCACGGCCATGACCACGGCTGAACCGCTGAGACCCGGGTCTCTGGCCTGAAGAAAGAAGGTTGACGGATCCCGCACCACCCTCAGTCCTCCAGTGTCCATTTCAAACATGACCAGCTCATTGCTGGGGCCGAATCTGTTCTTGACCACCCTTAAAATGCGGAAAAGATGCTCCTTATCGCCTTCAAGATAGAGCACCGTGTCCACCATATGCTCCAGAAGCTTTGGTCCGGCGATCTGCCCGTCCTTGGTTACGTGGCCCACAAGGATGACGCAGATGCCGGATTCCTTGGCCTTGCGGATAAGGGTTGATGACACGGTCCTTATCTGGGAGGGAGTTCCTGGAATGGAATCCAGGTCCGGGCTGTTCATGGTCTGGACGGAATCAATGATCATCAGCTTCAGGTCCGTTTCTGAACTGAAGCTGTCCAGGACATCATCCAGAGAATTGGTGCAAACAGCGCTTATCCCGCTGTCCAGGAGCTTCAATCTTTCCGCCCTGGACCTGATCTGGGAAAGGGATTCTTCTCCGCTAACATAAAGGGAGCTGTTTCCATTTTTGGAAACCGCGGCGCAAAGCTGCAAAAGAAGAGTTGATTTGCCGATGCCTGGTTCACCGCCCAGAAGAATGACTGACCCGGGAAAAATGCCTCCGCCAAGAAGGTCGTCCAGTTCCCGGATGTCTGTTTTCAGAAAATCTGCTGAAGCAGTGTCTACTGATTTGATGTTTACGGGGATATTACTTGATCTGCTGCCGCGTTTTGCCGCGACAGTGTCCTGTTGACGAAGTTCCAGGCTGTTCCATTCTCCGCAGCTGGGGCACTGTCCCTGCCAGCGCAGAGAATGGGCCTTGCAGTAAGCGCAGATGTAAACGTTTCTGGTTTTCATGAAAGCTTATGGAACCGGGTCATGGGCTTCAATGACCTCAAGACCGAACTCCTGCATTTCCTCGGGAGGGTTGTAAAAAACAGTCATAAAAGGAGTATGACTTCCAGGTTCAACATGCTTGTTGGTGGTAAGTATCCCCAGTCTGGACTGCAGGGTGGACTCAAGTTCTTCTTCTGAGGAGACCTGGAGCTGGAACAGGGAAGCAACATTGCCGCATAAAAAATCTTTCTCCGCCAGAACAGAACCTTCCCGGTCATAAAGGGATGCCCTTAACTTGATCATGGATTTTGGTTTATTAAAGTTGTTCACAGCCTGTCCCTCAACAACAAAAAGCTGCCCGGTCCTGTCGTTGTTTACAAAATATTGGCGTATGTTATCCAGTGATATGTCTTTGACGTCCTCTTCGGCGAATTCAGTCTGTTGAGTAAGTGGGGCCTTTTGTTCATGGGAAGAAATAAAAGGAATATTAACGCCCCTGTCCTCAAGCATGGGCAGTGCAAAGTAGACACCCAGGGCAAGAATGGATAAAATCACCAGGGCCACAATCCATCTCCTGATTTTTCTGCGCCGGTCCATGTAGACACGCATGTCATCATGGGACAGCTCTGGTCCAGACTGGGCCATCTTTTCTTTCTGCCTCCACTTTGCGGCAAAATCATCAGCAGGGCGATCTTCAGCAGCCTCTTCCCGGTCCAGATCAGAAAGACTGAAAACGTTTCTGCACCTGGTGCAGCGAAGCCTGACTTCATCCTTGAATTTGGATTCGTCGAAATTGTACTTGGTTTTACAGCTGGGGCATTGAACTATCATGGCTGATCTCCGGTAATTATTTATCTGGAATCAGTTGATGAATTCCAGGCAGTTTTCTGTATTTCTCCGCGCAGTCAAGTCCATAACCCACAATAAACCCCTGCTGCAGGACAAAACCAGCGTAATCAACACTGACCCGGACTTCCCTTCTTTCGTGTTTGTCAATAAGGGCGCATAAGCTGACGGATTCCGGATCCCGTCCTTCCAGAACCCGCCTTAAATATGAAACCGACCTCCCTGTATCAACTATATCCTCCACAATGAGAACATTTTTTCCTTTGACGGATATCTCCATATCTTTGGAAAAGATTACCTTTCCGCTGGAGGATGTCTTGTTAGCATAGCTGGACATGCGCACAAAGTCCATTTCCGGTTCAATGGATAATGACCGCATCAGGTCAGCGTAAAATATGAAAGCCCCTTTAAGGACACACACAGCCACCAGGGACCTGTCTTTGAAATCCCTGGATATTTCCGAGCCCAGCTCTTTGACCCTGCTCTGAATAAGCTCTGGTTTGATAATTTGTTTCAGTTTCATCTAAAGTATTATGATGTGAACAATCAGGGTTACATTTCCATGAGCATGGCTGTTTCATCGCAGTCGGGAAATTTGGGGCAGCGCAGGCAGTCAGCCCAGACCTTCTGAGGCAGCACGTCCTTTGATATTTCAACAAAACCCAGCCTGGCAAAAAAAGCAACCTGGTAGGTCAGGGTGAAAACACTGTAAATTCCCAGAGTTATGGCTTCGCTGAGGCACGACTCAACAAGTTTCCTGCCCCATCCCTGCCCTCTCAGATCCGAGACAATGGCCAGGGAACGGACCTCAGCAAGATTTTCCCAGACAATGCTCAGAGCGCAGCAGCCGAATATACCCGGCCCCTGATCCCGGGCAATAACATAATAGTCTCTTAAATGACTGTAAAGATCGCTGTATGATCTGGGCAGAAGCAGCTCCTGCTTGGAACAGTCCATCAGTATGGAGTGAATGGACTTGACATCGCTTATTCTGGCCTTGCGTAGAAAGTACTTGTTCAATTTGTTTCCGCTTTCATGGCTTTAATCAGTCATTGCAGCAAGTTTTTGAGCGATCCTGACGGCTGACACCGCGTCCCCGGCATAACCGTCCGCTTTGATTTTCTCAGCGTACACCGGAGTGACTACAGCTCCGCCCACCATGACCCTGCATGAAAGCCTTTTTTCCCTGATCAGGCTGATGGTTTCCTCCATCTTCACCATGGTGGTGGTCATCAGGGCTGAAAGTCCTATTACTTTTGCCTCAAGTTTTTCTGCTGTGTCAACTATCTTGTCCGCGGGGACATCCTTGCCCATATCAACAACATTGAATCCGTAATTACCCAGCATCAGGCAGACTATGTTTTTTCCGATATCATGAATATCCCCTTCCACAGTGGCCATTATTATGGTTGGACCAGGAGTCTGCTCATCTTTTTTGAGCACAGGCTTCAGGCACTCAAAGCCTTTTTTCATTGTTTCAGCACTGAGGATAAGCTGGGGAAGAAAAAATTCCCGTTTTTCGTATTTTTCACCGACAATGTTTATGGCCGGGATCATCTCTTCATTGACTATTTCAAAGGGGTCCCTGCCGCTTTCAATTTCCTTTTCAAGAAGGGAGGTGATTATTTCCTTTTTGCCCCTGAGAACAGCCTCCTGGATGGATGAAGCAGAATCCACGATTTTTGATGCTGATTTTCCAGTCAGGGAACCCGAAGGTTTCCACTGAGAAAAATCCCGGATAAATTCTTCAGCCATTCTGTCCCGGCCCAGAATGACATTGGAAGCGGCCATGGATTCCCTCAGACGGACAGAAGCAGGGTTGGCTATGACTGAACTCATGCCCGCGGCAAGGCACATGGATAAAAAAGTGGAATTAATGAGTTCCCTGGCCGGAAGGCCAAAGGAAATATTGGAAAGTCCCAGGATTACCGGCAGATTCCATTCATCCCGGCAGTGGCGGATTACCTCCAGACAGTCCGGTGCAGCTTTTGGACTGGATGACAGGGTAAGGGCCAGGGCGTCCACAAGAATCAGCCTGTTGGGAATGTTCAGATCCCTGGCCTTTTTCAGGAGTCCATCAATGATTTTTATCCTTTCCCGGGATGCAGCGGGAAGCTGCTTTCCCTTCAGAGGCAGCAGAATGAACGGTGCTCCAAAATCCCGGCAAAGGGGTCCCAGGATATCCATTTTATCATTCTCTCCGCTTATGGAATTGACCAGCGGGCTGCCTGGATATTCCATGAGAGCATTTTTAATGGCCTCTTGGCTGCTTGAGTCAATGCACAGAGGAAAGTCAAACCTGGAGACAAGTTCCCTGATCAGGGCCGGAAGAAGCTTTTTTTCATCCACCATAGGAGCTCCGACATTAATATCAAGGATATCCGCTCCCTGTTCAATCTGTTCTTCAGCCAGTTCCAGGGCTCTGGTAAATTCAAAACCCTGGAGCTGAAAGGTCAGTTCCTTCTTGCCTGTAGGGTTGATTCTTTCTCCCACCAGCACTGCTCTGCGGCTGAACCCCAGGGGAATGCTCCTGCTTCTGGAAGTGAGCACCATGCAGGGTTTATCTTCAGGCGGGGTTTTCCGGTATTGGTGGTTCAGGGCCGCGTCCCTCAGGGCCCTGATATGATCAGGAGTGGTTCCACAGCATCCGCCCAGAAACTTTGCTCCCATTTTTAAAAAAGGCTTGATTTTTTCCGCGAATTCATCCGGACCCAGATTGAACACGGCTTTGCCGTTTTCCAGGACCGGGAGTCCGGCGTTGGGCTGAATGAGCAGGGGGGTATCCAGTCTGGGCAGCATGGATTCAACCAGAAAGATAAAATCATCAGGTCCGGAACCGCAGTTCATGGCTATGATATCAATGGCCAGGTTCTGCATTGTGTCCAGGAAAACCAGGGGTGAAGTTCCGGTAAGACTCTGTCCCTTTTCAAATGTCATGGAAACGGCAACGGGCAGCCGGCAGACCTGCCTGGCGGCTATGACCACTGCTTTTGCCTCAGCCAGATCAAAAAGAGTTTCCCCGAGGATTAAGTCTGCTCCTCCCTGAACCAGGCCGCTTATCTGCTCTCTGAAGGCAGCGAGCATCTGGGAAAATTCAATATCACCCATAGGAGACAGCATTTTCCCGGTGGGGCCAACGCATCCGGCAACCAGGGCCCTGTTTCCCGCGGCCAGGCGCGCAGTCTGAGTCATTTTCCGGTTGAACTCCAGGGGGTTTATATCCGGTTTCAATTTATACCTGGAGCCTCCAAAAGTATTGGTGGTTATTACCTGTGCACCGGATGAAATATAAAGTTCATGTATTTCCCTGATTATTCCCGGGTTTTCCATGCCCAGCTCTTCAGGAGTCTGACCAGGCTTGAGGCCCCCGGACTGGAGCAGGGTGCCCATGCCCCCGTCAAAAATTATTATCTGCTCGTTGTCTGTCAGTCTTGCGAAACTCATTTTCTAAGCCTGTTGCCTCTGTTGTTGGACAGGAATCAGGAGCAATACATCCCCGGGAAATTATGATGATTTGATAATTGACAAAGAATTCTGCATACTGAAATTTATTGAAAAGGACAAATAAAAACTATAGGCTGAAAATCCAGCCGGCAGGAAAGAGGATGAGGAAAAAAACAAAAAAACAGAATAATAAACCGCCTGGATAAACAGACCGCCATTACTCTGGACTGTCCCGTATCCTGGACCGGCAATATTTAACTCTTTAAGATTATGAAGAAAAAAGACAGGGACCATAAAAACACCAAGCAGGACGCACCCCCGGCTGAGGAGGTGTGCAAGGATATCTGCGCCAGACCCAGTTCAACGCCTTCAGTAGCTGATCCCTTAAGAATATATATGCGCGAGCTGGGACGGTTTCCTCCCCTTTCGGCTGAAGAGGAGTTTGAGCTGGCAAGGAGATTCCGTGAAGAAGGCGACCATGACGCGGCTCTGAAGCTTGTAACTTCAAACCTGCGCCTGGTGGTCAGAATAGCCATGGAGTTTCAGCGCAAATGGATGAAGAATGTGCTGGACTATATCCAGGAAGGCAATGTGGGACTCATGAAGGCCTTGAAAAAATTTGATCCGGACAAGGGAATCAAGTTTTCCTATTACGCTTCCTTCTGGATCAGAGCATACATCCTTAAGTTCATCATGGATAACTGGAGAATGGTCAAGGTCGGCACCACCCAGGCCCAGCGCAAGCTCTTTTATAACCTGAGCAAAGAAAAGCAGCGCCTTGAATCCCTGGGGATAACTCCTGACTCTGATACTATTTCCCAGAATCTTGATGTTTCCGAAGCTGACGTGGTTGAAATGGGACAGAGACTGGGCCAGCACGATCTTTCACTGGATATGCCCTACAGCGATGATTCAGAAATGACCCCAATGAATTTCATTCCGGCACTGGGCCAGGGAGCCGAAGAGATCCTTCTTCAGGAGGAGACAGCGGATATTCTGAACAGGAATATCAGGGAACTCATGCCCAGATTGAATGAAAAGGAAAAAGACATTATTGAGATGAGGCTTCTTGCAGAATCTCCAGTCACCCTGAGAGAAATCGGAGAAAAATACGGAATCACCAGGGAGAGGGTCAGACAGATTGAAGCCAGACTTCTGGAAAAGATAAAAGCCCATATCAAGGATAATGTCAGCGACTTTTCCAGGGAGTGGATAGGCAATGACTGACAGACTGATCCAGGCAAAAACCAGGGCCAGGGATTTAGCTGAGCAATGCAGCCTGGATTTTTACAATCATTTTTCATCTGAGCATGCCCGGTCCAGAGAGATTTTTTTCAGCCAACCCATGATTCTGAGGCTTCGTGAGGATGTTCTGCCCTTTTTGAATGACGGCTATGGACATGGGATTGAGCACTCCAAAAAGGTTGCCGTTGACGCTGGTGTTCTGGCCATGATTGAAACAAGACCCTGGAACAGTCCCTCTGAAACCAAAAGAATGTGTATTCTGGGCCAGATGTCCGGACTTCTTCATGATATCTGCCGCCAGGATGAAGATCACGCCCAAAAGGGCGCTGAGATTTCTCTGTTGGTTCTGAATAATTATGCTGTTTCAGAGCAGGATAGAAGGGATATCGCATTTGCCGTCAGAAACCACGAAGCTTTCAGGGAAAGTGTCCTGGCTGAAGACCTGAGGCAGCAGTTATTAAGCGATATACTTTATGACGCTGACAAGTTTCGCTGGGGCCCGGATAATTTTACCACTACTCTGTGGGAAATCTGCACTTTTGAAGACTGGTCTCTTCAGGATATTATTGCCAGATTTCCTGAGGCACTGAATTTCATAGAAAAAATAAAGGAAACCTTCAGGACTGAAACCGGGCGTATCTATGGTCCGGAGTTCATCAGCTGCGGTCTTGAACTGGGCAACCAGGTATACAGGTTCCTTCTGGATGAACGCGGGTCAGGCGATGTCTGCCCGCGTCGTGATTGAAAGATCATAACCGGACTTCATTCTTGAACCCAGACTTATGAACCTTCAAATTATAAAATGATAAAAACAGGTTTCGCCATATTTATTATGGCTTTATTTTTTGCGGCCGGGTGCGCTGTCAAGCCTGAGCCCGCGGTAATGCCGGTGCAATGGGAGCTTTCTTCTGAAGAGACTGTAACCTATTACTATCTCCGTGCCCAGGATGAGATGGTCAGGGGAGGATTTCTTGAATCCGCCTCATTACTGGCAAAGGCCATTGAAATAAGTCCCAGGCCTTTCCTTTACATTGAGATGGCCAGATCCTACTGGGGGGGGCAGGACAGGGACATGGCCTTCAAGTCCATGGAACAGGCTCTGGATGCATTTCCGGAAGAACCCGCCCTTTATTTTTTCCTGGTGGAGCTGTTTCTGGCGGATAACAGAGATAAGGAAGCAGTGGAGGTCCTGGAGAAGTACAGGAGGATGGCCCCGGATGACCTGGATGTATACCAGGATCTGGCATCCTTTTATATTGAGATGAACGATTTCCCCAAGGCCCTGGACCTTCTGGAGCAGGTTCCGGATGACAGGAAAACCCCGGAAATTTTATATTACATGGGCAGGGCAAGCAGGGAACTTGGCGACCGCAATAAAGCTGTAGAATTCTTAAAAAGGGCAGTGGATAAAAACCCGGTGCTTTTTCAGGCTTGGGCTGAGCTGGCTTTTATTTACGAGAGCCAGAGGGATTACCTCCATGCAGAGGAAATTTACGAGAAACTTTTGAGCATCGGAGACCGCAATCCAGACCTGATCCTGCGCATAATCGAGCTTAATCTCAAGTTGAATGACCCGGACAAGGCCATGCTTTTTCTGGAAAGGGGACCGGTTGACGTGCAGTTCCACCTTGACGTGGCCTACCAGTTCATCAGCAACAGCTTTTATAGTCACGCCCTGGATATACTTCAGGGAATCACGCACAGAGGTGCTTATCCTCCCACGGTCTATTTCTACCTGGCCCTGATTGCTTATCAGGGTTGGTCTGACCCGGATCAGGCTCTGGAGTATCTGAGCAATATCCCTGAAGATGATTATTATCATCTGCAGGCCCTGTCATTCAGCATTCAGATATATTTTGAACAGAAACAGTACGGTGAAGCCCTTGAGCTGGCCAGTCTGGGCCGGGAGATTCATCCCTCGGAGAACAGGTTTGTTCTGTTTGAATCAATAATCCTGGAAATTATTGGTGATTATTCCCAGGCTCTTGAATCAATAAGTTCCGGCCTGGAAAAATGGCCTACAGACACGGACCTGCTGTTCAGAAAAGGCTCCGTCTGGAATAAGAAGGGGGATAAAGACAGGTCCATGGAGATAATGGAACAGATAATTGTCATTGACCAGGATCACCATGAAGCCCTTAATTACCTTGGCTATTCACTTGCCGAGGAGAACAGGGACCTGGAAAGAGCCCTTGTACTCATCAAAAGGGCTTTGAGCCTTGATCCTGCCAATGGTTATTATATTGATTCCCTGGCCTGGGTTTATTATATGCAGGGGGAATTTGATCAGGCCTGGAAAGAGATCCAGAGAGCAGTGGAATTTGTTGATGATGATCCCACAATCTGGGAGCATTACGGAGAGATTGCCCTGGCCATGGAAATTCATGACCTGGCTGTTTACGGCTATGAAATGGCCCTTGAATTCGATTCTGACGATGCAGACAAAATTAAGCTTAAGATGGATACGCTTCGTGACAGATTCCTGAAACAGTAACCCATAAAGATTTATAATGTTTTTTTCCCGCTGGATCATAATGCTTTGCCTGATGGCTGCCCTGGCCTGGGGATGCGCTCCGGTAAAGGTTCCTGTTGACAGGCCCCCGGAGGCAGTCTGGAATGAATTTCAATGGGGCATGCCTGAATTTTCTCCGGAACAGTCTTTTCTCATCAGCGCTTCTATAACTTTCATCACTTTAGATCAGAGAAACAGGATCCAGGCCTCTATCTGGGGATTTATGGGTTGTCCCATCCGCATGGACCTGAGCGCGGGCCTGGGACAGACCATTGCCATGTGGTACGAAGATGAACAGATATGGGAGGCTTATTTTCCGGGTGAGAACATGAAATACGTTCACCATGACGGCAGCATGGGTGCCAGTATGCTCGGATATCCCACTCCCCTTGACCTCAGACAGACCACCATGGTTCTGCTGGGGGCTTTCAGCAGCCTTGTTCCGGAAAATTACCATGAGGTTCAAAGCCTTAATGGTAAATGGAAATATTTTTTTCAGGATCAAGAAGTGAAAAATATTGTTCTGGCCCGGGACAGCACTGTTTCCTCAATCACCGGTCAGGGCTGGAAAATTGAACTGTCATCCAGAAGGGATGAGGGGTTGTTTCATTATTATTCAAGAATCGACATGCAGCTGTCAGGGGATGAAAGGGCATTGATCAGAATCAGATCCATCAGGCTTGATGAACATAAGTGGGATGAGGATCAGCTTGATCTGAAAATTCCCCCTGAGGCAGGAATAGTGTATCTTCCTTATTTCGAATTGCAGCAGTGAGTTCAGAATGTACTGACAATGCTGCTTTTGTAATTCCAGGCTGATTTCAGCTTATGTTCGGAATGGGTGGAGGTCAGCAGATACCCGATGGACATAATGAGCAAACAGGGGTTTTTTAATGGAAATAAACAATCAAAGCCGCGTCAGCCAGGCCGGGGTGCCTGGCCTGGGTCCATTTGAACTGTTTCTGGTGGGCTGGAAGTTGATAATCAGTGAATTGTACTGGTCTTTGAAAAGCCTTTGCCGGTTCTGGGAGATAAGGCAGCTTAAAAAGCGTCTGTCCCTGGAAAATATCCGGCTGGCCGAGCTGGTCCGGAAAAAGGCCGCTCAAAATATGCGCAGCCTTGATCTTATGAATCCGGAGATTGATCTGGCCCTGGGGCAACTCAGCCTCTTAAAGGAAGAAATCGACTATCTGGGAAAAGAGATGCAGGCCAGGCGGGACGTTTTTGTTGAAAACCGCAGACAGAGCTGCCTTAAAACGCAGGCTTAAAAGGACAGGTATGCACATGAACACTGTTATTTTTGGTTCTGATCATGCAGGGATTGATCTTAAGAAGGCCTTGATGGGTGATCTGGATGCAGGTTTCAAGATTATTGATGTGGGTCCCGCCCAGAAGACAAGCTGTGATTACCCGGTTTACGCCAGAAAACTCTGTCATAAAGTTCTGGAACTGCAAAGTCCGGGAATTCTGATTTGCGGGTCAGGCATAGGCATGTGCATGGCAGCCAACCGGATCAGAGGCATCAGGGCGGCTCTGTGCATGAATGAATACATGGCCAGAATGTCCAGGATGCATAACGACGCCAATGTGCTCTGCCTTGGTGAAAGAGTAGTGGGCATTGACCTGGCAAAAAGCATCATGCAGGCTTTTCTTGGTGCGTCATTCGAGGGTGGACGGCATCAGAAACGGATTGATCTTATCGAGGAGTTCGCCTGATTCAGATCATCTGAGCTCTGGGGATAAGTCTATCTCCTAAATTGAGCGATTTTTCTGTGTCATTGCGAGAACTAGAAGGATGCGTGGTAATCTCAAAATAACTGCCTGAGATTGCTTCGGTCCCCTCGCAATGACAGGTTTATCAAACAGTTACAGGAAAAATCGCTCAATCTGGATATCTGATGCCCACAGACGGCTGCACTGAAATTTTCATC